>Ga0136554_1000415_pt1 | contig 15740 bp, 15 predicted proteins | sample AntRauTorckE5431_FD_104637 | JGI IMG/M metagenome (GOLD analysis project Ga0136554, IMG submission 104637) | Saline lake microbial communities from Rauer Islands, Antarctica - Metagenome Torckler E5 #431 | ecosystem: Environmental > Aquatic > Non-marine Saline and Alkaline > Saline | place...
CATCTTTTCCGCGTGGCGCTGGTCGATTTCTGCTTCGCTCATCCCGTCGGTTTTCATGAACCACCCCTTAGACGCCAAGTTCGCGTGAATCGATGCCAAGTGTATAGGGGTCGCGCAATTGGGCAAGAGCAAGGCGCACCCTGAGGAGAGGGTGCGCGGAGATCAAGCGGACACACAAAACGGGGACCCCGATCGGGACCCCCGTCTGCCCGGACGCCGCATCGGCGCTGCCCGGTTTTCCAGTTTTATTGAGGTCAGGCCCCATCGGCCGTAATGAAGCTGCCCCATTCCCCCGCATCGGTGTTGCGGGCGGATGATGCACCGTCGGATAACCGACCGCGTGATGAAAGTGTCTCCTTGTAAGGCCATTTCGTCAATAGGGTTATTGAAATTTTGACTCAAGCCGCTGGGGTCGCCATAGGCCGCGCTCAACATCGTCCTGATTTAAGGGTGGGGCCTACCGATTTCCGGCCGCAAGAAGTGATTTGAGAGCCAGATTAACAGGGATTTTCCAACAAGGATCAAGGCCAGCCCCAGGGTCACCAGAACAGCCGATGTGATCTCCCCCGCACCGGCAGTTTCACCAAGGATGAAGACGCTGAGGCCAAGAGTGACCGCGGGTATAAGTGCCGGAAGTGTGGCCCCGGCGGTAGCCCCCAGCAGTTCGGCGGACCGGTTGAAGGCGAAGATGGCAACGACACTGACGAGAACGCCTTGAAACCCGGCTTGCACCAACACGTCTGCCAGGGGTGCCGTAAAAATTTGCTTGGGCAAGGCTAAGAAATAGACGGGCAGGTATAAAACAGCCGATCCCACGGCGATAATTGCGGTCGCCTTCAGCGCCGGGATGGCTGCATGGCGGACAATCAAGGCGTAGCACGCCCACATGCTGCCGGTCCCGAGGAGGATTAGGTGGCCGGTCGTGATGGCTCCGCCCGCCTCCGTGAACATGACAATCCCTATCGTCGTGACAATAAGCCCGGCAAACCGCGCCACCCCGATTTTATCGCCAAAAACGATCCAGCCCAGCAACACCGAAGCAATCGCCATACTCCCTGGATTCACAGTGCCCGCGAGCGATGCAGGCGCGCTCTCCATGGCTAATGCGATCAGCATCACATAGGGCGCTCCAAACGCTAGCACCATTGCGAGAAGGCCAAATAGTCCCACCCGGCTCGCACCGGAGCCACGCCGCAGCGCGGATGGCGCTAGGATCACAGCGGCCACGCCGAACCGCAGGACGGTCAGGTCATAAACGTTGAGGCTCGTTGTCACACCGAGCCTCAACATCACGAGAGATCCCGACCAGATCGTGATTGCAACGACTGCCCATGCCAGGCCCGACACGGTGTTTCGCGATATAATCGACATGCCAATTCCTCGTTTTGTTGGGCGGAGAATAGGCTTTGCGATACGTTGAGAAAAACGATACGAATTAAAGTTATGAACCAGGAAAACTCAACCATGGACGGGGTAACGGACGGCGAGCGAGCGAACCGGACGCTCAATCTCGACGCATTGCGCACCTTCGTTGCCATCTGCGAAACCGGATCGTTTCGCCGGGCCGCCGCGCGCGTGCATAAATCCCCCTCGGCGGTCAGTCTTCAAATCGGCAAGCTGGAGGACCTGCTGGGGGTGCGGCTGCTGGACCGTGATGCGCGCCATGTCGTTCGCACGGAGCAAGGCGGGACGTTGCTTAGACAGGCCCGGCGCATTTTGGGGCTTAGCGACGAAACTCTCGCTTTATTTCGCCGACCTGCGCTTGTGGGCCGTCTGTGCTTGTTCGCCCCCCATGACCTCGGCGTGTCTCTGGTGCCCGCGCTGTTGCGACGTCTGGCCGACGTTCATCCGGGCGTTCACGTTGATGTTAGATTAGGGGCAAGCGATTCTGTGCAACAAGGCATTGCGGACGGCTCTGCTAATTTGGCCCTGTTCAACGATGTGGGCGCATCGGTAATCCAGGCCCAGGACCTTTTCTCGGAGCCGCTTAAATGGTTGGTTTTGGATGGCGGGCGAGCGGTTTCTGTTGAACCGCTTCCTCTTGCTGTGGCGGAAGTCGGATGCGCGTGGCGCGATGCGGCTTTGAACGCCCTACAGTCGGCGGGTCTGGACTACCGGATCGCCTATTCCAGTGACACCTCAATGGGACAAGTTGCGGCCATCCGGGCGGATCTTGCCGTTGCGGCCCTTCCCTTGTCGTTGGCGGATCGTGATTTGGTTGAGGTGCCTTCGCATTTCGGTCTGCCGCGCTTGCCGCTAACGCATATTCGTGTGGCCGATGATGGTAGCGACTTGGCAAAGGCCTTCGTCGAACTGGTTGCAGCAGAAATGCAGCTTCGACCTCCCGCCGCATAGCGATAGAAAACGGCGTATGGGGCCGTAAAATAAATAATCGCGTTACGCTTTTTGCGAAATTTCTGGGACCGATCCGTCTATTAGCTGCGCCAACATCGCGCCGGTATCATTGCGCCGGGGGCGCCATAGGCCACGGTCTTGCGCCTCCATCAACCGGGCGGCGATGTCGCGCAGGGCGTCCGGATTAGCGTCCGCCAAGAAATCACGCACCGCCTGATCGGCCAGATAGGCATCAAAGACCGCATCGAAATGATGGTCCTTCACCGCCTTGGCGGTGGCGGCGAAGGCGAATAGATAATCGACGGTCGCGGCCATTTCGAACGCGCCCTTATAGCCATGGCGCATCACGCCCGCGATCCACTTGGGATTGACGACGCGTCCGCGCACGATGCGCCCGATCTCGTCTTCCAGCGTCCGGATTTTCGGGCTTTCCGGGCGGGAATGGTCGTTGTGGTAAACCGTCGGCTGCTTGCCCGATAACGCGCGAACGGCTGCCGTCATGCCGCCTTCGAACTGATAATAATCGTCCGAATCCAGCAAATCATGCTCGCGGTTATCCTGATTATGCAGCACGGCTTCTACCCGGCCCAAGCGGCGCTCGAAGCCGGCCTTGTCGGGTCGGCCTTCCTGGCCATCGCCGGATTGCGCGCCATAGGCATAGGCGCCCCATTCGACATAGGCGGCGGCTAGGTCGTCCTCACTCTCCCACAGCCGCTCGTCGATCATGGCTTGCAGGCCCGCGCCATAGGCACCGGGCTTTGCGCCGAAAATACGCGCGCCTGCGCGGCGCTCGGCGGCGGCTTCGTCCAGGCCGGCGGCGATCAACTCATCGCGCTCGGCGCGCACTTGGGCCGCCAGCGGGTTAGTGGCGGCGTCTTCATCCAGGGCTGCCACCGCGCGGGCCGCCGAATCCACCAGATCGATCAGGTTGGGGAAGGCATCGCGGAAAAAGCCGGAAATCCGTAAGGTGATATCGACGCGCGGTCGGTCCAGCATGTCGGCGGGTAAAATCTCAAACCCCGTCACCCGACGCGAGGCCGCATCCCAGGTCGGCTTCACCCCCATAAGCGCCAGCGCCTGGGCGATATCATCGCCACCGGTACGCATATTGGCGGTGCCCCAGCAGCTAAGCGCCAAGCGCTTCGGGTAAGATCCATGGGTTTGCGCATAGGTTTCGACCAGTAACTGCGCCGACTTCCAGCCCAATTTCCAGGCCGCCGGCGTCGGCGTCGTGCGGGTGTCGACCGAATAGAAATTGCGCCCCGTCGGCAGCACATCCGGCTTGCCCCGGGTCGGTGCGCCCGATGGACCGGGTTCGACGAAGCGACCGGAAAGGCCGGTCAGAAGGCCCTTGATCTCCGCCGCCCCGCAGGCATCGACCGCCGGCGCAAGGTGGGTTAGGACCCCTTGCAACGCTGGCCCGCCGCGCCCGTCGGTGTGCCCGGTGGCCTCGGCCGCGTCCAATAGGGTGGCGGCGAAAATCTCAAGCCGCTCCACCGTATCGCCGTGGGTGCGCCAGGGGCTGTCTGTGATCTCAATCAACGCCGCCGGTCGGGGCCCCTCCCAAGGTGTCGCCATCTCGCAATCCAGCGGATCAAAGCCGTCGTCGAGGCCGAATTCGGCGGCCAGCGCGCGCAGCAGGCTGGCCTCCTCGCCCGTGCCAGCTCCGCGCGGTAGGCGGGCCAGCGCCAACAGCAAATCCCGGCGCAGTCGGCCCGTGGGGCTTTGCCCAAAGACATGCAGCCCGTCACGGATTTGCAGTTCCTTCAATTCACACAGGTAATTATCCAGCTTTTGAAGCTTCTCGCCCTCGGCCTCATCGCGCGCGATGCCGCAATCTTCAGCCAAGCCGATACGCTCCGCCAACTCCACGATCTCCCGGCCCAGAAGCTTCAGGCGGCGCGGGTCCAGGCCGGCTGCCTCGTAATATTCATCGACCAGCTGCTCCAAATCCTTCAAGGGGCCGTAGCTTTCCGCGCGCGTCAGCGGCGGGGTCAGATGGTCGATGATGACGGCCTGCGCGCGGCGTTTGGCCTGCGTGCCCTCGCCCGGGTCATTGACGATGAAGGGGTATAGATGGGGGACGGGGCCCAGGATGGCCTCGGGGAAACAGGCCTCGCTCAGCGCCAAGGCCTTGCCTGGCAGCCATTCCAGATTGCCATGCTTGCCCATATGGACCAGCGCATGGGCGGCAAAGTCTTCGCGGAGCCAGGCGTAGAACGCCAGATAGCCGTGCGGGGGCACCAAATCGGGATCGTGATAGCTGGTCTGGGGATCGATGTTGTAGCCACGCGCCGGCTGCAAGCCGATCGCGATATTGCCTAACCGAAAGACGGATAGGACGAAGCGCCCGCAATCGACCTCACCGGGCCGGAAGAAAGGATCCGCTTCCGGCGCGCCCCAGCGGTCGGTGACGGCGGCCTGCACCGCATCGGGAAGGCTTGCAAAAAACCGGTGATAGTCGGCCAAGCATAAACTCTCACGCTCTTCGCGCCCCTGGATGGCGGCGTTGGTAGGCCCGGCTTTCAAATGCGCGATCAGCGCGTCCCCGGTCGCAAACGGCAAATCCAGGGCGTAGCCATCGGCCTGCATCGCGCGCAAAACTTCGATCAGGCCCGCCGGCGTATCCAGCCCGACCCCATTGCCCAGCCGCGCATCCTTGTTCGGATAATTGGCGAGAATGAAACCAACCCGGCGGTCTGCTTTGCGGGCGTCGCGCAAGGCGATCCAGCCGGCGGCCATGGCGGCGGCAAAGTCGCAGCGATCGGGTAGCGGCTCATAGGCCACGATATCCGCTTCGACCAAGGGGTCGCGCCGGGCGGCCCCCTTGAAGCTGACGGCGCGGGAAATCACGCGTCCATCAACCTCCGGCAAGGCGATATTCATGGCGATGTCGCGGGCGGATAGGCCGCGTGTACCCTCTTCCCACGCTGGCTTCGCGCCGCCGGAAAAGACCAGCTGGATCACCGGGCAGTCCGCGTCATCGAAGGGCGTCTGCGCGCGCGCCGCACCCGGGGCGGACAGCGCAAACCCGGTGCCGTTCAGGATCGCCTTGGCCTGGCCCCGATCCAACAAATCGCGCACGGTCTGGGCGGCGACCGGATCCTTCAGACTGGCGGCATAGATGGGTAAGGCGTCCAGACCGGCCTGGTCCAAGGCATCGATCATCGCGTCGATGACGGCGGTGTTCCCGGCCTGGGCCAGGGCGCGGTAAAAGGTGATGGCGGCCACGGGGCGCCCGCGATGGGGCAGATCTTCCAGGGATGGGCGGTCCATTCCGGGCCAATAAATCCCGGCACGCAGCAGGCCCGCTGGCTCCGACCACTCAACCCTTGGCGGTTGGCCGATCAAATCGGCGGCGAAACGCAAAGCGCCCACTGCGTTATCTACACCGCCTTGCACGAAATATTGCCATAGCCGGTGGCGGGCCGTTCGGTCTAGATCGCTTAAACCGGTTAATTCTTCATCCGGCTGGTCGTCGCCGGGCAGCCACAGCACCGGAATACCCAGCCGTCGGCAGGCCGCCGTGATTTCATCAACACCGTAGGTCCAATAGCCGCGCCCGCCCAGCAGCCGCCCGATTACCAGCTTGGCACCGGGCAGGGTTTTTTCGACGTAAAGATCGACGGAAAGATTATGGCCCAACCGCATGAAGTTGGCGCAGCGCACGCTTGGCGGTGCGCACTTGTCCCCAGCGGCTGCCTCTTCATCCACCCGGCGGCCCTGGGCGGCGGCAAGGGTTGCGATTTCGGTATCGGCGGCGGTTAGGATTAAAATATCGCCGGTGGATTGGTCGAGATCGACCGCTTCCGATCCATCATCGACCGCGCCAGGCGTTGCCGCTAAAAGATGCATCGCGCGCGTCCCTTACGACTGAAAATCTTGTGTGGAGATATCGCCTGGCCACCCGCAGATCGGGATATTAGCTATTCTCGGTCCCCGGCGGGGAAATCTCGGGCTCGTCCGGGATTGCCATGCCGATGGTGTGATAGCCGCTATCGATGAAATGCACATTGCCGGTCACGCCGGCCGCCAAGTCCGACAGCAGATAAAGGCCGGAATTCCCAACCTCCCCCGGTGTCACATTGCGCCGAAGGGGGGAGGACTTGCCCTGCCAATTATAGGTGAAGCGCGCGCCGGAGATGGCGGACCCTGCCAGGGTTCGCATCGGCCCGGCGGATAGCGCGTTGACGCGGATACCCTGTTCCCCCAAGTCGGAGGCCAGATAGCGCACCGAGGCTTCCAACGCCGCCTTCGCGACCCCCATCACATTATAAGAGGGCATGACACGCGCCGCCCCCTCATAGCTTAACGTCAGCAGGCTGCCGCCCTCGCTCATCAACGGCTCCGCATAGCGCGCGACGGCGGTGAAGCTGTAGCAGGAGATATCCAGCGTATGGGCGAAGTTATCGCGTGTCGTGTCGACATAGCGGCCCTACAACTGCGCCTTGTCGGAGTAGGCGATGGCGTGAACCACGAAATCCAGTCGGTCCCAAACCTCACCCACCGCCTTGAAGGCCGCCTCAATGCTGGCGTCATCTTCAACGCTACACGGCGTGACCAAGGGCGAGCCGACGCTTTCCGCCAAGGGGCGGACCCGACGTTCAAACCCGCCGGGTTGGTAGGTGAAGGCCAGTTCCGCGCCATGGTCGGCGCAGGCCTTGGCAATCGCCCAGGCAATGGAATGGTCGTTGGCGACCCCCATGATGAGGCCGCGCTTGCCGGCCATTAACGACGAAACCTGGGACATAACCGTTATTCCGCGAATTTTTTAAGGGCGAGCGTGGCGTTGGTGCCACCGAAGCCGAAACTATTCGAGATCACGAGGTTCAAATCCACGTCGTCGACCCGCTCGCGCGCAATCGGCAGGCCCTCTGCCTCGTCATCCAAATCGTCGATATTGATCGACGGGGCGATGAAGCTGTTTTTCATCATCAACAGGGAATAAATCGCTTCCTGCACACCGGTCGCGCCCAAAGAATGCCCGGTCAAAGATTTGGTCGAGCTGATATAGGGCACCTTATCGCCGAAGACTTGGCGGATCGCCTGAAGTTCCTTCGTGTCCCCGACCGGGGTGGAGGTGCCGTGGGCGTTGATGTAGTCGACCGGCTGGTCCAAATCGCCGATTGCCAAGTTCATGCAGCGCACCGCGCCTTCACCCGACGGCTGCACCATGTCGAACCCGTCGGAGTTGGCGCCGTAACCGACCACTTCGCCGTAAATCTTGGCGCCGCGGGCTTTTGCATGCTCCAGCTCTTCCAGCACGACAAGACCGCCGCCCCCGGCAATGACGAAGCCATCGCGGTTTTTATCAAAGGCGCGGCTGGCCTTTTCCGGCGTGTCGTTATAGCCGCCGGACAGGGCCGGCATCGCATCGAACAGGACGCTTAGGGTCCAGTCCAATTCCTCACCGCCGCCGGCGAAGATGATGTCCTGCTTGCCCCACTGGATAAGCTCAGCCCCATTGCCGATGCAATGCGCGCTGGTCGAACAGGCGGAGCTGATCGAATAGTTCACGCCCTTGATGTGATAGGGGGTCGCCAACGTCGCGGAATTGGTGGACGACATCGTGCGCGGCACCATGAAGGGCCCGACCCGCTTCGGCGATTTTTCGCGCGCGGTGTCGAAGGCGATCAACATATTCTTGGTCGATGGCCCGCCGGAGCCGACGATAAGGCCGGTGCGCTCGTCACTCACCTCTTTTTCGGTGAGGCCCGCATCCTCAATCGCCTGATGCATGGCGATGTAGTTGTAGGCCGCTCCATCGCCCATGAAGCGCAACAGCTTCTTGTCGATGTGATCTGCGATATTCAGCTTAACATCGCCATGCACGTGGCTGCGAAAGCCCCGCTCGGCATAGTCATCGCTGTGGGTAATGCCGGAGCGTCCCGCTTTCAGCGAGTCCAGCACTTCTTCTTGATTATTGCCAATGCTGGAAACGATGCCCAGCCCGGTAATCACGACGCGTCGCATGTCGTACCCCGTCGCCTGTTGTATGTTTCAAACGAAGCCCGCCATTTCGCTCAAGAGCGGGCCCTATGGTCTGTTCGCAAGCTGGCCGTCTTTTAGCTAGTCTCAGCCAGCTTAAACAGACCCACTTTCATATCGTAAGCCTCGGTCGTGATCTTGCCGTCGACCTTCATAATGCCATCGGCGACACCCATGATCAGCTTGCGCATGATAACGCGCTTTAGCGTGATCTCGTAAGTCACCTTCTTGGCGCTCGGCAGCACCTGATCCGACAGCTTCACTTCGCCAACGCCCAGTGCGCGCCCTTTGCCGGGGCCGCCCATCCAGCCTAAGAAGAAGCCGACCAACTGCCACATTGCATCCAGGCCAAGACAGCCCGGCATCACCGGATCACCCCGGAAGTGGCAGTCGAAGAACCAAAGATCGGGATTGATGTCGAGTTCTGCAAGGATATTGCCCTTGCCATGTTCGCCACCGTCCTTGGTGATCTCCACAATCCGATCCAGCATCAGCATCGGGGGCAACGGCAATTGGGCATTGCCCGGGCCGAAAAGCTTGCCCTCTCCACACCGAATTAGATCGTCGTAGGAAAAACTGTTCTGCATCGACGCGTCACTCGCCGCGTTGCTTTGATCGCCAGACAATGGCTGTCCCCTTCCTTGCGGCACCCTTTAGTTTCGCAGCCGCTTGGTCACGCGCCGCTGGGCCACGCCTATCCTCGCAGCCCAAGGGCTTCTCACTGCCCCCCTCGTTCATCAAGGGGCGGCAGCATGTTTCGCTTTATTTCAACGCTACCATTAACCCACCGTCTTGGGGAAAACAATGCGCGGTGCGCCCCATCCGCACGTGCGCGTGGTGGAAATTTCACGCGACCGTGCACCCTTGCCATGCGCGCGGCTGGTCACCATCCTTGGGCCTGACACAAGAGGGGCGCGGTCTTGATGCTGTTCGCAGCCGAGCGCGCGCCAAAAATCAACCAACTGAATCGCCCCGGCGAGAAAGGATACCCATGGCCAGCGATAGCCTTCACGCACCGCGTGAGAAGCTCAGCAAAGATACCCTTTCCATGCACCACGCCATCACCTCGCTGATGGAAGAGTTGGAGGCGGTAGATTGGTATCGCCAGCGCGCCGACGATTGCGAAGATGCCTCGTTGAAGGACATCCTTCTGCACAATATGCGCGAAGAGATGGAGCATGCCTGCATGGTGATCGAATGGATGCGCCGGAATAATAAGGATTTCGCCGGCTATCTGGACGAATTCGTCTATTCCGAGGGCGAAATCGCCCATCATCACGAAGACTAGGGCTGGATCGTTCGGCAGGCGAGGCGCAGTGGCGCGGTGCTGCGTTAAAAAGCTCCGACTACCTTCGGCGCCTCGCTGCCGTCCAGCTTCAACACTTTCGCGCCGCCGGAGCTGACGAAGGTTCCGGTGATCGCACTAACCGTGACTTGGTGGGTGACCAAAATAATCAGGGGCCCATCGGTCGGTTGGTCGGCTAAAAAGGCGCGTAAGTCCGACAGGCGCTTCGCCCGCATGGGGCGATTGGGGCCGTAAAAGCTGTTCAGCGCGGGCAGTTCCTCCACCTGCCCAAGGCCCAACAGCGCCGCCGTCGAAAGGCAGCGGCACCATTGGCTGGAAAAAACCCGCGCCTTGGAGATCCCGGCCTGACGCAGGCGCTGGCCGATCGCGCGCGCCTGATCGCGCCCTTCTTCTGAGAGCGTGCGCTGGGTCGAACAATCCCCCAGCGTGAAGCGGGCGGGATCGCCCGTGCCCGGCGCCAACGCATGGCGCAGCATGACGACATAGCCCCCCTCATCCACTTGGCCCAGGTCGAAGGCGTCATCAGCCGCAGATGCAAGCCCAAGCGTTATCGGCCATAGCAATAGCGCGGCAAGCGTTGCTTTGACGGTGCGGATCATGTCGGGGCCCCCTCCTTCATTCCACCGCAGCGACGGGTGCCGCCACCTCATTGCGTTTGAACATCGGCAGCGTCCAGGGCGGATCGTAGAAATAGGCAACCGGTGCGGTCGTTAGCGTCCAGTCGGGATTGGCCTCAATCGCTGTCACCAAATCCGCCTTGCGCGCCGCAACGCGGGACTCAGCCGAGGATCCGCTGAAAACCAGCACGGCCATCCTCTGTTCGGGCAGGGTGCCAAGGCTAACCGCCGGGTCGCTGGGACGCGGGGCGGTGGCTAGGGTGAAGCGCTTGGGCAGGAAAAAACGCATCGCCATCATGCCGTCAGCGCGCGTGCTTTCCACCGGGGCGGTCATCGCGATTTCTGTGCTGCCGTCAGAACTTGGCGCATCGGTTTCCACCGGGATCGTCATGGCAATTTCTTCCGCCGGTCCGTTCGCGCCGCCGATATAGCGGAACAGTTTGCGAAAGGCCGTGTTGCGGGCATCCTCCTGGTCGGCTGGCACGCGCGCCTCGACATAAAGGCGCGGCGCATAACGGCGGATTTCGATGCCGCCTTCAAGCGATGCCACAGTTTGAAAGGGCGGTTCTTCCGTGCCGCCACGGAGCCCAAACACGGTACATCCTGTCGTTATCATCACCAGCAACGCTGCGGCCAGAATCCGAATCATCCCTTGCACCTGCTATCCTAATCTTTACTTGGCCCCTATGGTTAAGAGATTTAGAGCAGGCATTTGCAAAGGCGAGGAGTTAAGTCATGAAAGAGCGCACGATCCTGATCACCGGCGCCTCCACCGGCATCGGCGCGGCCACGGCCCGCGCAGCCGTTGAGGCGGGTTGGAAGGTCGCGCTGGTTGCGCGATCGGAAGAGAATTTGACCAAGCTTGTCGATGAATTCGGGGCGGAGACGGCGATCGCCTTGCCCTGCGATGTTACCCGTGAAGGCGATATCGCCCAGGCCCTGAAGAAAGCTGCTGCCTTCGGTCGGCTTGAGGCGATTTTCGCCAATGCGGGCCTAGGCTCCACCGCGCCGGGCATCGAAGGAGGGGAATTGGATAATTGGCGCCAGATGGTGGACGTGAATATCTGGGGGGTTATGACCAGCGTGCACCACGCGCTGCCCCTTCTGCGAGAGACCAAGGGCCATGTGATCCTGACCGGGTCGAATGCCGGACGCCGCGCGATTCAGGGGTCGATTTACGGTGCCACAAAATGGTTCGTGCATGGATTTTATGAGAATTTGGCACCAGAGATGGCCGCGTGGGGCGGGCGCTGCACGCTGCTGGCGCCGGGCATGGTGGACACGCCGTTCTTTGATAGCCCCAAGCCCAATGCGTTGGCGCCAATGGATGTGGCGCGCGCCGTCGTCTTCGCGCTGGACCAACCGAAGGGCGTCAATATCGGCGAACTTCAGGTGACACCCCTATGAGCGAACAGGTCATCGATGATTTCCAAAACCCCGCCCCCGTCGCGCCCAACGGTGTTGAATGGGAGGCGGTGAGCGACCGTGTGATGGGGGGCGTATCCGTGCCCCAGATGCGCCGCCTTGCCGTCGCAGGCCGCCCCGCCCAGCACCTGAGCGGGGCGGTCAGCCTGGATAACAACGGCGGCTTCATCCAGATGGCCTTAGATTTAGCCCCCGCGCGTCAACCGATCGATGCCAGCGCCTGGACCGGTATCCGGTTATGCGTTCAAGGCAATGGCGAAGACTATGATCTGCGCCTGCGCACCGCGGATATTGAGCGGCCCTGGCAAAGCTATCGCCACGGCTTTTCAACGACGCGGGATTGGCAAACCCACGATTTGCCCTTCGCCGATTTTCAGCCCAATAAAATCGACAAACCCTTTGATCCCGCGCGCCTAACCCGGTTTGGGCTTTTGGCCATCGGGCATGAATTTCAGGCGGATTTGGCTGTTTGCTGGATCGGGTTTTATCGGTGATGGGTTAAAGGTCCGGCACGCCCTTGGTGGTCGAATATTCGAAATGGAGGGCCGCACCCGGATAGACCAGCGGATAGATCGCATGCGCCGCCTGGGCCGCATCGGAAAATCCCTGCAGGATCAGCTTCAGCTTGCCGGGATAGCTGGCGACATCGCCGATCGCGAACAGGCCCGGCACCGGGGTTTCGCAACTGGCGGGGTCGACGGGGATCACCTGCTTATCGATGGGGAAGCCCCAGTCCGCAATCGGCCCCAGCTTGGCGGCCAGCCCGAAGAAGGGCAGCAGCACGTCGGCTTCCAGAACCCGCTCGTTCCCGTCCAGATCTTTGACCCGAACCCCGCTCAGCGATGCGCCTTCACCCTCCAAGCCGGATAGCTGATAGGGCACGACCAGTTCCAGCTTGTCCGTTTCCGCCCAGGCGCGCATGCGATCGACCGATTCGGGCGCGGCACGGAATTTGTCGCGACGGTGGACGACGTAAACCTTCTCCGCCACCTCGGGGAGGGACATGGCCCAATCGACGGCGCTGTCGCCGCCGCCAGCGATTACGATGCGCTTGCCGCGAAAATCTTCCCGCCGCTTGACCATATAAAAGACGGAGGTGCCCTCATAGCCTTCCAGCCCGTCCAGCGGCGGGCGATTGGGGCCAAACGCACCGCTGCCGGCCGCGATCACCACCGCCTTGCAGCGTATCTGCGTGCCGGCGGAGGTGCCCACGATGAAGCCGCCGCCAGCCTCCGCGCTCACCTCGGTTACCTGTTGTTTTAAGTGATAGGTGGGGTCGAAGGGGCTGGCCTGCTCCTCCAACTGCTCAATCAAATGGGCGGCGTCGATGCGGGGATAGGCCGGGATATCGAAGATCGGCTTTTCGGGATAAAGGGCGGTGCATTGGCCGCCGATTTCCTCCAGCGAATCCACCACATGGGCTTTGATCTTCAGCATCCCCAACTGATGGATCGCGAACAGGCCGACCGGGCCGGCGCCAATGATGACGGCATCGGTTTCGTGAATCTCACTCGCGGTCATGAACGGCCTGCTCCTTTTAGGGTAACGCATAGCTCTTGGGTCACCTGCCCGGCGATGATAGAAAAGCCACCGCCCTTACTCGTCAAGCTAGCCCGCGACTGCCGGTGTCCGGTTTGCGGCGAATGGGCTGAAATCATGTCTAGTTGGGTGCGGCGTCCCCATAAAGCCCCAGAAAGAAATAACTGAGCGATCATGGCATCTGACCAGCAAGACAATAAGCCCGCGCGCACAGCGGCGATTGAGGATTTTTTGACGCGCGTCGGCTGGGCCGGGGCCGATCATGTGCCGCTGGCTGATGATGCGTCTTTCCGGCGTTATGAGCGCGTCACGCATAAGGGCGCCCGCGCGGTGCTGATGGATGCCCCGCCGGATAAAGAGGATATCGGCCCCTTCGTCACAATCGACCGGCTGCTGCGGGGCTTGGGGCTAAGTGCGCCTGAAATCTTAGGCGAAGATCGCGCTGAGGGGTTTTTGCTGCTGGAAGATTTCGGCGATCGTACCATGACCCGCCTACTGGCCGATGGCGCCGAGGAGGAAGCACTTTATAGCCTAGCCCTAGACGCGCTGATCCATCTGCATAAAAGCTTCACGCCCCATGACGCCAAGGCGGCTGATTTGCCGCATTACGATATGGCGCTTTACCTGCGCGAAGCCGCCCTTTTCACCGATTGGTATTGGCCGGCGATCTTCGGCGCGCCCTGTTCGGGGCCCGTGCGCACGGCCTATCTGGGCCATGTGGCGAATGCGATGGAAGCCGCCCATGGCAGTTTTGAGACGCTGGTGCTGCGCGACTATCATGTCGACAATATCATGGCGCTTGAGGGTAAAGAGGGTGTGGCGGCGTGCGGCCTGTTGGATTTTCAGGACGCGGTCATCGGCCCGGCGGCCTATGATCTGGTCTCGCTTTTTGAAGATGCGCGCCGCGATGTCTCGCTGCCCATGGCGCAGGGCCTGATGGCACGGTATTTCGACGCCTTCCCGACGCTTGACCCTGGTGCCTTTGCGGCGGCCTATTCCGCCATGGGGGCGCAGCGCGCGCTGAAAGTGATCGGTATTTTCACCCGCCTTGACCGGCGCGATGGCAAATCGACTTATTTGCGTCATGTCACCCGTGTATGGCGGTGGCTGGAAAAAGATTTGGCGCATCCGCAGTTGATCGACCTGCGCGGCTGGGTCGACACTCACTTCCCCCCCGACCAGCGCGTTCAACCGGTCGCGGCACCAGGCCAGGGCGCCCAACAAGGAGCCGGCGAATGATCGATACCGCGATGTTGTTGGCGGCAGGCTTCGGCAAGCGCATGCGCCCGCTGACCGACAACCTGCCAAAACCGCTGGTGCGGCTATGCGATAAGCCCTTGATTGATTGGGCGATGGACCGGCTGCAGATGCAGGGCGTGCAGCATTACGTCGTCAATGCGCATTATCTGGCCGATCAGATATCCGACCATTTCGCCGGGCGCGATGACGTCGATGTATCGATTGAGGGGGAGATTTTGGAGACCGGCGGCGGCATCACCCACGCCCTGCCGTTGTTGCAAAAGCCAGGCCCCCGCCCGTTTTTCGCGGTCAACGCCGACGCCGTCTGGCTGGACGGTCCGCGCCCGGCTTTATCGCGCTTGGCGGCGCATTGGGATCCGATGGAAATGGATGCGCTTTTGATGCTGCACCCGACCGTTGCGACCGACGATTACGAAGGTTTAGGCGATTATCACCTCTATCCCGAAGGCACGGCCCAGCGGAGGGGGGAGAATGAGATCGCGCCCTATCTGTTCGCGGGCATACAAATCTTATCGCCCCGGCTGTTCGAAGGCGCGCCGGACGGGGCCTTTTCGCTAAACCTGCTTTATGACAAAGCGGAGGCGGCGGGCCGGCTGCATGCGCTGGTCCATGACGGGGAATGGTATCATGTGGGAACACCGGCGGCGCTAGAAGCGACCGAGGAGATCATCGCGCGCGGCCACACCAAGATGAACACGCGCTGAGCTTAAAGATTAAATCATAAAGTCGAATTGGCTTTGCGATTGGCTTTTGATGCCGGCCTTCTGGGCAGCGACGCATAGATGCTCCACCGTCGTTTCCGACAAGCGGCCCATGGCGTAATCCTCAATCTCCTGCCAAATCGGGCGCAGCACGACATGCCCCAGTTCAGAGCCCGCCGGATCGGTTAGCGGATCGCGCCCGCCTTCCATGTCGGCGACCACCTGGGCGATGTCGGCCACCGTGATACGCCGGCGTTCGCGCGCCAAGCGATAGCCGCCGCGCGGGCCGCGCACGCCGCGTAAGATTGCAGAATGGACAAGGCCTTGCAGCACCTGCTCCAGATAGCGCCGGGGGATTCCTTGACGCTCCGCAATCTCCTTCGACTGAACCGGCTGGTCGGAGGCGTGATAGGCGATATCGAGCACTGCCTCGATCGCAAACATCAGTTTCTTGGTCAGCCGCATTGCGCCCTCTTGATTTCGCATCGCCCTAAGTGGACCCGGTCGAGCCGAAGCCACCGGCACCGCGATCGGTCTGGTCCAGATCGG
>Ga0136554_1000420_pt1 | contig 15629 bp, 12 predicted proteins | sample AntRauTorckE5431_FD_104637 | JGI IMG/M metagenome (GOLD analysis project Ga0136554, IMG submission 104637) | Saline lake microbial communities from Rauer Islands, Antarctica - Metagenome Torckler E5 #431 | ecosystem: Environmental > Aquatic > Non-marine Saline and Alkaline > Saline | place...
ATGATCGGGAAGATTTGACCGTCCAGATTTAAGCCGTAGCGCAGACACAATTTGCGTCTTTTCTCTAGCAATAGATATAATGCTCCCTGTCCCCTTCGGAGTCGGATCATTGCCAATCGCAGCATCGGGATCTTTCTTCTCCCCACAAGGAGTGAAGTTCTGGGAGCCGCCTGAGTAATTCGGAAAAGAGGCCGGCATGATTATTTTAGCTCCAGTAAAATTGCTCTTTTGATCGCTGTTTCCCTTGGATGCGTTGTATACGGGAGCGATATCATAGATGGAAGCGTCTCCGCAAGGAGAATCGCTAATGTATAGGTGCAGCTGTGTATCATGTTTGAGTTTATAGGTAATGTCATTTGGAATACTTGTGCTGCAAACTCTGTGCAACAGCGACCTTGACATTCTAGGATTATCGTGAGTTTGCTCGCATGTCTTCTCAGAGATGGCCAAGTCGTTGTTAATTTCTCGTAGCAACACTTTCATCAATCCTCGTCTAGCCAGCACTTCCGCATGAGAATCATGTAGGATCATTCCCTTGAGCTGTTCTTGACACAAAAGACTGCATTGGTGCTGTATTTGGTTTTCTGTCGATTGTTTGCTTGTCGATAAAGCGCATGTCGGTATATCTAGATTATCGAATAAGGAAGATAATGCTGATTGTAAAGCAGTGCATTTACTCCCTGTGGCACAAGCTACTACCCAAGCATTAGTGTCTTCTCTAGGACATGCTTCACTTTCTTGTGCATTCCCAGTGCTATCGCTATTAACAGTGCGAGTAGTTGTTGCTACAATGGCAGCATAGACTGTCCACTCTTTGCCGGGTGTTGGCTTCCCCTTTTGCGGGAGTACTTGATAGTAATGTTGAATTGCTGTAGTCGCTACAATATTATTTGATAAAGGATTCTCATTCTTGCCATCCTTTCGACTGACATTTCCATCTTGTGGTGTTGCAGCTGCTTCGGTTTCGACCGTATTATTAATATCAACATTCGCATCAGTATCAGTAACAGTATCAATTACAGTTTCAGTACCAGTATTATCCCTAGTGATGGATAATTCAATAATAGTATCAACATTAGGGGTGCTGACCATCATTCAATGATGGACTTGCACTCCTACCTTCTAGCTTCTGGTCTGATAGGTTTTGTGGTAGATGGGAGGAGTCATATAGTGTGTAATACAGTAATTGGTAATTGTGATATATGGGATATGGGAAGTAGGACGACAGAGTGCGTAGAGCAGTTAACAACAACCGTTAATGAAGGTTTTGTAACAAGCTACAAGCCGTCGAAGGAAGAGGATGCCAGCCAGGACGATTGCAGGCCGCGGAGCAGCGGTAGTAGATAGTACATATGTACCTACTAGAGTAAACTAAAAGGAAAGACGAAAGACAAACCCTTTCCTAAATTATCACTTACTCACAAATGAACATCAACTTAAAAGCGACAGGTTCAAAGAAGACCAAGAAAATTGGATTCGGCCTGAACAATCGCAAGAACAAAAAGAAATCAATATTCAATGATTCCTCCGACGAAGACTCTCCTGCAGCTGGATCTGGTGGCAAAGAGGATTCAGCCACCGCTCGACAAGTCTTCAATAAAGAGCTAGCTGCAGAACAAGCAGCGCTACGATCAAGGGCTGAAAAGGCCATGCGAGCAGCTGCTACCACTAATGCTACCAATGATTCAAACGCAAACGTAATAAATGTAAACGATTATGATGCGGAATATGAATCCTTTGGACATCTGCCCACGAATACAAATGCGCAAGAGAACAATAGCATAGCTTCTAAACAAGATGATGTCAAGCCTCGATCCAAGTATGTACAGAGTCTTTTAGTAAAAGCAAAGGAAAGAACTTATGAAAGAGAGATTGTTCTTGAACGGAAAATTGCAAAGGAGCAAGCACAAGAGGAAGCTAGTGAGGAATACAAGGGCAAGGATAAATTCATCACCAAAAGCTACAAAGTAAAATTACAAGAGAGAGCAAATTGGTTGGAACAAGAGGAATTGAAACAGAAACGGGATGAAGATGGAGATGTAACGAAGAAGGCTGCTGGAGCTGCAATCATGGGATTCTATGGGAATTTATCAAGGATTGGAGGAGGTGCGGAAGGTCCAACAGATGGAATCAATAGCGAAGCAGAAACTGGCAAGGCTCGAAATTCATTCAATAATCAGGCTTCACATGTAGTTGACGAGATGACCCATCGTGATGGCCAAAGAAATCCAATGTCAAGCAGTGCTGCGACTTCGTCATCTCAACGCCGTCGAATTAGAGACGACCGCGATGAAGTGGTGGAGGATCTTGAACTAGAAGAAGAACTTGGTCACCAATCCAAGCGGATACAAAGGTTGCAAAGTATATTTCGTGCTAGAGAACGGTATCTTGAGCGCAAGGCTGATCGGGAGGCTGCGTTGAATAGTGCTCAGTAGATAGTAAATAATGTTTAGCTGAAGATGGTGTGATACATGCAAGATGCGATTGTTAGAAATTTGGGGGTCTTTCGTTTTCTCCTTTTCTGCAGCCGACTTAGAATCATCTAACTTTATCTGCAAAATTGAAAAAGACACAGTGTGAGGTTGGTTCATATTAAATTTACTTTCATGGGGTATATTGTAGCTCGACATCGGAAGCATCGTCTACTCATCCATCTAATCTTTATAGAATGCGCATGTGCGTATCATGATACCTGTCATTATTTGACCCCATCCAACATCATCCTCTCCTCCTCTGTTTAGCCATGCGACATGATCATACCACAGATTGATTGTGGTTTGGGTCAAGTACAGAATAGTAATTTACTTCCATAGGGAGGCCAGTCTATAAAATTTACTGAAGTAGCATCACCTACTGTGTTATAGGCCTGACAATTTTCTCCATGATGGTTTTGGTTATGGAGAAAAGGTTCACGCAAAATCAAAGCCTGTGAGTTGTCGGTAAAGATAAAACGAATCTAGAAGATCACAGCAATTGATCACAGAGTCTTCTATGGCTTTGGCATTGCACAGTGATTCAAAATACTCTCTCTTTTTTCTTAATTCATTTCAGACATCATTGCTTTGAGTCCTAATCTGTATCCTGGCTTCGCACGCCACGCAGCAATCGTATGCGATCCAACCCTCTCTCTCTCCTTTCATTCTCAAGCTCGTATAATGTTCGACCCATTAGATAAGATTCCTCATCTTCCATACTATGCTTCTCTAGTTTGGAACAAATTGCCAGCATAAAGTTGGAACTTGTCACCAAACTCTCTGCTTTCAGCCCAAAGCGCCGTAAAGAATCTACCCTTCGTGGCAATAATACATTCAGTTTGGAATCAAACGACTTGACATCTCTCGTTCTCTGCCCTAGACCTGTCCTCGGAACGGATAATTTATCAGAATTCGGCAGCTCCGCAATTGGACCAGGATGTCCCAATTGATTTCCTTCGCAACATCCCCAGGAATATATTTCACCAGTTGAACTGACAGCTGCAGAGTATGCTCCAGAAGCGTGAATAGAAACAATCTGAGGAGGTATAGGATCTGACCCAGCACCCTTTTGTGATGCCTTCTTTTGTGGAGTTGATGGATAATGAATGGGCGCAAGAGCTGCTCCCAACCGTCCGACATTTACATTAAAAGCAGCCTGATCTCCTTGAACTTCTCCAATGTCACTTATACCTTCATCTGTAGAAGGTGCTTCCGCTGCTTGGCTTAATTCCCCCTTTCCGAAGCCTCTTGCAATCTGTGCAAATTCTATATCTGCCACAAGCCTTGGACTGATAAGATGCATGGAATGTCCAACACCTAGCTGTCCACTGGCATTGTTCCCCCAACTGAAGACCCTTCCACTTCCACTAAGAGCCAGAGTATGAGCATCACCAGCAGTAATATCAGAAATCTTGACATTCCTCAAAGCTTCAATTCTCTTTGGAAGACTAACACCATTTCTCAATTTCATTGCTGACCTAACTGTCGTCCCACCAACAACATCCCCATGCCCACACCGTCCCGAAGCAGTCGATCCCCAGGAGTACAACTCCCCTTGATGAGATAACCCAACTGTGTGCAATTTCCCCAAAGCCAATGAAACAAAGGACACTCTTTTCCGTGTATCAGGATGATGCACCTCCACCATAAGCGTTGGATATGCCACAGCATTACACTTCCCACCTTCAACTGCACATTGACCATGTTTATTACTCCCAAAACGGAATACCCTCGTATGGATTTCTTTGAGCTGACTCCTATCCTTCCACTGCGATGAATCTCCCGCAACAATGACCGCACTCTGCATTCCACCCGCCTCCACTGCTACAACTTCTCCACCTAAATTCCTTGGCATGAGCCTTTCAATGATAGTTGGCTCATGACAATATACATTATTGAGTCCATGCCCCAGTTGACCAAAGTATCCCGATCCCCAGCTCATTGTCACTTTCCCTTCGAATACCGCTAGAGTGTGTCGTCTACCACAAGCAATTTGCGTACATTTCAAGGGAATCTTGACAAGTTTGTGCGTGGGATGTGGGTAGGTGACTCCATGCATTGTTCCCGTCATGTATATTCCTTGTTGAGATTGATTCTGCGACTTTGACATTGATAGTGATTGGTGACTGGGAGTAGTATAGTTATCGTCGTGGTTGGAGATGAACGCAACGTGCGTCCTGCCAGCAGCGAGTTGTTGTGCAGGATTTTGATGGTACGCATAAGGCAGTTCCAATGCCCTATCAGATTGAGCAACGGATGCGAGCGCTTGCTGCATGACATTGGCACTGCTGCTGGTATCATTGTCATCATGATGACCATCTCTGTTGGAAGGTTGCTGTTTTTTGTTCGTTTGTTTTTTTTTCCTTTTGAGGAATCTAAGGAAACTTTTGGTTTGCTGTTTGGCGGCATTTGTGTTAATTGAAGATGAGTTTTGGTTTGGATGGAGAGGAAAGACGAAGGCGCTGGGCAAGTTTGAATGATTTGAATATTGCTGTTCTACTTCAATTTCCATTTCTTGTGCTGGTCCCTTGATACTGGTATTGCTACTGTTGCTGTTACTGTCGGTGACATCATTAGTGCAATGGTTCGTCTTTGCGCCTGCTTCGGTGATGATGGATCCATTTATTGGTTGTGGAGGAGTTACTGCTTGGGCGTAAATATCATTCAATGAAATGGCAGAGGCTCCAAATGGATGAAAATAGTTTGATCCGAATCCAATGGCGTAAAACTGCTTGGCGCTCTTGTCAGCATTTTTATTAGCACCATTGTTCGTAGATTTAGCAGCAGCCGGAGATCTAGCAATGCCGTTCTTTCCAACTTCTGCCACTTTTGATGAGGACATTATTCTGGATTACAAAATAAGGCAATCAATGACAAGAAGAAAGAAACTGTTTTGGAATAGAGATGACTGACTGTCTCTATGACTTTTCTGTGACTGTGCTGCACGTATCGTATGGCGTATGGTGCACTGACACGCAAACTACCACTACTGTATGTGCAGTGTGGAGTGATGTTACCTTGATGAATGTGCCGTGGTTTGTGTCGTGTTGAGGCTTTACCGCTGATTATCGGTAGACTGCGATGATAGGTGATAGGTGCTAATTTTGTTATTTCACAACATCATCATTGATCATCTATCACCTACTTACGATCACCTGCTATGTATCACCTGCCAATTTTTGGAAAAGTAATCCATATGTAGCTAAAATAGCTGACATGCGGCGTACGTGCGTTCGAGCAACAAAAATCAAGAAATGTACTCATAATTCATAATGTTGAAACCTCGTTTCTGAGCCAAAATCTCAGTTTTCTTGTCTTCCGACATGGTAAATAACATGGTGCCGGGACAATCTTTGTTAGTAATTGGAATGCTGAGAATTGTTGCGATGGAGCTTTGCCTTGGGTCGATCGGTTGATAGGTAAGAAACATCGATCTATCGTTGCAAATGTGACCTGTTGCCAAATTATCAGTGACGACTGTAATTTCTTTACGATCAAATGTTGCAAATGACACCGCCAAAAGTGAATTCAAGGCAGAGATTGGCAATGATAAAATTAGAAGTGAAGGGTGCAAGTACTGATACTTCCGGCTTTGGTCGACATGATTGAATTTTGCGCATGCATTTAACAACATGATTTATCGACTTTGTACCCAAAGAAATGCTGGAAAGCTCCAGTAGAAGCGTCCATTAACCTGTATGCTGTGAAGAGAAACGTTAACGCTTTTGTTATTGTCAAGCTTGATTCCAATTCTGTTTGAATTTGTTGAGTAAACAACATCTACAGTGCCTACTTGTTGATTGAGTGAAGTCGCAGATATGAGATTCTGCAATGTGACGATGTCACCACATTTCAGAGGTGGGCAATAAATTAGCCAAAGCTCCTCTGCTTTGGTAACTAGGTGCATCCACAAGATCTCCGTAAACAGTTAAATGCCCCGAGCAATGCCATAGAATAGATTGAGTGTTACAAGAAACGATCTCTACGAGGTACCAACTAATGAATTCCTGAATACGATCTGCCGTTGACGGATTAGGAATTCCACGATGCGTCATTTTCAAAATACCCATTCTTGAGAGCTGCAACTATCAGTAAGGATGATCAATCGACTATATTGTTCTTGTTCTCGAAGAATCTATCTTTGCTAGAGCGCTATAGAGAGCAAATCACTCAAGATAGATAACAAGAGCAGGACGAGACTTAAGAAGAATTGATACCATTGGGAGAATACGATATAAGGATAATTGTCTAACATAAAAACGTTGTCTTATTTGATTTGAATGCAAGCTATGTAGCTAGGATTGTTACCTATTATCATCTTGCCTCATAGTAGGCTCAATACATCATCAAATAAATCTTAAATCACTAGATCCCACTTCTCATTAAAAGATAAAGGACAATAATTCTATTCAATAATATTATGTTGTGCGCCTAAGATGTTTTATAGAGTGGCATTATCATTTCGTTATTCACTCATGAAAGAAACTACAAAAAATTGGGCAGTTAGGATCTCGCGTTGGTCTCTTCCTTGGTCCGCAGGGTTCAAATAATCATTAAGCACTGCTGAATGCACCACTATCAGTGAGCATATCCATTCCAGTTCGAAACATTCCTGTAAACATGAGAAAGTCCACCTCGGATGCTTCACCGTTTCCCTCCAAGTCTTCCTTTTCTGAGATACTATCTTCTTCGACTTCGTCTTCGTTTTTATCTTCGGCAGAGGCCATGACTTCATAATCTTTTTCTACCTTGACAAGTTTTTCTTCCCATTCTAAATCACTTTTTTTGAGACCGATCTCATCGCTTTCTGGGTCATCATCACCATCTAGAATTTCTAGAATTACACTCCGGATCCATTCCACGGCACCTTCTGTACCTACCCAATTTCCCATTTCTTCAGAATTATAGTATTCAATGGCTTGATCCAGTGTACCATCCTCTGCATCTTCGACTTCATCTGTATACTCCATCACTTGTTGAAAAGTTTCATGGAATGCAATGTAATAGGCACAATACACATTGGAACGAATCGCTTGCGCTAACAATTTTTTTGCACTTTCTTCTGAGGATCCTTTTTCTTCCAATATTTTCCAACTCACAAATTCAAGTAAGGCAGCCGAATATCGGATCCATATGGAACTGTAGTAGGTCGGAAGTTTTTCCCACAATCTTCGTGCCGAGTCGGGCCGATTGGCTTCGAGATACATGCGCATCAACCTGCATCTTGCATTGGTCAATGGTTTCAAAGTATTCACTCCCTCCAACTCGATAATTTCCAACAATGTCTCACGTGCTGATTTAAACTTGCGAGCTTCCAGATTCAACAATGCATACTGCATAGAAAGTGATAAAAATTTGCGACATGATTCAATCATCAATGGACTATTGTTACCATGACGGTCTTCCAATTTGTTTCCTTCATCATCATCATATTTACCAAAAGAGCCCTTACAAACATGGAACGTATTCAAGCTCCTCTTGGCTCTCTCCAATGCGTCCTGGTGAGCTTTCATGTGCGGATCAATATATCTGGTATCAAAATCATATACTTCCCACGCAGGCCTTGCAGCTCCACGAAGTTTCCAAGTCTCTGGTCCCAACCTGCCTTTTCTCTTGCGTTTATATCCAGGCGCAGACTCTTCATCTTCCCGTTTGCGTTTTTTCATCTCTTCTTCCTCACTCTTGCGCCGTTGCTGACGTTCCGATACCTCATCCCATGATTTTAATCTTCTCCGAATGGCTTCTATTTCTCGTTTTGTTTTGGATATGTGAAGCCTTAGTTTCCCTTCTTGACGTTTTTCATGGTTGTCATGTGATAGTAGCATGGAACGATGGTAGCCTTTGATGGCTTTGGAGGATGAGGAGGATTGTGCTTCTTGAGATGATTTTTGTTTATCGATTTTCTTGTGAAGGCGATCCTGGTGCTGATCGTGTCCCCATTTTTCGCCATCATTGGCTTTCGAATTTCCTTTTTTACCCATTGCAACTTATATTAATGTATTGTTGTTTGTGATGTTGTGTAATGTATGTCGTGTGACTCAATCAGCAAGTACCTGGGGTATAATGTGTGTGTCGTCGTGCGCTGTATTTGCAAGAGCAGAACTAACGTGAGTGAGTGATACAGCGTACACTTGTCTAGTATGATGTAATATGCAATATTATGTATCTGGTATTGAGATACGAAGAAGAATGAAGTAAAGCATTAGGAGTGAAGTGCTTAATCTAAAATCGACACATCACCAATCACCATCAGAATCACCATACATAGATCATCATCATCATCATTATCGTTGGTCGGCGATAAAGCAGCATCATTCCTTAGTATTCAAATTCGGGCGCGGAATGAAATGGTTGGCTGACAAACCTTAAAAAAGTTCAAAATGCAACAACATAAGATTACCATACAACCTACATACCATTATACCACGCTGTTGAACTCTTTTAGGACCGTACTTAGTGATTAATAGATTAGAAAGACAAAGATAACACCCACGAGCATCCAACATTCAACCATGGAACCAGCATCCTCATCCGATGACCACAGCAGCGTCGAAGAAGCTGCTCCTTCTAGAAATCTAATCCCTAGAAACAATAACGATGGATCCTCCAGCGCTCCTTCCTCCAGTTCTGACGAGGACGACAATGATAATGATAATGATGATGATGACAGTTCGGTAGAACAAGCAACAAACTTTAACGACTTACCTTCTGACGATAGTTGCATGGAAGATAGCGATAATGACAATGATGACTGGAATTCAAACAAGGATCAAGACCAAGAAGAGCAACAGCACGCACCGGAGGACATTCCGCTCGCAGATAGGATCTACTCCAAGCGCAATGATGGAATTAAGAGCCAGGCCAAAGCTAGAGCGGAGAAAAAGAATCAAGCGATCATACTCGCGCAGAAACGGCTGTTGGAATTGAAACGGAAGCGCGAACAGATGAGCAGTGATTCGGATTCAGATGAGTCGGATGAAGGAGAATTGTCAGGAGGAGGCTCTGCTGTTACTGACAAGAAGAAGAAATCGAAACATGCTCCTACTGTCGCATCTTCTTCTCGCAAGGCATTCTTTGAACGCGGTGCGCCTGATCTCAATTCATCCGGTCTCGGCGTGGCAGTGGGTGCCAACAAATATAAACCAAGAGATCCGAGGATGCAAAGTCTCAGTGGTTATCTTGACAATAATGTATTCGAAAAACGATATGAATTCTTGGAACAAGTTCAGAGTGACGAAATTGACAAGATAAAGGTAAGGTGTAAAGCATGGAAGGTCACCGGATCCAAGGGAAATAAGTTGAGGAGGAAATTGGGCATGACATCAGATGGTCGGATTGCAGAGGATGATGACGAAGAGTTAAAGAGGTTAGTGCAAGAACGTGCTGCAAGGAGAGATGCAAAAATGCGTAGTGCAGCCAAGAGTGCTGTTAAGAAGAAACTCAGAGATGATGTTGCGGATGGAAAAAGAGGAGCGTATCATCTTAAGAGGCGAGAAATGAAGGAACTCGAGTTGTCGGCAAGATTCGATCAACTCCGAAAGAAGGGAGGAGACTCTGCAGTTAATAAAGTGTTGGCAAAGAGACGAAAACGAAAGATGGGCAAAGACTCTGGCCTTATGCCAAAAGCGTCTGGGTTTTAAAACTGAAAGTCGTTTTCTAAAAATGTTTATTTAATTTAGACTGATACCGAGTATCCATACGTAGGGAATTTAGGAGAACAAATGTTGTCAAAAGATAGGTACCACTGGTATCAACAAATGATGAGCCACACTTTAGTATTCCATTGCTCAAAGGTTGTAATGATGCAGGATTCTGTTAGTAGTATGTAGGGCTAGCAGCAGCAGCAGCTCTCTTTGCCCAAATGACACTAATAGGAATGCTTTGTGTTATGGCTGGAAGGTAGATTAGATACATATGAATAGTGTATGGGTGGGTGGTACCCACCGGCCTGCGGATAGGATTGGTAGTTGTTACATATAGTGACAAACAGTCGACGTTGTTGCTCCTCGTGAGCACATTGCAAATCGTGAAAGTCATGATCATCTGAACGAGCTGCGACCATAGTGAATGGAACAGGAACAGAAGGATCAGGACAGTGATAGTTGACATCTCTGTATGAGGAGCGTGGAAGTAACAGGTTGCATGTAGGTGCTTGCTATATCAAGGATCAGATGTTCGCAACCACGTGCATTGCTGGGAGCTCATGGCGATCTTGTTCCCTTCCTTTTTTATGTTCTGATTTTTCTCGATTGTTCTGTAGCAGACATTAGACGGCAGCTGTCATCGTCACCTCGAACGAGCAACAGATTTCCATAGACAATCTACCTTCGTCCATCCCTGATTGATGACAAATCTGGACAAATGTCTGCATGCAAATTTTCAGCGCCTTAGTCTTCGATTAAGAGAGACATACTTGGTTGCGTCTTGAAAGCATTCTGGCATGACCTCCTGCTCAAACCTTTGCTTGTCAACTATGAAGAACGATCTTCCATTAGGAAGCCATCCTACGATGTCTGAATGCTCGTTGCTTTCTAGAATTGCCATGAGCTAGTAGTGGTAAAAGCACAGGAGGGGCAGGATTCGATCGTCAACAAGAATGGAAACGTTAGTAGCTTATGACGACGATATCACGATTCTGATACTACTCTAGGAGTACTGTTTTCATGTCCACGCATCGTAGCTTATTACTGTCTTACCTGCAAAGGAAACTTCATATTTGGCATATTACCAGACAAATCGAGACTACTGTAGGCTGTTATAGTGAGGACGGCATGATGACAATATAATGGGGCAGCACAATCCCATTAAAACTCATGATCTCATAAGCAAAAGCGAGAAGTTGCCACTGTCCGACAAGACAAGAATGAATCAAATGTTCGTTCAAAAGATAACTTGACGTCATGTTCAGTCCTGCAGCATCCAAGATGATAGAATCATACATGCTTAGCCCTCTATTTATTGATAAACATCTAGCATAAATGTTAGAGTACCAACAAAAGAGTAATGATACTCAGGCTGCAATAATGAACAAGACTGCCTGCTGGTCAAAAGCATAGCTTTAGCACGATACTTTAGATTTGACATGAATAAGTATTTTACGTTTAAATTTGAGATATCCATAGAGCATTTAGCAACTCTTTCAGGCATTCGTCTTTATTTCTCAGGTCTTTTGGTGATGGCACATGGTCCCAGCTAGTTTGAAGAATTTTGCGTGACAAGCGTTTTCCTCTTTTCCAAACTTCAAAAAAGGCAATATCAGTGCCATTACAATCGATGATCATAAACCCTGGGCCACTCTTTTTTCCTTTATACCACTGTCCTCGGTAGCCGCTCAAGTTTCTCCACCTAAAGAATATTTGCAAACGGTCCGTATTAGCTCCCTATTATATTGTCATTTAAATACAGCTTCATTTAGGAAGATTCATGTCTCAATGTGCTTACCTCTTTTGACCGAAACCACTTTGTTCGCCATCCTCAAAATCGCCCTCGTAGTGATCTCCATTCGCCCACGATATGAGACCGTATCCGTGACGCTCGTCATTATAGTAGTGGCCCATGTAGATATCTCCATTCGCAAATGTTTTCACACCGTACCCATCGGCTTTATCTTGAAAAAAACCTCCATCGTAGACATCGCCATTGTTCATGAACTTCATTCCCTGCCCTGAACAGGATCCATCTACGAATTCCCCTTCATAGAAATCGCCATTGGACCAAGTGTAAATACCATGACCATGGAGGTTATTATTCTCGAAGTCTCCGTAGTAAGCGTCCCCACATGCGTATTGTTTGACTCCAGAACCGTGCGCTTCATCCTTATCCCATTCTCCACTGTAAACTTCAGCTGTAGAACCTTGTGTGGGAGTATGCAATAATATATGAGCATCAGAGGAGTCATGAGTATTGCAAGAATTCCGATTGGCAATGCTCACAACTATGGATTTGACACCACGCCCCGTTGTACATCCGTTCTCCCAATTTCCTACAAACACATCACCATTATTCCATGCGTAGCGACCAAACCCTTTCCTCTATATGTGCAAACGGAAGGAGGGAGGGGGGGATCAGGGATGAGATGGGACTATCAAGGCATAAAATATGTGAGGCTTGGCCAATAGACCAGCAGCCTGAAGTTCAATCATCTTACCACATCGCGGGAATACATCCCACAAAACACATCTCCATTCCCAAAATCTTTCCTACCCCATCCGTGCATCCGACCTTTCTTGAATGATCCTTGAAAGACACCACCTGTTGCTTCTATGGATTTCTTGCCATGTGTTCCCCAAGGAAAGCCTTTCTTGAACGATCCTTCATATCGATCACCATTGCCCCACACGAAAGTTCCAGTACCTTGCATCGCGCCCATGCTGAATTCTCCGGAGTAAACATCATTTGAATGTTGCCATGTATACTTCCCTTTGCCATGACGAAGATAAATCGATTGGAGGGTGAAGCTTCCTTCATATAGTGCCATAACATGTCGACCTGATGCATCATAGAGGGTTTGAAGTGCATGTCCAATGACTTGGTCATTTTGGAAGTATCCATCTATTGTCATTGCCATTCCAGCAGAGTAATCATGAAGTAGTCCCTTCCCATGCTTGACGTAGTGAGCTCTGGGCAGCAAGGATGGTTGCATCTTCTTCCCTTTGTTGGTACTACTAGTGGGACTATCACTGTCACTAACGGTAGAATCAGTAACAAGTCGAGAAGGTACACAAGAAAGGATGTGTCCCTCATAGGTAGAATCAGTGCTTGGACAATATATAATTCTATACACTGTCTTATTTTGAGATTCCGCGCGAGAATATTTATGAAATTGGGCTTGATCTCCGGCCGCCGATGCAGCTATTGCTGCTACCGTTTCGCTATATGGCGGCATGACGAGCGCGCTGATGCTGATGCTGATGTTGGAATTGGTATTGCTGCTGATATTGCTGTTGTTGTTATCAATATCAATCTCAATATTGTCATTAATATTCTGAACGGATATATCTTTGTTTTAGAGTTTTAGTGTCGTGTTTCAATCTTTGAGATTTTTATAAGATGTCCATCGGTTGCTTTCGTAATATTAGTTTTGGGCTTTGGCCGTCGAGTTCTGAGTGATTAGTGCGCCATGATACCTGCTGGATTAAGATTGGATTGATTTAAACAACACAACAACACTTGCTCAGCTAAAGTGAGAAGAAGAGGTGCCATCAACAATCAAGCGGTGCAATGATGCTCTCAGAATTTCCCAAGAAGGTGGATAGAGTGCGTTGTTCGTTGACAATATTTCTAAATACATAAGCCTATAAACCGCATCGGGTAAGGGGAGAATCACTCGAATCTTGAAGTCTCGAAATATTGATTGATTTCTTATCTTCCACCAATGACAATGAATGATACATGTGAATGGGTAGAAAATATAATACAAAAGTCAACTTTCCAATTAAAGATTGTTACTATTGTAGGTACGCTTGCAATAGGGTTTGCTCCAGGTGAAGTATTCCATGAATTACCCCTTCACATCATGCAGTATACGCAGCTAGAATAATTATTTCATGGAACTGATAACGTGTACAACAAACAGATCATCATGCATTAGCAATTGCCACAAGAATTAATGCACGCCTCTTTTACGAGGGTTCCTGAGTAATCTCTGTCGCAATATCCATTGCGTCTCTGTTGTGCTTTTGAACTGTTCTTCGTCAGCCAATAGCAGCCTTGAATCTTCGCGTTATCCAGTTCAAATTCGAATGTAGAACTGTCCTCGCAAGAATAACCCTGTCCTGGCGACGCAGCTGGAGTATCATCTGAATTAGAATTACCACACAAACCGCATGCCAACTTGCAATTCTGTGAAACGTCATCTTGATTGCAAACAGAATTCCTTCTGTTAGCCATTCTTCTAGAATTTTTTGAAATCCAGTTGCATTTCTTCGTCTTGTTGTTCTTCGTGAAACTAAATGCATCGTTATTGGTGCAGCTCGAATTTGGTGATAACGTGGGAGAATTAGCACATAAACCGCATGCCAACTTGCAATTCTGTGAAACGTCATCTTGATTGCAAACAGCATTCCTTCTGTTAGCCATTCTTCTAGAATTTTTTGAAATCCAGTTGCATTTCTTCGTCTTGTTGTTCTTCGTGAAACTAAATGCATCGTTATTGGTGCAGCTCGAATTTGGTGATGATGTGGGAGGGTCACTACTAATGATAGGGGCCGATGAGGGGAGGTCACTACTAACGGTAGGGGCGGATGTGGGTCGACGAAAGAAATTTGCTACTTCATATCTGTTCTCGTTCAAGACGCGGGCATTGTCAGCTTTGACTGTTCCAAGCTTCTTTCCCGTCGTTTCATACGTCAAAAGTGGAGTTGAGAACCTTTGAATACGGGTGCATCCGTTTGCTTTATTATTGTCACATTGTGTAGTTCTACAATAGTAGGCCATGATAGTACGGAAAGAGCCATCGGGATCGCGATACGCATAATTATAACTGTTTGGATGCGAGTCGCATCGTCCCATTGTTCCAACATCGTGATTTAAACCCATATTATGCCCTATCTCATGGCCAAACGAAAAATATCCAGTTGCGCAGCTGTATCTCGTGACTGAAAACATGGTATCTTTGTTTGGACCAAAGTATGCTGATCGACATTTGTGAAATCGCAAAACGGTGAGAATCCAAAATCTACAAGTAAAGACTAGATAACAAAACGAAAAGTGCCTTCACTGCACTTACCCACACCACAATATGCGGGATTTTCTATGATCATCGCAACAACATCTGCGCCATACAATTCACGATAATGGTGAACTTCATCGAGTTTACCATCATTTTTGTTTCGCAAATTTCCTAAAGTTGTGATAAAACCATCACCAGATGCAGGTTCATCGTATGTTTCTGATCGATAACTATAAACCAGTTCAAGACGAATTGCAACTCCACTTTTCTCGTAGGCTACGTTTGTCTCTTCGATAGCAAGTTCGACGCGCCTTAGCATAGTCTGTGATGTGCTGCTGGTAAGTGTACAACCCAATGGTCGCTGCGCATTTGCACACTCTGCAGCTTTTGTCCACACAACTAACACATCAATGGTGGCCATATCAGTGTTCACTCTCCTCGTTGTACTGGAAGTTTCATTAATGTCAAAAAGAAGCCTTTCTTTA
>Ga0136554_1000421_pt1 | contig 15607 bp, 10 predicted proteins | sample AntRauTorckE5431_FD_104637 | JGI IMG/M metagenome (GOLD analysis project Ga0136554, IMG submission 104637) | Saline lake microbial communities from Rauer Islands, Antarctica - Metagenome Torckler E5 #431 | ecosystem: Environmental > Aquatic > Non-marine Saline and Alkaline > Saline | place...
GCCTTCTGGAGCGAATTCGCTAGCGCATTTGCAGCTCAAGTGCATTCTTTATGTGCCTCTGTGACTGCTGTGTACTTGTCTTTCTTTGTATTTGGGAGAGTATTAACTAGACTAGACTAGACTTCCTCTGTGCTCCCTGCTCCTTTTACCCACTACCCACTCGTGTCTTGCTTGGTTCTTCGTGGTGTTAGTGTGACTCCCCTCTGTTTATCGGGGTTTTCAAAATCGCTGTCATAATCGCTGTCTCCAAATGTTACTGTAAAAGTAGGTGATCTTGATTCTCTGCCGCCATCGTGCCATTGAACGCAATGCCAGCACGCCGCAAGAGTCTGGCCCCGCCACCTCCTGATGAAGAAGCTGTCCTCAAGGAAAAGTTGAGGCGGCGCCGCAGTGAGGGGACAGCTAGTGATGTGCTAGAGCAACGAAGATTACTGAAGCAGAAGGCCATGAAGGCGAACAAGCGCCGCGATGCCAGCTCCAATAGCGATGAGAGTGACAATAATTCTGAAGACGATGAGGCGAAGGGCGACGCCATTGATGCTAGCAATGATTCAGGCAAATCAAATCAATTGAATGCACCACTGGCTAGCGATGAGCTGGCTGATCACAGTAGTGAGAATGATGACGATGCGAGCAGTAGCAGTGAGGACGACAGCTCAGAAGACGATTTAGACGGAGACGAAGAGTCTGCTATTAGCGCAGCTGTGGCGGCCGGACTAGCAACTATGTTTGGACAGCCATCGCCTGCTGCAACATCAACAGTGATGGCTCAGGAACGGAAGGCCCGCGCAAATACTGGGCAACACACCCCAGCGTTTGCCGCGAGTGACCCGTCTCCATACTTGGCCAAGTCTCACGATGGAAGCACCACGGTGCGTACCAATGCGCTCAAAGCGCGACACAATCACAAAAAGGGTAGCTCTGTTGACGTAGCTGCGCTTGCTGACTCTAGTGACATCTATGGGCGCAGCTCTCGGCCGTACTCGTCGGCTGCCTCGCAATCGTCAGCGCAATCGGCCGTCACGTCAGGCAAAGCCTGGTTCGACTTGCCAGCGACGGCCATGACCGAAGAAATGAAGCTAGACTTGCGCGCCGTGCGCATGCGTGGGGCACTGGACCCGAAGCGCTTCTACAAGGCGCTCGACCGGCCAGGCAAGTTCGTGCAGCTCGGCACGGTGGTGGAAGGCCGCGACGAGTTCTACACCAGCCGCCTGGCTCGCAAGGAGCGGCGCACGAATTTGGTGGAAGAATTACTGGCCGACACCAAGACGCGCGCGTACACGAAGCGCAAGTACAACGCTATTCAAGACAAGACGAACAACAAGCAGAAGTTTGGGGCCGCGAAAAGGGGAAGGAAAATTGGTTTCAACAAAAAGAAGCAAAGCCAGAGTAGCAAAAGCTGAAGGTCAAGAGGAGGCATGGGTGAGGGCGAGGTACCACTTCAAAATATATACTCCGATTCCGTATATGGCTCAGTGTTCATTGGCGTGACGGACTGAAGTTCTGTATGGGTTTTATACATGCGAAATAGAAGAAGGGGCAATTAGAGGTATGCTAACAGCTGTATGAGTACGTTAATGTTAATGCTAATGCCGGGCCACAAGTATGTTGGATCTTAATGCTTAATGCCAGCACCCGGAACGCATAATTGTTTCTTCTCGGAGAATTACTTGTTTAATCCATATCCACTGACTAACGAGATGTCCAGACACTACAGGGTACAGGAATAAGGTCCCGGTGCTGTTCATTTAAAAATCAGGTAAGCCTACTTCGGATCGATAGGTGGCATGGTGGCCCATGCCGGTAGCCGTTTCTTGGCGTTGGCTCGCTGCTGGTGGCGAGCACGGTCGCGCAATACCGAAGTTCCCGCGGCACCCCACGCGGCGCCCGACCCCGAATTGGCTTCAGCTGCTGCGGCTGCGGCCCGTTTCCGGCGTTGCCTCTCCACTGCTCCTCCACCACCGCCGCCATTTCCACCGTTACCAGCAGCGGCAGCCGCCGCAACAACCGTGCTGTGAGCCATCGCGTTCATGAGCTTTTGGTACCGGTACGATGGGTCGCTTTCTTTGGCGCGCTGCGCAGCGTCGCGCTGCCCGCGGTTCAGGGCTTCTTCTCGTGCCACAGCGGCGCGCGCTACCGCGGGATTGGCCAAGCCCCAGGCTTGAGCTGCAGCGGCTTCCTTTTCCGCACTCCACTCGGCTCCTCCGCGCCTACTAGAGCGCTTCGCAGACGATGACGTCGCGCTTGGTGACGTCGAAGAAGTATGCTGGTTCGGCGGCGTTGCTACTATCGCGGGCAACGATCGTGCGGAATGAGGCGTGGATCGCATCAAAGGCTCTGATGGAGGCAGCTGCGGTGCATCTTTTGAGCCGGTAGCGGTGCCACTAGCATGCGGCAAAGGGTAAAGCGGAGGCGTGTGCAAAGTTGACGAGGACGACGACGCACTACCGGCAGCAGCAGCAGCAGCAGCAGCAGGATTGGGCCAATGGCCTGAGGCCACACTCAAGTCGCTGGTTGCAGATGAAGTGGTAGGGCGACTCACCGAGGGGCCAAGCAGGTCATAGGCTTCAAACTCGTCGAGTGGTTGTGCTAGTCCGCCTGCCACGAAAGCACCACTCGAGGGTCGTCTGCTACTGCTGCTGTCTCCATTATCCAATAATCCTCCAATACTGCTGTTGCCGTTGCCATCGATGACGCTGCAATCTTCCTCTTGTCGAGGGCCTTCGTTTTCCTGGTCTTGGTAAAGGTCAGCAGCGCGGCGCTGGTGCGCTCGCACTCGGGCAACCACCACCGGCGACCGCACCGGTCTGGCGTCTTCATGTTGCGCTGCTGACGCACGCAGCGCCGCTACTACGCCAATTCTCTTGTCGTGTTCTGGAGTCGGAATTCCGTGAAGCGCGGATGCACCATCTACCCACGCCAGGGCGGGTAAAACAGTACCCTGCTCTTCAGTGGCATGAGTTTGTCTGTTGTGAATCACTTGCTCGTGCTTGGAACCACTGGCGAAAAGAGAACCTAGAGCAGTCGCCTCATCACCCTCGATCTGACTATTAGTGTTGCTCAGCGACCAAGCTTCCTCGTGTGCTGCCAGCACGGCCGTTTTACCGTACTTTTCCCCGAGTTTGGCCCACATGCCGTCGTAAAAACCTGCGTACTTGGTCACGAAGGTGCCCACCTAGTTAAGAACAAATCCAAGCAAAAGGCAATCAAACTAATTGGAATATTTTTTTTACCTCGCGAGGCACTTAAAATGAAAAGTCTTCTCTTCAATGAAACAATCGCGACGACGCGAAGCATCAAACCAATGACTCAAGTCTTACCTCGGCGAGTTTGGCTGGATTAACTTTGGCATACAAGCACTCGAGTTTAGTCCGGTGAAAGGCTGCATTGTTCGCTGCTGCTTCTGTAGCTGCAACCACCTCCAGGTCCGACCGCCCGCTTTTTCCTGCTACCTGGGAACTGCTGCTGCTCTTCTTGTGCGTGGCAGTGGCTTCTTGATCTCCACAAGTATTTGGGCTCTTCGTCGGTTTCGTGTGCTGCTGTTGCTGCTTTCGTAACAGCGGAGACTGCGGCTCAGCAGAAGAAGAATCCCCTAAAGCGTCCAAGAACCGCTTCAAATCGTTCAGCAAGGCGCCTTCCCCTTCGCCGAACAGCAAACCTTCCACTTCTGGATCATCGTACGCCAAGCAATTGCGTTTGGCAGCAGCCACTTTCCGCCGACACCGTATGCCACGAGCCCATGCTTGCAGTCGAGAGGCTCCGGCGTGCTGTCTGGCTTGTCGCCTCGCGCGCCTCGCCATCAGAGCTTCTTTGCTGTAAAGAACTCTTGCACTTGCGTCACTGCCGCCACCGCTATCATTACCACTACCACCACTGATATGATGCCACCGCAGTCGCTGCAATGCACCGCGCCACATTTTCTGCAGAGCCTTCGCTGCGTTTTCTTGCATGTTCGCTCGGGCAATGGCTGCCCGAGCCTCAGCCTTTGCAGTCTCCTCGGCTAAACGTTCAGCTTCTGCTTGCGCAGCTGCTACTTCAGCGGCGGCTCGGGCAGCGGGGGCCATTTGAAATCGCCCAATCGGCCAATGTGAACGAGTGAAAGAAGCAGACACAGCAGCATCTGACTCAATTTCCATTCCATTACTGTCGCTTCTGTTCTTGCTGCTACCTGGGTCATTGGCCGTGAGAATACTATCATTCAACTGTGCCCGCAGCGCCGCATCTGACCCCGCCGCTACTTCCATTGCGTGGCGAACTCGACGCGCTAATTTCCGCACCGCTGCGACCTGAGTGCTCGACAATAACGGGACCTTGGTGGGAGACCCATGCGAATCTGTTGCTGCCATAAATCTTGCAGTCGTGCTCGTGCTACTGTTGCTGCTTTGGGTCATGAATAATTCATGGTGTTCTGGTGCATCGGCATCTTCTTCTGCGCGGTGCCGCGTCCTCAAAGCTTCCGTGAAACGCCGTGCACTCGCGACCGCGCCTTCCAGGGCAGCATACCCGAAATCTTCATTGGTAGAGTTAGAATTGGCATCCATGGCAGAAGTTGCCCTTATGAGCGTTGATGAAATAGTGTTCCACGACAGCCGAGGCGGCGCAGGTGGGATTAGGTGTTTGGTGCCACATTGCGTGCAAGCAAGCTGCTCGTGTATCGCTGGAGTAATGGAATGTTCATCTCCTGCAGCTACTGTCGCAGCACCAGAGGCAATCGCGCGATTACTGCCTTCAGCTCTGTTGCCGGAATTCTCCTCTGCAGTGACCGATCCATCGCTTGATGCTGGCGGTGATGGTGGTACAGCTGCTGCTGTTGTTGTTGTTGTTACCAGCGGTGGTAGTGGAGGTGGTAGCGGCGGAAGTGGTAGCGTAGGCCGCAACAGCCCTCCGCATTCGGAGCAACTCCACCGTCGTGACCGCCATAGAGCTGCGAGAAGTTGTTGTTTACTTTCATCAAATCCATTATGTGCGGGCGTGGTGGAGGTGTTGTTGTCGTCATTAGCAGCTCCTGCATCACGCACGTTATTGTGGCTTCGACTGCCCTGAGTTTTCGAACTTTTGCGGCCCTTGCGATCTGCAGAGCCACCGTGATTGCTCCGGCTAATGCCCTCCTCTTCGGCCAGCATCATCGCCAACTCTTCTTCCTCAGCAGTGTCGGCATCACTGGTGACTGCTTTGTGCCCTTTCCGGAGCTGCTGTTTCGAAGTGCGTCGAGATTGCTTCCCAGGTGATGACGACGACGACGATGCGAAACCTGAACTCACCTCGCGGGCTGAAGAAGGGGGAGGATGGTTGGAAGCACTATCCTCCAATGAGCGCTTTGTTGATGGGGCACCATAAGGATTGCGGAAGTTTCGAGCCAGCGCGCGCAGCCACGGCACCACAACCAACGCGGACGATCGAACAACGCCACCCTCCGCTGCACCCATTCCGCGACCACTCAAAAGTTGCGCCAAAGGTTGAGCATTAAGAACAGCAGCCATGTCGGCAGCATCGGGTTCAGCAGTGGCGCGAGCAAGGGCACGGCGCGCAGGGCCGAGAGGCATACCGTCCAAAGAGCGCAAGGATGGAAGCCGAGCTGAAAGCCAGGTGACCAACGGCCTTTCCCAGTCTGGAGGTGTTGGAGCGGCTAAAGGAGCAGCTACTGCTGTCCCATTGGTTGCTGCTGTCGGCTGCTGAATTGCTTCATTAGCAGTGCCTCCTTCATGACCTCTGGTCACATCTCCTGCAGTTTCCGGTAGTGGGGCAGCAGCAGCAGGGGTAGTGGTGGTAGGCGAGAGTGCAGAAGGCGGGACGTAGCGAGGCTCGTGAGCAGTGAGCGGGTTGTCCTTGAGAGACAGGCTCACGAGCCGGGCCGAAGACCCCATTGGCCGCAAGAGGCCTGATAGGCAAGCATACGCTACGTGAGGCAGCGCAGCAGATTCGAAGTCCTGTTGTGTTTGCTCTTCTTGTTGAGGCTGTTGTTGCATGGTTCGATGATGTTGTTGTTGCGAGACTTGTTGTGAAGGAGCACTGAGACTATGGTGGTGGAGGAGGTGGTGGTAATCTTCGCTGGGCAAAGCATTGAAGGCCAAGTCTAAGTGGCGCAGGAGCGGTAAGCCAACGAAACATCCCGGCGGCAAGCACACCAGCTGGTTGGAGTCCAAATACAGGCACTCGAGCGACGGCAACCAGGTTGCACGCTTGGCGCCTATACTAGCAGCTGGTTCAGCATCCTCGGAGGTGCAATCGGCGTTGCTATTGCCGGTGCTGCTGCTGTTGCCGCTGCTGCTGCTGCTGCTACTACTGCTTCTGTTCTTTGCGAGATTACCATCTCCGCTGCTGTTATCGTCGTCAGCCCACGCGCTCATGTCAGCGAGGCGGTTACTGCCCAGCCACAACTTCCTCAACAACGGGAGCTGCAGCGGCGCCGGTAGAGCTTCAAGCCGGTTCTGCGACAAGACCAGGGTTTCAAGGCACTTGGCGGCACTGAGGGTGTGCCCATTCACCCTAGGCCCTAACAAATTGCGGCCTAGATCTAAATGCACCAGGCGCGGCAAGCCTATGAAAGCACTGGCGGGCAAGCTCGAAAGTTTGTTATGGTGTGCGTCGAGCCGTTGCAAATGGGGCAAGTTCAAAGCGCCGCCGAGGCTTGAAGTCGAAGGCCAATCGACCAACTGGTTGGAAGACACGCTGAGGCGCTGCAAAGAGCCCCCCCAGGGGTTCAACTCGTGTGCTTCAAGCCGTGCGAGTTTGTTCACGTCTACGCTCAATTCACGGAGGCTCAAACAGGTAGTAGCAGCAGTAGAAGCGGAAATGCCAGCACCCGTGCTGCTGCTACCGCTACAGTTGTTGCTGCCACTGACGTCGCTGCTTGAATTTCGAGCTGCTGCTGCTATTGCTGCTACAGCTGTGCTTTCCGCTGTGGCTGCTACAGCTCCCAGACCGCTTAAGTTGCGAAGGCCGTTGTCACGCAGAGAGAGCACTTGCAGCGTCGAATGCAAGGATGCCAGAAGGCTTGAAAGGCCGCTCGCTTCCAAGTCTTGCACCTGAAGAAAAAATGATGATGTTGTGTTTCCATGATAGAAAAAACGAATGAGAGCGATTTGAAGGGCCGAGAAAAAGAACAATGAAAAGCGTAGAGATGATCAGTTGTTAATTAGCTCCAAAAAAAGCTTCACTATTCACACCTGGTTGACGTTGAGGCTCAAACTACAGAGTTTTGGGTAAAAGTCAGCGATGACGTTCAAGCCACAACGGAGGTTTTCCACGTCCAATTCTACGCTCAGCACGCCATGATCACTGCTAGTGTCGCTCCCTAATCCGAGGGCACGCACGGCTTCTGCTACTTTCGCCTCGTCGGACGACCAACTCGCTTCTGAAAGCTTACTACCAAGAGTAGCTGCCGAGCTCTCTAACTTGGCTGCCTGAGATCCCATCCCTTGCGCCCTACTGTAGGGTGACACTGGCAGAGGGTCCTTGGACAAGAGGGTCAAGTGCACTTCCACCTCTCTGGCCATAGCTGCTGCCCGCGCAACTCGTGACGGCCCCCTGTAAGAGCACACCGCTGCTTTGGAGGCACGCGCCAGCACCGCAGCCGTAGCAGAGTCGAGCGCTCCCCCCCCGTGTGACCTCGAGTTCGCAGCGAAGCCCGCCGTGCCGTTGCCAGAGCCGTGGTGGTGTGCTTGGGATGGCGCTAGGGTCGCAGCCAACAAGGAAGCACGGCGCGCGTCAGCTTCTGCCATTTCACGCCGCAGTCGAGCTCGCGGATCTTCGTTTTCGGCGGCGGCGGCAGCGGCTGCAGCGGCTGCAGCTTCTCTCTGCGCTTCAGCCTTCGCGTTTGCCTCCGCCGCTGCGGCTGCTTCAGCTGCTTTTGCTGCCGCCTTCAACGACCGTTGCTCCCGCCTTTTGCGTCGCGCGATTGCAGGCGCAGCCGCTTCTGTGTCAGGGCCGAAGAGTGCGAGAGCAGCCTCGGGACCGTTGAGGACACGCACAGCAGTGCCAGGGCCACTGTCCTCTTCGCCGTTGCTTTCATCGTCCTCGCTGCTGCTGTTACTGCTGCTATCATTATGGTTGGTGCTATTAGTGGTCGTGTCACTTGCCCGAGCGCTGTATCCACTACTGGCGGCTTGGTCGTTGCCGGAGGAGCTCTTATCGTCCCTCCTTATAATGCTGCCTCGCAGGCCGTAGGCTTTTGGGTAGCCAAACATTGCTAGCTTTCTGGAGCGTGCCTCCGCTGCGAGAGCGACCCTCTCTACTTCAGCAGCAGCCCTCGCAGCATCGCGCAACGGCTCGGCTTCACGCCACTGGCACCTGGCTTCGGCCGCGGCTTGTGCGGCGGCTTCCGCAGCGGCTTTTTGTCGAGCTTGCTCAGCCGCGGCTTCCGCGGCAGCTCGAGCTCCTGCTTCTTCTTCCGCGCGTGCCTTGGCTTCCGCAGCAGCCACTGCTGAGGCTTCTGCAGCCAGCCTAGCTTCTTCCGCGGCCTGAGCTTCTGCCGCTAGCCGAGCTGCTTCCTCTTCAGCGGCGCGTTGAGCTGCTGCAACACGCTCAGCCTCGCGCGCTGCTACTACTGCTTTGACCAGACTAGACGCCTGCTGTCGCCGCACTATCGCTTGCAGCGACACGGTAGCAGACATGCGAGCACGCCACACCTGCTTCTGGACCTGAGCACTGCGGCGGCCTAGAGCTCCACGCATTCCAGCTTGCACCACCACGGCCGCTTCGGTGCGCGCCACGTGGGCCGCTCGGGCCGCTTGCGCAGCCGCCCTCTGCTGCTCCCTTAATCGCCGCCGCGCTTCGTCTTCTGCTTCCGCCTTCGCGATCTCTTGGTGCATGGTAGCTTCAGCCGCAGCAGCCGCATCGCGGCGGGCTTGCGCGGCTGCAACTGCGGCCCTGGCGCGCTCATGTGCAGCTGCTTCGAGTTTAGCCTGCTGTTTTGCCCGAGCCTGGGCCGCTGCGGCCGCCGCTGCCTCTGTTGCTTCCCGGTCCCGCGCTAACGCCTCGTCAAGAAGTGCTTCCATAGGTGCCATTAATTTCGAGTCCAACGCCACTCCCTTGTCCCCTGAGGACTTGATACCAGTGCTTACTGCACTAGGAGCAGCGGCGTGAGCGGTAGCAGCGACTGTGGCAACGAGAAATTGTACCGTGTCAGCCACTTCTTTCCGGGCGCTCACCTCTAGCGTAGCAAATGACTCCCCATAGCCTGCAGCCATTCCAGGACTGCCAGGTTTGCCATGCAATGGATTATTTGCGGTTGTCACAGAGATCTCAGTGGCTTCCGCAGCGACATCGTTTGACGGTTCTCTCGAGGCGTGCTCGGACAGCGCTTGGGCAGCAGCGGCAACTGCATCGTCGGCCGCCGCTTCAACGGCTAGGATCTCTTCGAGAGCAGTGTCTGCGGAAGTTGCCATCGCAGCTGCACTCGTTTGAAGCTCCACCCATGCCTCTGCTTGTTCGGTTTCTTGCGGCGCCGCTAGCGCTTCCGTTTTGTCCTGGGTTAACCCACAAGACTCCGAGTTAATGAGTAGGCAACGGAATGAACTATCTAGAACTATCGTTTGAGCTTACCGCTAATTGATTTGTGAGCCATGTTTCGTATTCATCGTCGCTGCCATCGTAGGCTCCAGCCCTGTTTTGACGAAGACGAGGTTCCAGAACCGTTGACAGCCAAGTAAGCACTCGCAAACAGTTCAAGAACGAGCTAGAGCTCACAAACAAGGAGACACATGAAACATCACCACTCTGTTTACTTACAATAGGTCACGCTCAAGCTCGCCGTCTGAGTCGGACTCCATGCCTTAACTCTAACCTCCTATTACTACTTTACCGACATCCATTTTTTGAGCAAGAATTAGTTTTGTCTCAGTAAATATTACATTAGGACGAGTGAATGAGGCATGAGGTTTCCAAATCATTGGACAACAATGACAACAATGGCGGCAATGAGAGAGATTATTACAAGCAGATGAGCACCAACAATGATAGACCCATGATGTATGCCCTCGATCCATTCCACACACGGATGTCGCAACAGCTGCTATCATATGTGACACGGACGACATAGAATTTACCTAGGTTAAAGTAGTCACGATTCCTAGGTTTCCATACGAAGCTGGAGCTTGAATTATAAACAAGATACTAGCCGTAGTAGCTGTAGTATTGGTTTGTAATTTATCAAATTGCTCTAAACTATCCCAATGCCCTCAATTTCGAAACTTTTGCTGATCGTAAATTCTATGGTGACTCTGGTATGTTGAACGCTAGCAAATCTAATCTAGCTCCTAAGCATACTCACTTTGCATTAAGCTTGTCGTGATCTGTTCTCTGCTAGGGCTTGATGACGCTTCTGGTCTCCCATGAGAGAATTCTAGAATCAGGCAGGGCTGATTTCGCAATAACAACACCTTCACTAAGGCTACCAGAAGAACGCGTTGGTGCTCGGTCACAGCCGGTGTCATCGCCGATGCCAAATAACACTAGGAACAAAGTAGATTTGCGGCAGGAAATTGCAGCGGCGCCTTCCACCTCCCTTATGGAGGAACCTTGTATTGACATAGAATCGAATTTACTAAAAAGTGAGACAACTGCTGAGGGTAGCGCCGCTGTCAATGGGGCAGCGGGTGCGAGTGAGGGTTCAATAAACATTAGCGACAACGCTACGGCAGTTTCAGAGCAGGAGGCATGGGTCGAATCTTTGGTTGATTGGCCGGCGAGTTTACCACCCCGCCGCGCCCTGGCACAAGCGCGGTCCACGGCTGAGCAGCGCTGCGCTCGCAACAATGATGGTGGAGCCGACGAGCGCAGCAGTTCTGGGCAAGCGCGATGCCAGGTGTATTACATGCACGTGCACAAGAGCGGCGGCTCCACGCTTTGTTCGTTGGCTGCAGCCAATGGCTTGAACGTTGACTTGGCCTCCAACTGCCAAGAAATGACCAAGCCACGAGGCGAGGCAGAGGCCAAGCGCTTGACATGGTGGCAACAGCCGGCTTACGCCCAAGCTGAAGTGTTTCGCAAGTCCAAGCACGATTTCATTAGCAACGAGGACAACCCGTTCACGACGCCACCATTGCCTGGCCCTATCATCTTCGTCATCACGGTTTGTAATCATTCCTTGAGCATTCTTTGAAATGGCAATTCATTTTGACTCTACTTTTCTCTCTATCCAACTGCGCGCTTACCAATAGTTCATCTCCAGGTCCGGAACCCGCTCGATCGCATTTTGTCCCATTTTCGGCATCACCGCAAAGACAACAAACTTACAGAGTATTCCTTCGCTACCTTTGCTGCGAGTTGGCCGGTACAATCAAGTTGTAATGTTGTGTTACTCATACCTTTCTTACTAATTGGAGACTTCTTTTGTATTCTTTGCACTTCCTTTTTGCGTTGAATTGTTGTCTTAAGAGTGTCTATTTCACCTATAAGTAAGTAATGCACGATTATACCAAGTGTTTCTCCGTGCACTCTGTTGCATCTTTCATTGGTTCACTTGGCATCTATGCTTCCTTTCTTGAAAACCAGCCGGCAGACTATTGGGCAAGCAATTGGTACGTCCAGCTTTTAGGCGGTGGCCCTGGCGACAATGTTATGCCTTCCAACACTGACGATAATGACGACTTAAGCAGCGGCAGCCGCATGAGCAGCTCTAGCACGGGCGCGGACCATAAGGGAGGCTCTAACACCAACACAACTAGTAGCAGCAGCAGCAGCAGCAGCAGATGTTTTGGTAACGGTCCTTTGTGCAGCGAGAGCGCCTTAGCAGCGGCAGTAGCGCGACTCGAGGGCTACTTCAGCGCCGTGCTCCTCACCGACTCCCCCCAAGCGTTCCGCGTGAGCGGCCTCCTGCTCCAGCGCACTCTAGGCTGGCAGCGCAGCGTCGACACCGACTCAGCGAGGCGCGGCACGCGGGTGGAGTCTCGGGCCAGCGTCGAGCTCGTGGCGCACCCGGAAGCCTACGCGCAGTTGGGCCGCAACAATCGTCTGGACTTGCGGTTTTACGGCCGTGCGCGTGCCCTGTTTCACGCCCAGGCCCTGACATTGCTTCAGGAAGCGTACCCGCCAAACCAAGCCAATCGTAACAATAATAACAAGAATGCACGTAGCTCCGCTGCATCGCGCCTCGACGCAGCAGCTCTCCGCGACCTCAAGGGTTTACTAGGGCTCGATGGCAGTGATGGAAGCAGCAAAAGCACTAGTAGCAGCAACAAGCAAAGCCGCCACGGACTTATAGACCAAGAGAGTAGCGTGGCAACCAAACCGGGAAAAGGGCACATGGACTCCTTGATTGGGAGGCCACTCCCTGCAAAGCTCCCGCATCACGGCGGTAGCGGTGGAGGTGACTACGCAGCCACCATCGCTGCACCCTTAGGCCAGCTAGGCGCTGTGGTGCACGATCGCTCGGGTTTTGGCGGGCACCACGAGCACTGCAAAGGCCTCGGGGTCATGGGCGCGGAAGCGTGCCGTGCGAATTTGCTCCAGCACGCTCCGGCCTGCAACCAGCTCTCGTACAAAGACGGCAAGTGCTTTTTGCACGACACGCACGCACCAGGCTTTTATACCGATTCCAGTCCGGGGCATTGGACTCAAGCTGCGTTGAGATAAGCAACTGCAGTACCACGATATGCTACCGGAGCTTCGAAATGGGAAAGCCTGGATTCCAATGGCAACTCAGAGGGACATATGTATCTGAATGGCCACTGTCGCCCCGTATTAAGTATTATGCACTCCCACAAAGCATCATCGCGAATTTGGTGTTGGTTTTTGGTGCCATGTTCTTGATTTCCCCGCTTATCCGGCAGCTCCGAGAAGCATGGAGCGTGGAGGTCTCTTATTGAGACTGCCCTTCCCTCTCCCTTGGCTTGACGTGGAGGCGCGCAAATCGCCATGCATGTCACATATGCCTATACTGGGGTTGTGGGAACGAATGTGATATGCATGTCACAGCCCCCTACCAGTAACCAAGAAAACCCACGATGCTCCTGGGTTTTCCTTCAGCGCAATGTGTATAAACCGAATCTTCTGCTTAGCCGAAGTGGGTAAAAACCCAGAAAACCCGCGGTTTTCTTGGTTGCTGCCCTCAACCTATTTCGCCTTTCACGATCGCTACTGTATCTCGGGAACGAGCATGAGCATTTCCCGATTGGTTGGGTGTTGGGTGCTTGTGTTCGAGATGTTTTTGTATTGATGTATTGATGCATCATGGATCATTCATCATTTTCAGCATCGCAACAAGCTAACGCTCCCATTGCGACTACTGTATGCACTCCCTGTCTTCTTTTGTTGCGAAGAGTGTACTGGTTAGACTACCTCAGCATGAATATCTTAGAAGCTCGATTTCACCCCTAGCTAGCTAGATTGTAGGAGTAGTTTTGGCCCGCTAGCTAGTATTTGATTTACACACGGTGAACTCTTCCTGACCTCCATGGGGGCGTCTGCATCTGCTATCTCGGCCCTCGAAGAGCTCAGGGAGGAAGGTGTAGATGATCCAGCATTAGAAAAATATGTTAATGAGTACTATAGTATTCACGAAATTAACTCAGCGCCAGTGGAACGCGCGACTCTCTTCACGTACACTCGTAAAATGGACCTTGAAGCCCGTGATGAAGCCATTGCTCTGGAGCTTCTGCGCCTGAGTGAAAAGGTATAAAACGGCACTCTAGTTCTAAACATGCTTCCCGGTAGTTATTCTGCCCTCAAATTCGTGCATGCCTTATTCTGCACGTCTTTGTAGGAGCGGACCCGGCCGTACGAGCAGCGTCGCATGCGGCAGCTGTTTCGTCGAAATCGTAGCTACAACGACTTGCAAATGCTCTCCATGGACTTGAAAGATTCGCAACTAGAAACGTTGAGCAAATTGTATTCTGCATTTCCGGCGGTGCACCCTGTTGATAAGAGCATTGACTCAGCCTTATGCGAAGATGCGTTGGCAAAAGTTGGAATGGAGCCGCAACTCATCGAAGACTTGATGAATTTCATAATCGAGGCGAATCGCAGGCTGCAAAGCAATTCAGAAGTCAACATGGCCAGTGTTCGAGAGTAGATCTTATGTGCTTACACCTCAACCTGAGGCTTTGTGCATTATTTTTTGCTTTGCGTTTAGATTAAGCCCATTATGCTACTCATTTCTCGTTGCATGGCAATGGCGTTTTTGAGGCAGGCCCTGAAGACCTAATGAGAAGGCCAACACAAAGAAGTACCACTTTCCTATGGCTCTTATCAGACCCCTGTATACTTGTATAGCAGGCACCTAACGATACGATACAGACAATCAGACAAGGGGAAATTGAAAATCGGATAGCCGAATGTAATTGCTCAAGAATTTATTCAGTGCGACCAAAACACATGCTGAAATACCGGAGTCGAATCCGAGCTAAGCGGCCCGAATGCAATGTTCTATTGAGCGGGAGCCTCGGATATGGAGCCTGGAGTTGAAAAACAAGGACGCGGCGAGCGGCGAGCTACAAAATCACAGAGCATTCCAAGTTCCAAGTCCCAAGGGTGTCAATTTGGACTACATTACAGCTACTCAGACAGGAAAGCCAAGCGGCGAATAAGACATTAAGGTGGCTTTCCTGTGATGTGGCCTAGGGCTTGAGGTCTCGGGATTCCAGGCACTGCGGGCGTTGCGGGCGTTGCGGGTTCGGCGTTTCAAGTTTCAAGTTTGAGACAGGCCCCGAAGGGCCGGAATTAGAAGACTAGCAGGTAGAGAAGAAAAGCAAAGCAGCGCAAACTAAATCTAAGAAGCAAATCAGGCGCACATGCTCGAGTGGCCATGGGCAAGTTTCAAGCTGCGGAATCCTGCCCTAATACAGTATTTCAAATACTGCACGTCGTCACGTCGTCCGTTTTTGAGACGTTTGTTTAGCACACTCATCATCAGCTCCTAGTAGCCTAAACTATAGCTTGCTTTTAGTGTTTGCAGCAAGGAAGGTATACTCGCCTTGTTGTTCGGCGCGGTGGCCGCGATCGTCTCAGCATGTCAAGCTGGACAGCTGGAACGATGGTCCAGGTAAATGCCAATCAGGCTAGACTTTTTCTTTGTCATTCCAGTGTCTTTGATGTGCTCCTAAACACCGGCCCCACTTTTCTGTTCGCAGCGCAACATCGACGATCTATGGTTCCCAGCACGCATATTAAGACTGGCCTCAAGGGATTCGTCAAGTGAAAGGTAATCTTGTCCATGAAAGGATTTGTCTTGGACGAACGAATTGTCCGCTGTGCCTGTTACTATCCACTTCTTGTTCCCTCCTATCGACCAATTCTCTGTACAGAGCGTACGACGTGCAATACTTAGACGACGGCAAAACTGAAAAAGACGTACCATTGGATGAATTACGACTATTCTCCGAGCATGACCGCGACGGAGCGCCGCCACAATTGCCTCCTTCGTCAATGAATCTGCCGCTTAGCGGGCTGCTCCAACAGGGAAGTGGGAGCGACGAGGGTGACACAATAGCCAAGACGCCGCGAGCTGTGGTGCACAATAGCTCGTTGAATGACGGAGGCGACAGCAAACATGGCGACGAAAACGTAGATTCGGGTGTGTTCGTGGTGGAAGGGCAGCAGGATCGGCTGGCTGGTGGTGGGGGTCTGCGGGGGATTCGTTTCCTCAAAAATTCAACGCGTGCCTGACATA
>Ga0136554_1000424_pt1 | contig 15570 bp, 8 predicted proteins | sample AntRauTorckE5431_FD_104637 | JGI IMG/M metagenome (GOLD analysis project Ga0136554, IMG submission 104637) | Saline lake microbial communities from Rauer Islands, Antarctica - Metagenome Torckler E5 #431 | ecosystem: Environmental > Aquatic > Non-marine Saline and Alkaline > Saline | place...
GCGCTGGATGATAGCGCGCTGCTGGGGCCGGGGGCTCTGGCGGATTTCCGCTATCGGATGCGCTTTGCGGATGGTGTGGCGGGGGCCGACGCCGTGCAGGCCGTGCGCGCCCTGACCCCGGATCGTGGGTGGGAGTTTGAGACACCCCAGGATGCCGGCGACCGGGTGCGCCGCATGGTGGATCGCACGACGACATTCCTGGGGGTTGCCGGGATTGTGGCGCTGGCCATCGGGTTGGCGGGGGCCTGGGCGGCGGCGACGGTTTGGGTGACGCGCCGGGCGCGCACGATTGCGCTGTATCGGCTTTCGGGCGCGACGCCCGCGCTGGTCATCGCGCTGCATGGTGCGATCATCGCGCTCGCCGCCGCCATCGGCCTGACGCTGGGGCTGGGCGTGGCGGCGCTGGCAGCCGTCCCCATGATGGATAGGCTGGCCGGGCAACTGCATCTGGTCTGGGATCCGGTGCAGCTTATAAGGCCTGGTCTGATGGCGGGCTTAACCCTGTCTATCGGGATTGCGGGGGCGGCGATTGCCGCGTTGTCCGCTGCTGCCCGCACGCCGCCGGGCCAAGCCATGCGCAGCGGGGAGGCGGGATTAAGCCCGCACCCGATCCATGCCCTGATCGGCATCGGCGCGATCGCCACTGCCTTGGGGCTGGCCGTCATCAGCCTGCCGATCGCCAGTTTGGCCGGTTTGGCGGCCCTGGGCATGGCGGTGGCCGCCGCCATCCTGGGTGCCGCCGGGTGGGGCTTGGCAACGCTTGTCGGGCGCCAGAAGCCACGCGGTTTCATCAGCCTGCTGACGGTGCAGGGTTTATCCCAGCCTGGGGCGGCGGCGATGAAGGCGCTGGCGATCGGCATTGGGATCGCGGGCGTGACGGCGGTGCTTGGCGCGCAAAGTTCGCTGGACCGATCGCTGCGCGCCGAAATTCCGGCAAAGGCCCCGGACTTGGTGCTGATCGATGTGCAGCCCGATCAGGTGGACGTTCTGCGCCAACGTGTCGGCGATGACCCGGCCTTGGGCGGGCTTCAAACCAATCCCTTCATGCGCGCGCGGATTTTGGCCGTGAACGGAACCCCGGCGGAAGAGGCGTTGGTGCGCCAGGACAAAAGCTGGGTAATTGAAGGCGACCGCAGCTTTTCCTGGGCGGCGGCACCCACGGGGGCGGAATTATTGGCGGGTGAATGGTGGGCAGCGGATTATGACGGACCGCCGATCCTGTCACCGGAAGAAGATGTGGCCCAGGCCTTCAATCTGAAAATCGGCGATGAGATCACCTATAGCGTGCTGGGGCGACCCTTCACCTCGCCGGTGGTTAGTATTCGCAAGGAATATCACCGCACGTTTCGGCCGGAATATCTGTTGCTGGCCTCCCCCACACCGTTCCAACAGGCACCGCATTCCTGGATCATGACCCTGCAAGGCCAGAATGATGCCGCCGTTGATCGCCTGATCAAGGATGTGGCAAAGATCGCGCCCAATGTCACCGCCATCGATGTCCGCCGGCTGGTCGCCCAAGTGCGCCAAGTGGTTGATGGGGCAGCGCTGGGGTCGCTTGTCATCGCCGGGATTTTGCTGATCGCGGGGGCCTTAACTCTGGCGGCGGTGGTGGCGGCGGATGTCGATAGCCGCCGGCGGGAGGCCCTGGCCTATACCCTGGTCGGGGCATCGCGCCGGGAAATCGGGCTGGCCCGGCTGGGCGAAGGGTTGGCGTTGGGCGCGATTGCCGCCGTGGTCGGTGGGGCGTCTGGGCTGATCGGTGGATGGTGGCTGACGGGGGAGGCCTTGCATGTCCCCTGGTCGCCGGGGTGGTTCCCCTTCATCCTGCCGGGGCTGCTGGGATTGGCGGCGGCGTTAAGTGCAGGCGCGGCCGGGGGTTTAAGTGCGCTGCCCAAGGGCCGCGGCCAAGTGGCGCGCCATTTGGCGGGGTAGGGGGCGCCAATGGCGTTGACGGCCCGTGTGCTTGGGATACTTATTAGCCCTTCCCATGGAGCTAGTAGGGGTTACGTGACATGACGACCGTTAGACGCGGACGCGATATCTTGATGGTGCCGGGCCCGACGCCGGTGCCGGATCGTATCTTGGCGGCGATGCACCGCCAGCCTGTCGATTTCGCCAGCCCAGATTTCGTGTCCCTGTGCGACCGGCTGTTCGAGGAGGTGAAAGTCCTCTTTGAGACGACGGCCCAGGTGTTCCTCTATACCGCCAACGGGCACGGCGCATGGGAAGCCGCACTGGCCAACACCCTATCGCCCGGCGACACGGTCCTGATCCCGGAGGTTGGGCAGTTTTCCGAAGGGTGGCGCGCGATGGCCGACGCCATGGATCTGCGCTGCGAGACCATTCCCAACGATTGGCGCCACCCCATTGACCCGGCCCGCGTGGCCGATGCGCTGCGGGCGGATAAGGCGGGCAAAATCAAGGCCGTGTTGATCGTGCACACGGACACCGCCGCCTCCATCACCAGCGATATCGCGGGTATCCGCCAAGCCATCGATTCCGTGGGCCATGACGCGCTTTATATGGTCGATACCATCGCCTCGCTTGGCACCAGCCCGTACAAGATGGACGCGTGGGGCGTCGATGTAACCGTGGCGGCCTCGCAAAAGGGGCTGATGTTGCCGCCGGGCTTGGGGCTAGTGGCGGCCAATGAGAAGGCGCAAACGCGGGGGCGAGGCGCGACGATGCCGCGCCGCTATTGGGACTGGGTTGAGCGTAATGCCGGCCAGCATTACCAGCGTTTCTGCGGCACCGCGCCGGAATTGATGATCTTTGGCTTGGATGAGGCTTTGAAAATGTTGGCCGAAGAAGGGCTGGATGCCGCAATCGCGCGCCATGCCCGACTGGCCGATGCCGTGCGGGCCGCGGTCGCGGCTTGGGCGCAAGGCGGCGCGCTTAGCTTTAACGCCCTGGACCCCGCCAGCCGCGCCAACAGCGTGACCACCGTGTTGATGCCCGATGGCGTTGACCCGGAATTGATCCGCACGCCCGCGCGCGAAAGCTTTGGCGTGTCCATTTCCAAGGGGTTGGGGCGCCTGGGCGGGTCGGCTTTCCGCATCGGGCATATGGGCGATATCAACGAGCCGATGGTCCTGGGCGGGCTTGCCACCATCGATATGGTAATGCGGCGCATCGGCCTGCCGATCGGCACAGGCGCGATCGACGCGGCCATCGACAGCCTGGCTGCACAGCCGGTGGAACAGGTGCGCGCGGCAGAGTAAGCCAGAGCTGAATAAGCCCGAAGGCGGCTAGGCCGGTCGGCTTAGCCACCGGATGCTGCCCTTCGCCCCCGGCCCGGTGCCCAGATGATCAACCAGCCACGGCAAATCGTCCGTGATTGTGTCGAAAACGCCGAATGGCGGGTTCACGATCACCATGCCGCAGGCGACCAAGGGTCCCTCGACTTGCGGTCTATCCAGCGCGAATTCAATCACTGCTACGCCGCCTTTTGGATGCGGCAGGCCTTGCAGGAAGGCATCGACGGGGATGCGGTCCTTGATCGGGTGCCAGAGGGCGAAGATCCCCGCCTCGAAATGCTTCAGCCCCAGGGTGAGCGCGCGGCCCATCGCGTCGAAATCATCCCGCCGTTCGAACGGGGGATCAATCAGGATCAGGCCGCGTCGCTCGCGCGGCGGCAACATGGACGGGATGGCGGCGAAGCCATCGCCCATATGCGCCTTCGCGCCCCGAAAGGGTTTCAACGTGTCGATCAGCACGTCACCTTCCGCATCGTGCAAATCGCAGGCGATCAGTCGGTCTTGGCGGCGCAGTTGCTGCGCGACCAGATAGGGGGAGCCCGGATACCATCTCAAGGCGCCTTCATCCGCATTCAGCCCCGCCACGATCTGTAGATAGGATTGCAGGCTTCCCGGCGCTTCGGCTGCCACGGGCAATAGGCGCAAGATACCGGCTGTCGCCTCGCCCGTGCGGGCCGCTTCGCCCCGGCCAAGGTCGTAAAACCCGCCGCCGGCGTGCGAATCCAGCACGAAATAGGGCTTATCCTTGGCCGATAAGCGCTGCAGCAACGCCATCAGCACCCAATGCTTTAAAACATCGGCGAAGTTCCCGGCGTGGAAGGCGTGTCGGTAATTCATCGCGGCTTATTCCCAGCAGGCCGACAATCGCCGATGACGCCGCACAGGATGGCGTATTGCACCCGGGTTTGGCTGAGCTGACGGTAGAAATTCAAAAGCTCCCGCGCAGGGTCGGATACTTTTTCCAGGCCCGATAAGAAGGCGACCAGCACACCGATCTCCGTCTCCCCCTGGATCACGAACCAGCCGCCGACGAACAAGACCGAAAGGCGCCCCAACTCCGACATCAAATTATTGAAGAATTTAAAACCGAATTTGTAGAGATAGATCGACATCCGCGCCTTCAGCACCTCCAGCGTCAGGATTTCAGGCCGGGACGCATGTGCGGGAAGCTTGTGTCCTGCGTCGTCGTGATCCTCCTCAGTCGTATCCTGCGTGCCGGCGGTGATGTCGCCCAACTGACGCATCAAGGCGGTCTTGCGACTGACCTGGCGGTTAATGCAGCGCTGGATGACGGGCGCCATCGCGGCGGCGGGCAGATAAACCGCCAAGGAAGCCGCCGCCGTGCGCCAATCGATGATCAACATATAACCCAAGACCGATATCATCAGCCCCGCCTGCAATAAGGGTTGCGAGATCGCATCGCCCGCAAACGCGCCAACCTTCTCCGACTCGGACGCCATCAACGAGACGGCGGAGCCTTCATGGCCGCTTTTTTTCACGGACGCGTTGCTGGAATCCTCATCAGATACCGTCGCATCCGTTGCAGGCTTGGCCGTATCGGCCCCAAAAAGACCGACCCAATAGGCGATGCGCAGGCGTAAATCGCGGGCGACGCGCTCTCCAATCGCGCCGACGGCCATGTTGCGGACGAACTTCAGCAGGCCGTGCCCGACGGCAGCCGCCAAATAAATCAGGCATAGCGTTATCAGCAGATCGACGTCCGGGTCGCGCACCGCATTATTGACGATGCGGCGCTGCAATTCCAATGGCAGCAGCGATAGCGGAAAGACGCAGGTGGTCAGCAGAACAAGCAGGATTTGCCGTCTGCGACTTTCCCGCCAAACGAAGCGGTAGAGCGAGTTCGGGAGCGCGGGCGGAAAGCCCTCGCGGCCAGACGGGTAGCCTGTTCCGTCCTTGTCAGAACTCTCTGTGCTTTTCTCGTCCGCCACCTCAGCGTCCCCCTGGGGGCACGACGGCGTCATCGTAATAGGTCGTGGGGAAGCCGGCGCGTGCGCGGCTGTCGTGATTAAAGGGGGGCTTTAGGCCGCCGCGAAACCGCGCCGCCACGATCGCCTGCCAAGTTTCCGGCGGTGGCAGATCGCGCTGCTGGCACAGATAGTCGAACCATCGCCGACCGGCGGCGACATGGCCGATTTCCTCGTCATGGATGGTGGTTAGAATCTGGGCGCTGATTTGATCGCCCGCCAGGTCCAGTTTTTCGATCATTGCGGGTGTGACATCCAACCCCCGCGCCTCCAGCACCATCGGCACGATTGCCAAGCGGGCCATCAAATCATCGGCCGTATCCATCGACGCCTGCCACAGCCCATCATGGGCGGGCAGGTCGCCGTAGCGGGCGCCAAGCTCGCCCAAACGGCGATCCAGCAATTGGAAATGGCGGGCCTCATCATCGCCGACGGTGACCCAGTCGTCGAAAAAACTGCTCGGCAGGTCCTGATCGGCGAAGCGCGCGACGATGTCGAAGGCAAGATCGATGGCGTTCAGTTCAATATGCGCAATCGCATGCAGCAGCGCCACCCGCCCGGCGACGCCCGCCCCGATTTTGCGCCGGGGCATCTTGTCCGGCGCCAGCAGGCTTGGGGCGTCGGGTCGGGCGGGGCGATCTGGCGCGCGGACATGGCCGATCCCGCAAACATCGCGGCGCAACCAGCGCGCGGCGGCAAGACGGGCTTTATTGGCCTTTTCCTGCGGGTCGGCGGTTTGCAGCACGGCCAGGGCCAGATCGCTTAAGCTGGCGCGGCTCTCTGGGTGCGGCATCGTTTGCCTATCATCGCTCATAGATCGTTTGCGCCCGGTCGGATTTGCGACCGGTCTCCTCTATCCCGCAGGCGGTTCGGTGGGTGGGCCGTTCAGGCGGCTTCCAGGGCTTCCTGCACCGCCTCAACATGGCCCGGCACCTTCACTTTGCGCCAGATTTTGGCAAGTGTGCCATCGGGGGCAATCAAAAAGGTTGCCCGTTCGATGCCCATCGACTTTTTGCCGTACATGTTTTTTTCGACCCACACGCCATAAGCCTCGCAAACCGATCCGTCTTCGTCGGCGGCCAGCGGGAAGGTCAGGTCATGCTCGGTTTTGAATTTCTCATGCTTGGCCACCGTGTCGCGCGATACGCCGATGACGGTCGCGTTCAGCTTTTGGAAGGCGGGCAGGGCGTCGCGAAACCCGCAGGCTTCTTTGGTGCAGCCGGGCGTGTCGTCGCGCGGGTAAAAATAAAGCACCACCCATTGGCCTTTCAACGCGGACAGTGAGACGCTGCCACCGCCATCGGTCGCCATGGTGAAATCGGGGGCCCTATCGCCTTCACTCAATGCCATTGGTGTCTCCTTGAAAAAAGGGGGGCGTGGATTTTTCGCTAGCTGCTAAAGAGATAAGCATACCCAGCGCCCCTGCAAGACTGATTTGGCTGAAAGGCGGCGCCTATTCGTCATCCGCCTTCCTTATCAGGGGCCGCGTCATCGCTGGCAGGCCCGGTTATGATGTCAGAGAAACGGGTGGCGACCGCCTGCGCCGCCGCTTCCATCTGGGTGGTCAGGCTGTCGAAATCTTTTGCGCCCGCGATGCGGACCAGCAACCGGCACTGGCCTTCCGGCGCGGTGTCCGGCGCGAAGGTCCCTTCCGACGCGCTCAACCGCAGGCCGATTTGTAGCCGGCGCCACAAATCTAATCCTTCGCGCAGATCGCGGTGGGCGTCCTCATCCAGATCGCCTGCCGCACAGAGTTGATCAAGCGCCACGCCGGTGTTGGCAGAGAAGACGGCCCCGCCTTCTCTACCTCCGCCGTCTCGGCCCCCACTGCGCAATTGCAGATATTGCGCGATGAATTCCACATCGACCAGACCGCCGGCTCGGTACTTAACCTGCCAGGGCGTCTTGCCCGGAAATTCTTTCGCGATGCGCGCGCGCATGTGGGCGACATCCTGGACCAATTGCGCGGGCTCACGTTCTTGGTTCAGATTGTCCGCGATCACGGCGTTGATTTTTTCACAGAGCGCGGGCGGTCCCGCCACGGCGCGCGCCCGGGTCAGGGCCATATGTTCCCAGGTCCAGGCGCCGCCTTTGCCCTGTGGCTGATAATAATCGCGGAAGGTTGTGAACTGTGTGGCAAGAGGGCCGGCCTTGCCGTCGGGGCGCAGGCGATTGTCGACCTCGAACAACTTGCCCTCGCCGGTTTCGATTGAAATGGCGGTGACCAACCGCTGACACAGACGCAAATAATAGACGGCCGACCCCAGCGGCTTTTTCCCATCCGCGCCGTCGGCATCGACGTCATGATCATAAACGAAGACCAGATCGAGGTCGGAGCGCGGCATCAATTCTTCGCCCCCCAGCTTGCCGAAAGCGACGATGGCCAAACCCCCGCCGGGCACATGGCCATGGCCGTCGGCGAACTCTTCTTCGACCACGCGCAACAAGGCTTGCAAGGACACCTGCGCCACCGCGCTTAGGTGGCGTGTGGCCTGTTCGGGATCGGTGATGCCGCGCAATAGCTGCACGCCGTTCTGGAATTTCCGGTCGTTGGCCCAGCGCCGCGTGATGTCCAGGATATCTTGGAAATCGCGCGCTTGGCCCAGCGCCTCTGCCAATTGTTCGGCCAGCCCTTGCTTGTCCTCAAGCCTGTCGAAGAATTCAGGGCTTAACACCGCATCCAGCAGGATCGGCTTGCGGGTCAACCATTCGGCCAAGCGGGGGGCGGAGCCCATGATTTCCGCCACCAAATCCAGCAAGTGCGGATTGGCATAGAACAGCGAGAAAAGCTGCACGCCCGCCGGCAAACCTTCCAGGAAGGCATCGAAGCGCAAGAAGGCCTCATCCGGGTCGGCGGTGTCAGCCAGGGCCTTCAACAGGCGCGGCGTTAGCTCCGTCAGGATTTGGCGGGATCGTTCGCTGCGCGTCGCCCGGTAGCGGCCATGGTGCCAGGATCGGATACGCTCCGCCACGCGGGCGGGTTCTTGATAGCCGGTCTTGCGCAGGGTCTTGATCGTATCAGGGTCGTCGTCCGTGCCGGTGAAAGATAGGGCGCCGCCGCCGCCCAACTTCGGGGCTTCTTCGAATAGGCGCGCGTAATGCGCTTCGACCACCTGCAAGGTGCTGCGCACCGCCTGTTGGAAATCGCCGAGCTGGGCGAAGCCCATGAAACCGCCCAAGACCGCCAGTTTCTCCGCACTCTCCGGCAAGGTTTGGGTTTGTTCGTCATTGGTCATTTGCAGCCGGTGTTCCAGCGTGCGCAGGAAGTGATAGCTGCGGGTCATATCCTGTGTGGCCTCAGGCGTCGTGTGGCCTTGCGCGGCCAGGGCTTGCAGCCCCTCCAGCGTGCGACGTGTGCGCAATTCTGGCTCACGCCCGCCCCAGATTAACTGCTGGGTTTGCACATAGAACTCGATTTCGCGGATGCCGCCCCGGCCGATCTTCACATCATGGCCGGCCACCGCGATTTCCCCGCCGCCGCGATAGGCGTTGATTTGGCGTTTGATTGATTGGATGTCGCTGATGGTGGCGAAATCCAAGTGCTTGCGCCAGATGAAGGGACGGATATGGCGCAAGAAGGCCTCGCCCAAGGCCTTGTCGCCGGCAACCGGGCGGGCCTTGATCATGGCCGCGCGTTCCCAATTTTGCCCCAGGCTTTCGTAATAGGTCTCCGCCGCGCGCACGGTGATGGCAAGTGGGGTGACACTCGGGTCTGGGCGCAGGCGCGTATCGGTGCGGAAGACATAGCCGTCGCGGGTACGCTCATCCATGATCCGCATCAAGGTCCGGGCGGCTCGCGTCGTTTCCTGGCGCATGCGGTCAGGGTCGATATCGCCCAGCCGGTCGGGATCGTAAAAGATCATGATATCGATGTCGGAGGAGTAGTTGAGCTCATAAGCCCCCAACTTCCCCATACCCAACACCACCAGCCCGCAGCCGTCGCCGGTTTGCGCCGTGCCCGTTAGCTCGCCCACGCAATGGGCGACCGCGCAATCAAGGGCAGCATCCGCAATATCGCTCAACGCCCGGGTGATTTGGTCAAGCGTCCAGGCCCCGGCGGCGTCCGCGATCGCGGTGGTAAGCGCGATGCGGCGTTTGGCGACACGCAGGCGCCGCATCAAGGCTTTCAAAGGCTCCGCCGCCGCAGGCAAGCCGGCACCGTCGGGCATGCGGGCATCAATCGCGGCCAATGCCATTGCGTCCGCCTGCGCCTGATCGGCTCCGGCGCGCAGGATGTGGGAAAGGAAGGCTGCCTCCTTCTCCGCCAAACTCGCCAGATAGGGGCTGGCCGATAGAATGGCGGATAGTAGCGTCGCCATCGGGCCCTCTGGCTCTGCCTCTAGCGCGTCATGCAGCCAACGAATCGCTACCGCGTCCTTTTGGGCCGCCTCCTCTGGGGCTGCCACGTCTGGGGCTGCCACGTCTGGGGCCGCCACGTCTGGGGCCGCCTCGTCTGGGGCTTGGTGATCCTCAGCGGCTGACTTTTCCGCATGCCGTGCAAGCCGTTCGCCCAAGGCCTCGCACAGGCGGGCCAAGGCGGCCTGGCCTGCTTCAGGGGTGAGAGGGACCGGGCCGTTTTCAGAATCGATGGCAAGGGCGATTTTTGGCATGCGTCATGCTGTCTTTCGGGGTATCGGGTGACGGTGAGGCGCGTTTTTTTGCGCGCGCCCCGGCTATCAAAGCTGCGCGAAGCGGTTATGATGGTCAAGCGTGAGGGATTTCGCCGACTTTTCGAGCCTATTGGCATAGGCGCAGTCAAGGGGCCGGTCTTGACCCGACCCGCTTGTCCCATAGACACTAAGGTACAATGAATTTTCGCCCGCGCCGTCTTATTTTAGAACTTTTAGCATTTCTGCTCGTCGGCAGTTTGCTGTTGGTGGGCGTTGGCGTTTGGCGTTTGTCCAGTGGGCCGATTTCGCTGACCTTCCTGACGCCCTTGATCGAAGATGCCCTCAACCCCCCTGAAGCGGATTATCGCATCGACATCGGCGACACCCAGATGACCTGGGGCGGTTGGGAGCGTGCGATCGATTTGGTGGCGCGCGATGTGACCTTGCTGGGCCAGGAGGGCGAGGGGATCGTCACCTTGCCCAAGCTGGCGGTTGGGCTGTCGATCGTCGATATCTCGAAAGGGCGGGTGCGCCCGACCAGTATTGATCTCCTCGACGCCAATGTTGTTTTGGTGCGCCGCATTGATGGCGGGCTTGCTTTTGCCATCAACCCGCCGGCGGTGGATAAGCCGGACGGCCAAGACCAAAGCCAACGACCCGACATCCGCGCGCCCCAGCGCACCGCCATCGACAGCGCGCTGATCCCGCCGGAGGTCTTGGCGGAACTGGCCCGCCCGCCGGATGGAAAAGGGTTGGTGGGCGCGCTTACCCGCCTCATTTTGACCAATGCCACGGTTTGGTTCGACAACCGTCAAACGGGGCGAACCTGGTTGGCCCAAGGGATCAACGCGATCATCACACGCGATGACAATCGCCTTGATGGCACCCTATCCGGCAATTTGATTTTGCGCGAAGGCACGGGCGCGCTGAGTACCAAAGTCTCGCACATCTATGGCAGCGACTTATTCCAGGTGAGCACACGGGTGCGCGGGGCCCCGCTGGCGATTGCCGGGCGCTTTGATCAAGGGCTGGCCGCGTGGTTGCCGCCGGAAAAGTTGATCGATCTTGATCTATCCCTCGACCTGGACGGCGAAGCGCGCCCCCGGGCGGCGCGGCTTGGGGTGGTGACGGAATTCGCGGCCTTCACCCTGGCAGCGGATCGACTGATCCAGCAAAGCCCGCCCGCCGATGCCCCCGAAGCCCCAACCGAAACCGCCCCGACAAAGGCCACAGACAGTTTGGTCGAGGGCACGCTAACCATCGATCGGTTGGAGCCGGCGCGTCTGGCGGGCGTCATCGCGCCCTTGGGGCCGCTTGGCGTTCTGGATGCGCCGGTGACCGGCGAAGGGCGGTTTCGCCTGGATGGGGACGGGGGCTTACGCTCCCTCGATATAGCGCTAAACGCGGGCAGTGGGGTGGCGGTGTTGCCGGATATCTACCCCGACGGATTGGTTTTCTTCGGCGCCGACCTGGATGTCGGCATCCAGGTGAGCGAGGATGGCACCTGGCAGGCTGGCGTGCGCGATATGACGATTGATCTGGGCGGGCCGCGCCTGATGGTCACGGCCCAGGCGCTACTGTCCGCCGCCGATGGCCTCACCGGTCGGTTCGATGCGATCCTCAGTGACATGTCCATGCAACGGCTTGATGGGCTTTGGCCGCCGACTTTGGCCAAAGATGCCCGCGATTGGGTCGTGCCCAATATTCCGCGCGCCGACGTTGATCAGGCCCGCATCGGTGTCACCTTCAGCGCAGCCGGTGTGCGCGATGTCGACGGGCTCGCGCGCGCCCTGGAGGCGGAGGAACCGCCGCTGAGCATTGATACGCTGGGCGGGGAAATCGAATTCCGCAATGCCTTCGTCGATTATCTGGCGCCCTTGCAGCCGGCAAAAGGGGTGGATGGTCGCGCGACCTATGATTTGGAGCATCTGGCAGTTGATGTGACCTCCGGCACTGTCGGCGACATCCTGCTGGAAAAGGGCCGTGTAGAGATTACGGGATTTGCAGACGCGACGGAGGCGATCGCGATTGACCTTGATTTGGATGCGCCCCTGCCCAGCGCTTTAGCCCTTTTAGATACCGAACCCTTCGGCTTTGTGAAGCAGTTGGGATTGGATTCGGGCGCCATGTTCGGCCATGCGAGGGCCAAGGCCAGCTTTTCCTTTCCGCTGATCCACGACTTAAAAGGCTCCGATGTCATGTTCGAAGCCGCCGCGCGTCTGGCGAAGGTGACGGTGCCGGAGCCAAGCCTGGATATCGTCGCGACCGCGCCCACGTTGGAGCTTTGGATCGATAACCAGGGGCTTGATGTGTCGGGCCCGATTTCGATCGACGGCCTGCGCACGATCCTGACATGGCGCGAATCCTTCGATGAGGCGCAGGAAGTCGCCCGCCACATGACGATCGAATCGCGACCTATGGCGGCAGACCTGGGGCGTTTCGGCATTGAGATCGTGGAATTTATCGATGGCGAGATTGAATCGCGCCTGGATTATAAGGCGCTGCGCGGTGGCGATCAGCGCCTCAGCCTCTCCGCCGATTTGACCCGCACGGCAATCGACCTCCAAGCGCTGAATTGGGCGAAACCCTTAGATCAGCCCGCAAGCTTGGAGGTTGAGGCCACAATCCCTGCTGCCGGCCCCCTCCAAATCCCCTACGTGGCCTTTAGCGCCGAGGGGGAGGAAGGCGGCATGGCCGCCGAGGCGTCTTTGAGCGTTGCGCGCGACTTCTCCGCGATTGACCGGCTTGACTTGCGGCGGTTGAGCTATGGTCCGCATTTTATGACGGGCACGATGGAACGCACGGCAAATGGGCGCTACGGTGTGTTGCTTGAGGGATCCTCCGTCGATATTTCCGGCATCGTCGGCGGCGATGAGGAGGGACAGGAAATCCCGCCCCATGCCGAGATGGCGGAGGAAAAACCCGGTCCCGCCTTCGATCTTCAAGCCAGTTTCGATCAGGTGATCGACGCGCAAAGCCAGCGCATGGAAAATGTGCGCATCGATTTGAAGCATGACGGGCGCGATGTCGAAGTCTTGTTCCTCGATGCGGACATGCCGGAAGGGGGCAAAATGTCGGTCGACTACGCCCCGGATGCGGCGGGCGCGCAGCAATTGCGGGTCGCCGCAGATGATGCGGGCGCGGTGCTGTCCACCCTGGATTGGACGACGCGCCTGCAAGGCGGGCGGCTTGTGATCGAAGGCATGCGCCCGGATCCGGACGCGCCCTTGGCCGGTCATGTGACGGTGGAGGAGTTCACGCTGCTGCGCGCGCCGGGGATTACCAAGGTGCTTGAATTCATGACCCTGACGGGGATCCGCTCGGCCCTGACCCAAGGCGGATTGCCGTTTGACCGGTTGGAAGCCGATTTCAGCTATTTGAACGATATCTTGAAGATATCGGACGCCCGCGCTTTCGGCGCCGCGATCGGCTTTACAACGCAAGGCGAGGTCGATTTTGCCACCGACTACATCAAGCTGGAAGGGACGGCGGCGCCGATGTATTCGATCAGCCGTGTCATCGGGGCGATCCCGATTCTGGGCGACATCCTAACCGCTGGCGGGGAGGGGCTGTTCGCGGCCAACTACGCCCTGGAAGGGCCGTTGGACGATCCGGATGTTTCGGTGAACCCACTATCCGTGCTGGCACCTGGCTTCTTGCGCCGCTTATTCGACGCCCCGTCCCCGACCGGTGAAGACGTCCCCATCCGAACCAACCGAAATGAAGAGCGGGGCAATTAGCGCGACGCGCGCCGTCACTATCAGGACGGCACCAGCAGCGCGTGGCGTTTTTTGCCCATGGATAGCTTGATGAAGCCGTCGGGCGATATGTCGTCGGGCGACAGCATGCGGGTGGCATCGGCCACCTTTTCGTCATTAAGACGCACGGCGCCGCCTTGAAGTTGGCGCCGCGCCTCCCCGTTGGAGGCGGCCAATCCTGCCTTCACCAGCGCGGCCAGCAGGCCAAGCTCCCCGCCGTCGATCTCTGCCCGTGGCATTTCCACCCGAGGCAGATTATCGCCGACGCCGCCTTCTTCGAAGGTGCGCCGTGCGGTTTCTGCCGCATCCAGGGCGGCTTGTTCGCCGTGGCAAAGTTTCGTGGCCTCATGGGCCAGAACCTTCTTGGCCTCATTGACCTCCGATCCGCCAAGGCCGGCTAGGCGTGCGACCTCATCCAGCGGCAATTCGGTGAAAAGCTTCAGGAAGCGCTCGACGTCCGCGTCCTCGGTATTGCGCCAATATTGCCAATAGGCGTAGGGGCTTAGCTTATCCGCGTTGAGCCAGATCGCGCCATCGGCACTTTTGCCCATCTTGGCGCCGCTTGCCGTCGTCAGCAGGGGGGCGGTCAGGCCGAATAGGGCGGCTTCATCGGTGCGTCGCGCCAACTCGATCCCATTGACGATATTGCCCCACTGGTCGGAGCCCCCCATCTGCAAGCGCACGCCGCTGCGGCGATAAAGCTCCAAAAAGTCATAGGCTTGCAGGATCATGTAATTGAATTCTAGGAAGCTCAGCGGCTGCTCGCGATCGAGGCGCTGTTTGACCGAATCAAAGCCCAGCATCCGATTGACCGAAAAATGCCGACCGTAGTCGCGCAGGAAACTGATGTAGTTCAGCTCTTCCAACCAATCGGCGTTATTGACCATGACGGCATCGGTAGCCTCATTCCCGAAGGTTAGGTATTTCTGAAACACCTGCTTGATGCCGGTCAGATTGTTGTCGATGTCGGCGTCCGTCAGCAGTTTGCGCGCGCTGTCTTTACCGCTGGGGTCACCGACCTTGGTCGTGCCCCCGCCCATCAGGACCACCGGCTTATGCCCGGTTTTTTGCAGCCAACGCAGCATCATGATCGGCAATAAGCTGCCAACATGCAGCGAATCCGCCGTGGCATCAAAGCCGATATAGGCGCTTATCGGCCCCTCGCTTGCCAAGCTTGCGTCAAGCGCATCGCGGTGCGTCAGGTCCTGCAGGAAGCCGCGGGCTTCTAGGGTGGCGAGGAAGTCGGATTGTAAGCTGGTCATCGCTGGGGGCGCCTTGTGGAATATGTTGGACTCGGGCTACCCCCAAGATCGGGACACCTAAGGCCGGAACGTCGTGATGGTGAAGCAAGGGGGCTTTAGCACGGCTTTTCCGGGGGCTCAACGCGGCAGCCTGCGGATGCTATTATCGAAGCCTTAAAAAAAGCGAGACAATGGGATGAGTGAGACACAAAGCACCAAACGCGCCATTGGCTTGATGAGCGGCACCTCGTTGGATGGCATAGACGCCGCCCTGATCGAAACCGATGGCCAAAGCGTTGTGCAGGCGGGCCCCTCCAGCAGCGTGCCTTACCCGCCGGAAATTCGCCATATGCTGGGCCCGTGCCTGGGCGCGCGCACCCGCACCCCAGATATTGATGCGGCGGAGCAGGCCCTGACCCAGGCGCAAGCCCAGGCCGTGCTGGGGGTGATTGCGCAAGCCGGGCTGCTGGCCGCTGATATCGACGTGGTGGGCTTCCACGGCCAAACCATCACCCATGTGCCGCCGGAGGGTACAACACCCGGCTGGACCTGGCAGTTGGGCGACGGGCAGGCGATGGCCGATACGCTCGGCCTGCCGGTTATCTATGATTTCCGCGCTGCCGACATGGCGGTGGGCGGGCAGGGCGCGCCTTTCGCGCCCCTATTCCACCGGGCCTTGGCAGCCGGCCGATCCGATTTTCCGGTGTGTTTCTTGAATA
>Ga0136554_1000428_pt1 | contig 15477 bp, 10 predicted proteins | sample AntRauTorckE5431_FD_104637 | JGI IMG/M metagenome (GOLD analysis project Ga0136554, IMG submission 104637) | Saline lake microbial communities from Rauer Islands, Antarctica - Metagenome Torckler E5 #431 | ecosystem: Environmental > Aquatic > Non-marine Saline and Alkaline > Saline | place...
ACATGCTCGGGGCGGGAATGATAGTGGTCGAACTCGAACTCGAACTAACACAAACCCAAATGACACAGAAGCCAATGCTGCGTTCAGAAGTGTACGCGCGTGCGTTGCGCGCAAGTCAAAATCGTAAATAGGAAGTCGAAATTGTCAATCGCCATTAGATAAACTCAAAGAGGACTTCGCCACTCGCTCAGATCTGCAATACAAGAGCCAGGTGCGGTGTATTCTGAATTAGCAATCAACCACCCCGCGCATACAACCTCCAAGTCCCCAACTCAGCCGTTCAGTCGAACTCTCTTTCCATTCCGGCTAAGAAGACTCATGAAGTGCACTGCTTGGGAGCTTGGGAGGGTTCAAATCAGCTCCGGATGAGGAAGGCGTGAAGGCCAAGTGCCAACGAGGAAGCCAGCGCGTAGCCCAAGGTACCCCAGCCAGCAGCAGAAGGCACCAAGTCTGGCCGATTTAAAAGGCTGCCTGCGAAACCTGCTGCAGTAGCTGGACCGCCAACGTTCGCATTCGACGCCACTAGCGCTTCGTCAAGTGTGATTGCGTGGCCAACACCTGGCGTGCTTTTTGCATTAGCGGTTCGGCTATTACTGCTGCTACTGCTGCTACTGCTGCTACTGCGCGGTAACAGGCACTGGTTCAATGCACAGACTGCGAATGACATGAAGGCGCAGTGCACAGAAAGAGTTATGGCCACAAAGGCTACTAGAGCAGGGCCGTAGCCTGCAGCGACTGCATCCACTCGAGCTGACGAACCGACGGCAGCAAAGAAGAGCAACAGTAGCGCTGACGCAATGGGTGGTGCTACGTTGCATCTCTCTTGCAGCATGGTGCGGAAGAATCCAGCAACACCGCGACGCTTACCTACTTTTGTTGCCTCGTCATCGTCATCAAGACCAACAGTAGTTGTCAAACGAATAGCTGTTGAAACAGAGGTAAGCCCTTCTTCAAGTCGGTGAAGCCCTCGACCTGCAATGGTCGCGAGCAGCGTGAGCAGGCCCGTTCCAATTCCAGGTACAGCCTGGAAACCAGGCGCACTGGCTAGTGTACTCGTGATCTGCAAGAGTATTCCCGCAAGCAGCAGTAAGCTTATTGACGCAAAAGTGCGTGCAACAACAACTCTTTTACTTGAATAGATACTGTCATTGTCAGCACTTCTTGGAGACACGTTTTCAAGCTCAGTGATGCTATCAGCATGACCGGCTCTTATTCCAGGAGCAGCATTGTTTTCTAATGACCCGTCAACGAGCGCCCGAACCCGTGCGCTTTGGCTCAAGGCGACGAGGAAAGCGAAGTATCCACCCATGCATAACACATCGCCAGCGGCGAGGGCGCCCAGCGCAGCTGTATGGTCGCGTGCGAGGCCGCACGCTTGTGCGACGGCAAACAAATTGGCGGAACCTCCAATGTAGGTTGCTGCACAGCATGCAGCGCACTGCGCAGCGAGGCTAGGCGGCAACCATAATGCGTGGCTTTGCGGTGCTACATGCGCTGCCACTTGAAAAGCCGCAGCAGCGCCGACTAGCGAACCACAGGCACCGACGCCAAAAGCTAATCCCACGCCGCCGATGCGAGGTAACCGTAAGGATCGAGAGTGTCGGCGAATATGAACTTTGTTCTGAGCTGTGCTTAAGGTGGAAACATCTGTCGTGCGCGGTAGCCTACAAGGCAGAGCCGAGCCTAGCACGGTCACTGCTAGCGAACTTGGAAGCACAATAGCCCAACAGGCATCATACAATGGGTGTGCTGGCGGCAGCCATTTCAAATTGGAAGCTACTGCCGCCACACTGAAAGAGGTTAGGGCGCCAGTAACTCGGCGACCAAAATGGGTACGCTCCGCCAACACACCGCTTGCCGTACAACCCGCCAACGAAAGACCAACCCCGGCATCAAACGCGGCAACTGCTGGGCGCGCTTTGCGCGATCTAGAGCGGATGGCGCCACCTCTTACGTACTCACGAGCTGAAGTTTTTGTGAAGATGGAGACAAGCACGACGATATCAGCAAAGCGAACCATCACTCAAGAAAGGCTACTTGAGAGAGAGTCTTCACAGGAACGATGTAAAGCACCTCTACACATCCAGCCCCTAGGTCAAGCCTCGCGGTCCTCCGACTACTACCGTATACTGGAGAAAAATAGCTGCCTTTCAAGTAAACTTCTCTATATAAGGAATATAGTTGTGTTATATTCACTCGCTATCCTACTCACTCTACATTCTGCGCCACCTTGAGCTACGTAGCTTGATTGTATCTGATTCGCAGCAGCGCAGCTGCGCAGCTGCAGGCAGGCTGCAGGGCACGGCAGGCAAGCTTCTTCTATTGCCGCTTTCAAAATTCCCCCTGTACTAGCTTCAGCTTTTATCAGCTCAACTGAACCAGGGATTAGCAGAAAATTTGAAATATAGATACGTAGGATTAGTGAAAGCTGACAGTTGACAACCAAGCTAGTCGAATTGATCAGCAGCAAATGCTGGCACTAGGCTCCTATTATAAGTTCGTACTCTCCACTGAATCAAAACTGGTGAGAGTTTTTGCTACAAGAGACATGTAAGGTACGTAAGGAAGTTCTCAATTGGTGGTGCCGTTTTTGAGCAGTACGTAATTGAAAGCCGGCATAAGCAGGTTTCGTAAGTAAAAGAACGGCTCAGGGCTGCGATTTTAAAATTCGTAGCGTGCGTGCTGTCAACTACTGCGGTTTCCGTTGAGTCATGACTACTCCAGACCAGCGTGCCTTGGGAAGAGGCACCACCAAGCGAGATAACAGCAATATCAACGCTCATCAAGACTCAAACAACCTAGTCAGCCATTCGGACACGCCTTTAATAGCGCTTGGTCACATCATCAGTGAGCCATGCATCGCACTCGAAGCTCTAGGGTTTGTTCCTGAGGATACCCAAGCAGCTTTTGAGGCCGTTTCAGATGTTGATTCGACTAGCCACTCAAAACAATGGTTGTTGGCGACTGATTTTTTACTGAAGCAAACTCGTCCGCTCCCTGTGCATGTAACACGGCCAATGCTCGCTTCAGGCTCAACAAGTAGTGGCGAATTGGAACAAATTGGCCCACCCAGAGATGTGACAGTCGAGACGATGGCAGCTCTTGGAGCTGACGGGTCCTGGGTGCTACTGCAGTGCTCAATGCTTTACTTGGATGCAAGAAATAACATGTTTGCAATTGCAGACATCTTACGAGCTGCGAAGTCGGCAAGTGTAGATGTCCTATCACCTTCGGTTCGCTCATTTGTCAGGACTGCTGTGCTGGCGGGTTGTTTTGATGGCGCACGCCTGATTCTTGCCTCATGTGGGATTGATCTCAACAGTACTGAGTCAAAGCACGACAGCACCGACGACAATTTTCAGATCTGTACTCCTGGTCCAGCATCTCCTGTCGCTCCTAGACTGTCCTTGCAAGATTCACTGCACGAGTCATTTCTCTGCCCAGTTACTAGAGAGGTCTTCATGGAGCCAGTAACGCTAGGATGTGGCCACAATTTTGAAAGAGACGTTGTAATGCGTCTGGTTAACGAAAGTGGCACCCTTGCAGCCTGCCCAATATGCAAGCGTTCCTTAGGTGAGTGTGACGTGAAAGTTAACATAGTGCTTCGAGAGGCTGCACTTCGACTTTTTCCCGGCGCCATTTCTGAAGCACGACGCTACGAGGTGAGAAACTACTAGTAAAAGGCGTACCATTAAATTTGAATTTCACGCCATTTATTTGCTCTACTAAAAAAACAGTTTATTGAGGCGTGTGCAGCTACTGGAGTAGTCCTCAGCACAGCATTGGAATTAGCTTTGCGCGCAGTCGATGACGAAGCACAGCCTGAGCTGCGTGAATGCGCAATCCGCGCTATTTTGTGCTGGGCCGAAGGCGGCATGTGGCCTAGAGATGAAGAAGCTCCAGATGATAAGAACAAGCCCAATGCAGTAGCATCTAAAATGGTAGCCGAATCGCCTGCATCTTTGCGGTGTTTGTGGCGAACTTTCGAATCAGACATGCAGCTTTGGGTGAGCGGAGGTATGAAACATGATCGATTGACGTCAAATATGATTCGCTGCGTTTCGTCTTCCACGGCTCTTTGCTTGGAACCGGACACAAGAGTGACCGCAATGCGGGGCCTTGTAGCTGCAGGTGCACCTGCTTTGGTCGTAAAATGTGTTGCAGAAAAGTGCTGCGACGCTGCATATGTAGTGGCAACAGTGGAACTTCGAAAGACATGCCTTCACTTTCTCAGTATTCTTGTTGATGATAAGCACAACGGCGACATTCAGATTGCTCAAACACCTCGGAAGATTCAGCTTGACTCCAGCACCGCCCTACTAGCATCTCGCTTAGAATCTTCCTTATTTTTACTTGCAAGCGACGTCATGGAAAATTGCAGTACTGCTCTCCACACGCACACTATTCTCCGAGCCTTGATTTCTGCATCTTTTGGTGCCTCTGTTTCAAACTCGAGAATTGATGCTGTAGAAGCGCTCGAAAACATTATACGAATTACACTTGATTACCATCTCACACCTGTAGAAAGAATTAACAGTAATCATGACGCAAGAGCCGCAGCCCTTGCCTCGTTGACATTAGCATCATGCACGGAGTCAATCAAAGTATGGCAGCGTCAAGAGAAGTCAGCCATACCGACGAGCGATATCAGTGTTCGCCTGTACCAGCATACACTCCGAATACTGCGAGCTTGCGCTGAATTCTTGAACACTGGCGGTGGAGGCCTCTCTGGCGAGGGTGAATTAACGCAACGTCTTCGCCTCGAAGTATGCACTGAAATGTTTTAGTTTGAAATCCGCTTCAACGGATGTTTAAAATGTGCTTTCTGCCTTATCTTTGCTTTCTGCCTTATCTTTGCCAGGCAACAGCGGCGACGATCCTTAATTTTGCATTTGCCCCTGTGGTTTATCTACAACGAACAAGTTCAAACCCTAACAAATGTGCCCGAGATGAAGAAAAAGATCCTTGCGCTGTAATTGTCGCCGAAGATGGAGCAGAGCGTGAGCAACCGCTTTGGAAGTTTTCAGATCCAGAGTTGCGCGTTATGCGACCTGTTTCATACCCTGCTGACTTCGTCGAGCGCATTTGTGCTGGAGATGAGCTCTTGTTCATTCGCGATTCGAAATACTCTTACCCTAAAAGATGTACCGACGGTGCCGTTGTAATCTTCGAAGAAAAGAACGACAATGTCCCACCAATTAAAGTTCGATGGATTGCTGGAGGCTTTACCTATTGGGTGAATCCATCTGACTTGCGGCACCTTGTACCTGGATCGGCGGTTGAGCCATCTTCAGGCTACATCTTGCGCATTGGGCCACCGCCACCCGTGCCTTACATTCCAAATAAATCGAATGCCAGCATGTCGCCTCATGAAAGTACACGCCAGCAGACCAAGGGGACAAAAATAAAAGCTTGCTTTGCAGAGATCGTGGAGGATGCAACGTCGGTGAAAATAAAATGCGAGTCAAATGTTGATATGTACAGAGAGGCGATGCCAGTGCTCCAAGTAATATGCGCAGCATTGGCCCAGGACCTCCCTGAAAGAGCTGCTACCAGTAGACTTTTCACCCCAGTAAATGTCCTTGCTATGATAGAAGAAGACTTTAATGAGAGAAACTTGGCGACTCGATCTTCGGTGAATTCGTCTCAGTATGCGAGCGCTGGCCTGACTCTTACTGTAGAGGCGTCCATGCATCATGATGTTTGGCTGCTTGGTATCGCTACAGGGCACTGCGCTGATGCGGGTGCTGTTGAGATATGGGCCAGCGATGGAGACGACGCTTCGTCGTCTGCGTCGTGGAATAGCACCGACCTTAAAGTAGCACCACCAGGATGGAAACGTGTTTGGGGTCCTGGTCTTGTGCGTGAAGGCCAGACTGAGACTGAATACCGATTCGAATATCCCTTACGAGTTCCTGCGGGCTCACGATGCGGACTTTCTTTACGTGGAGACAATAATTCAGCGATACGTTCTGAGCGTGTGTCGCAAGAGGAGTATGATTCACCAGTTGGCGAAGATAAGTTCATAACTATTCATGCTGGCTACGCCATAAACCCAAGACGGTGGGTAACTGAAGAAAGTGACGAAAAGAGTGTGATGGTTGGCCGAGTGCTTTACACACTCTGCAATCCGTATTCAGTAGATGTTGATCCTAATCAAATATCATTTAGAGAATCGCCTTCAACCTCAGCTGTTCTTGGACCGATCGCGTGGGAAAATTATGTTCAAGGTGTTCAATTTGTTAGTGCGTGTGTCCGCAAGCTTGAGGAGCGCTTTGCCGACAACATTGCTGATTTTGAGGCCGGTCTTATGACTCTGCAAGCCCAAGATGGCAATTCAAATGCACTCCTAAACTTGCTTCGACGTCGTCGCTGCCCTGTTACCACACACACCAATGTACTTCAAGCGCTCCTTGAGTTCAGAAGCTCTCGCACGCTGCCGTCGCAAGGTGCCGAACATTCCACCAGATCAGCTCTAAAACATTTGTGGGGCGCCACTGAGGTAGATGCCATAGAGTTATCCCAACGTGTGGCTATCGTTGCAGATCCAAGTCGTGGCGATCCGGTACTGTCAGACTTGGCTTTAACTACCCTAGAAAGACTTTACGTTGATATTCTCAGCAGCGCCTTCGAAATCAATTCACCAGCGTCATCTCCAATCAACAAAGCAGATGGCACAGGCGCCCGCTCTTCACCATTTTTTGACAGTATTGAGATATCTTTCAAGGTGTCGAATCTGACTGCAATAAAGACGCATGCTGCCTCTCTTGCTGCAGCAGTGTTGAGAAACCATAGGAATCGCGAACTTCAAAGTAAAGCATTACATACTCTTTTGTGGACTGTAAATCCAGCTATTGCCTTTGGACGATCAAATTTAAGTCTATTATTTTCCGGCGGCGCTCACTCGGTGGTCGATATTGCATGGAGCGAAATCTTCCATATTGCGCTTCTCTCTGCACATAGTAAAAAACACCGCACGAATATGTCCGAGATGGACAAAAAGAAAAGCAACGAACATGAAGATTCTGGTGAAGCAGCCTTACTAGCAATGCAAGCAAGTTCTCTTCTTCTCAAATTACTCGCTTCGCATAAGCCAGGCGTTGCTTTGTCTGCGCATCTCGCCAATATCGTAAGTACTTCAGCTTCATGCACTAGCTCTGCATTTGTGTATTATGAGTGCACAGGTATATCTCACTTAGATTTATTGATTTTCCAGGTTTCAGCAGGAGCGATGCCCTCTTGGATAGCCTCTGCTGAAGCTACCGCCCTAGGAAATTCGGAATCACCTGTTTTAGCCGGTAACCGTGTCCTCGAACTCTTGGCAGGCGGCGGCCGTTCACCTCAAACGGCGCTTCTCGTTGCCACGCTCAGCTTGCCAACTGGAATAATGTGCCCATTTGGGAATTGTATGCAGCTATGGAATAAGCCCAAATGCTGCGACAGGCACAATGGCGAATTCAATACTGAAGGTGGTGCAGCGTTGCCAGATAGCATGCCTGCGGCTAATTTTTCAGACTGGCGTGAAGCAATCAATCTAGACAATTTATCACCTAGAGTTGCAGTTGTTGCACAGGTAGCATCAAGAGCCCTCAAGGAGGCTCGGCAGGGATTACACGTAGCGACTCGGATTACCGACGAGTCTGGCACTGATTCCGATTATGAGCTGCAGCAGCGACGTAGCCTGCCGCCGCTGTTGACGTCCTCTTTTGAAGAACCTTATACAGACAGAATGCGTAAACCAGAAGATTGTTTACGCTTTTCCAATGCTACTCGAGCATGGGTGTTCGGTTGTCTACTCCGCGATGATGTTGCAGGTCTTTCTTCTTGGGCATTCAGGGTATCAACAAGTACTGCTGCTGCTGCTGCCGAAGCAGATGGCAGAAACTCTGCGGGAAGTAGCGTATTTATCGGAGCGAACACGTCGATTGCCTGCCCCGCTTGCACCTTCGTTAATATTGCTGCAAGCACATGTAGTGATAGCGTGTGCAAAGTAAGTTCATTTCTGTTTAATTCATTGTTTGTCAATTCAATTTTAGTGTCTCTTCGCTAAATTTTCTTTTTGCGATCGGCTCTTTGTTTTAGATGTGCAGCGTTTTCTTAGACGAGGGAGTAAAATTTGATTCATCTGGTTCACCAACTACGTTTGATGGGCCTCATCAGAATTCCCATTTCCTACTACAGCAGCAACGTGCAGTTGTGGCAGCTTTGCACGAGCCTGACTTCTTCACGGATTCTTGCGAGGATGCACCGTGGGTATGGCGCTTGGACCACTTGCAAACGCCTCTTATGAGAAGTAGCAAAGATACTGCCAAGAAAGATGAAGTGAGTGCTTCAGCATCAGTAGCTGGGCTGAGACTTCCAGCCTCGTGCCAGAGTGTTCTGGCCCAGCTTGCTGCAGTTGGAACACCTTCTCGGTCAGTAGAAGACTGGTTTGCAAGCTTTACGACGACTAGCCTCCAAGAAAGCAACGACGAGACAGCAGCACCATGCTTGTTTGATCAAGTAGTAGCTTCAGGCGCCTCCGAAGATGAGGTGTTTGATTTACGTCCAGGCAGTCCAGTTCCTGGCACTGTGAAGTTTTGTAGTACTCAACCCAACGATGAGGCTCTTCCGCAAGGCAGTGCAGTGCTCGTCGGCGCAGTAGGTGAAAGCGAAGATGTACTGTTTGGGACTGGCGAATGGAATCATTTTACTGAGGCTCGAGATGGCGACAGCAGGACAGTGCAAAGATCAACAAGCAGCACTCTGCGCTGCGGCAGCGAAGAGGTGCTCACACTCAGCCAAATTTCACTTGCCCAATGCTCAGCTGGCCATTTGTCGCTTTTCAAGATGTCGCGTTTTTTTAATTCACGTTATTGAAGCATGTTGCGTTTTTGCGTGTTTGGATATGGATTACTTGGTAGATGATACGACACGCACAGGGTGTGTTCAGCCAGGAATGTGTCGGCGTAGACGGGCAAGTTTCCAATGAATTGGTGGATCGGTGGAAAGAAAGGGAAGGAGGACAATTGTAAGTAAACTCTGCCAGCAGCCACAGAAAGATACGATGTGATGTTTTTGCTACGCATCAAATGTTTCGAATGTGTAATGTGTCGGCGCAATTCGGATCTGAATTTGTGCGTAATACATCATGCAGGTACATTAAGAAAGGAGTCGCTGTGTTCACTTTCCAGCTGCGGCAAGATGAAGAGGATGCAACAGGCCAAAATCTATTCTGCCTCCGTGGACTCGAGGTTGGACATTTCTTCTTACGTCATATCGTCTTGTTCATTTGCTTCCTTCGCCTGAGCCTGGAATCTCCGTCGAAACGAATATTCACCTTTTTGGGGGCTTCGATTGAATGCGCGCATTTTCCAACTTCTTTGCTTTTGCCTTCAGATCATCACCAGTCGGTGGGATAAACGCGAGTGCCACATTGGCCTTCGCATCAAACCTTTACCTTCATTTCACTCAGCAAGAGGTTGTAGGTCTCCATCAGCGGCTGAGACTTCTGCTTCTGCTGCTGCTACATCCTCTGCTGAAACTATTGCGGATGCCTTCTCAGGAGATGGTTGGACGCATTTAGATGCAGATACCTTCTCCTTCACGTACAGCAGATCGCAAAAGAAACTCATTGGACGAGTAGCTGCTGCTCCTGTTACTTCTGGTACTTCCTCAGAGACCACTAGTAGTAGAAAGGACCTTGTGTGCAGTGCCTTTCAGCTCGTGATCACGGTGGGCGCTTACAATGTTGGCTTGCATGGACTTCGGCTGTTGTGTGGAGATGTCGCTGCAGCCGAGCGAAGCTGTTTGAGCGCTGGCCTGCCGGTGCAACCCTCTTCGTCATCCATGGAGCACTCAAACTCATTGTTACAATCAGGTGATAAAGACGACGACAGCGATGCGAATGACGAAAAAGGCTTGGCTCACCGCAGCGCATGGTCATTTGATGGTTTAAACAGCCGAGGAGGTGCTTTTGCCTCTGAAAGGACCTTGAACGCTTCGGGTGGTGCTTTCGGTGCTCTCTGCGGCCCTGTTATAAAGGTACTTGTGCTGAAGTATTGAATATGCAGCGTGCTTATCATGCTATAAGTACTATATTTCTGCTTTTCCTCCTTTGCGTCTCCTTTGTACTTGCTTACCTCTCTTCTTCAATCTAACCAGGCTGGTACTGGAGTGCATGTGTGCGCTTTCCGCGTGGATGACGTCACTGGCAACTGCGGGGTCTTCGGAGTGGCAGCTTCCGAATGGACGCCCGCCATGGGCCTACCTGGATGCATAACAAGCAACGTCCATAATAGTCATGATCTAGTAGCGCAAAGGGCAAGAGTAGCAGCGGATGAAGCATCCTCAGTTCCGCCCTTGACTTCGCCTTCTTCTTCATCATCATCTTCTTCTTCTTCTTCTTCTTCTTCGGCATTTGGCGCCACTTTACGGCCAGCCAGGGGTGCCGGAGGTTCCTTGGCAGTATCTGGCTGCACGCTGCCACTATTTGAACTCCATCGAGGCGCGTTGGAGGAAGAAGAATGTCGTCCACCATCCATAGTATTGCGCCCTGGGGCTGCTATAGTGGTACGTGTTGACACGGATGCGCCATCGTTGCAATGGTTTCTGGATGGCGTTTGCGTGGGGCAAGTGGACTCATCCTGTACTGCCGCTGCTGCTGCTGTTTCAGTGTTGCTAGAGGCTTTGGAAAGCGAAGACGGGGTTCGGTATGTGGCTGCAAAAGAATGCTTTGGCCTCTTGCGTTGCACCCTTTTGACGCAACTTGCTGATGCATCCGTGCAAACAATCACTGCTGGACCGCAGTCCAAGTTTTCAAAGGTAAATAGTTGGGAAAGTAGTGCCACAGTTGGCCAAAAAGAGTCAGCACTGTCTCGTGTGCTTCGAACGTGGCCGGAAGGACCCTCTGAAGTTGCTCCAGAGTCATGCCTTCAGACGGGTAATGAAGCCGAAGTAACAACTCGCAGGGATGGTTCTCAGCCGTTCTTCCGTGCCACTACTGGTGGTGGTAGCGATGGCGGTGGTGTAAATAGCACTTTTGACGGCCGAGCTTCAGCGTGCGCACCCTATGGCGTGTTCCATGGCCAGCGGGTACGGGCGTTGTGTCACCCCGAGTGGGGGCTCGGCACCGTTATGGGTGTGGGGCTTCGGCCTTCTGCGTCTACTTCTTCAACGATGATGCCATCAAGTTCCTTCTTTGCCACAAGCCAGAATTGGCTGTGGATCGCTTGGGACAACAGCCCCGTAAAAGGAGAAAGAGGGGCTACCTGGCGCAGCGACAACTGGCAACGTGCTCTTTTGGCGCCTGCCCCACCACGATTGCCTTCACGTCTTCCGAGGGCTCACGCAGCACCTGCAGGTTTAGAAGAAGGAGACAGCGTGAGCACCTGCAGCGGTGGTGTTGGCGGTGGTGTTGGCGGTGGTAGCAACAGCTGTGCTAGCGATGGCGGCAGTTTTGCCCAGGACATTGTTGGTACTGGTAGCAACGAATACGCAACTGATTCGACCCTGTCATTAGATACCGACATTGATGGCGAGGCAGCGGCTAGTGCGATGCTCTTTGCTTCTGCGCCGCTCACTGTGTGTGGAAAACCTTGCCCCCTTGATAATGGCCTAGTAGCCGCAATAGAGGTGCCACGGAGTGTAGTCCACGCGATGATTCGCCAAGGCCAATTTTGCAGAGAGGTATATGCTGCACAGGCGCAAGCACCCTCAAAACCGTCGTCATCTCGCGTGTTGTGGGAAGTAGTAGTCTTCAACGCAACGTCTGCTCGCCACTGCGATGGCGATGCCCGTGGTGTAAGCACGTCTTCTGAATGGGCGGCTTTGACTATCTGTGGGCGGAGGCCGCTTGGCTTGTCAACGAACCATAAAAACGCAACTGCATATGCGCCAGGCTTTGCTTCTGCTGCCTTCCCCTCTGTGCCTTCCAGCGGAGAAGAGTCCGCGCCCCGACTGATTTCAAACTCCAAGGCTCGTCGCCAGTTGCCTTCACGCTGCACGCTAGCGCTCGTGCCGCCGCTGCCCATCGAGCAGGGCCAACTCGTAGGCTTGTTACGGCATCATCCTGGTTCTGGGGCAGTGCCCAAAGCTTGTGCAAGGACTTCGTCTTCTTCTTCGTCGTCGTCGTCACCATCAGCACCGGCGTTGTACCTGGATACGGCTGCAGTTGTCCCGCGGCCATTGCAGTGGGTAGGGTGGGAAGCCAGCGAAGGCAGCGAAGGCAGTAGCAGCAAGGACACAAGTGGTGTTAAGCAGCAGCGTCCGCCAAGTGCACTGCATGTGGAGAGTGCTCCGTTTCCCTTAGCCTGGTCGGCTGTACTACTATCGTCGTCGACATCATCGTTGCCTGCTCGTACGTATGAAGACGAACTTCTACACCAGCCCCAGCAGTGGTTGCGCTTAGGTGATGCCGAGCCGGAAGCAAAACGCGCTGCTGCGATTGCTGCTGCGAAAGCTGCTGGTGCAGGCGCTGGAGCAGGCGCTGGTGCTGGAGCTGGAGCAGGCGCTGGAGCTGCTCAACAAGACGCGCCACGTAACCAAGAAGCACCAACAATGCCCTTTTTGCCGCACTTGCCAGGTGAACAGCTTGCTAGCGACCAAGAAGTGGTTCAAGTTGAGTTTGCGCGCGCAGGAGGTGGTTTAGCGCTCGCCCGCGTTGTTGCCGCAGCTGCTGCCGCTGCCTCCTTGACTACTTCGAGAGTAGCAAATTCAACTACCTCACCAAATGTGCCCCCAGCTGATTCTGACTCACCTTCAACCGCTGAAACCGTTGGCGCCTCTCTCAAGGCCTGCATTGCGCTTTGCTCAAACCCAAAAGCTTTTGAAGCCCTCGTTGGACCTGCTCTCGTACTTGCCCCACAGGACGATCTTCGACTTTGCTCCTTGGTGTCTTCTGGCGGTGTAGCGTCGTGTTTTAAGTGGCTCGACCCGATCTTAACCGCTGCACTGCAGCCTTTCAATGCCCGTGAATCGAATTCAGACAGTTGTCCATGGCATCATAGCTCCACAGGAGCGCTCCTTCTCGCAGCAACTGCTCTCAATTCCGCGTTTGAATTGGACCGATGCGTAAACCATGGCAATTGCAGCGAGTCTAATGGTACGAGCGCTCGCAGTGCTACGAGCGGGAGTATTCGTGGCGTCTACACTCTAGCCGTTGCCACCGCAGCGCACTTGGCACAAACACCTGGCCTCGTAAAGCTCGCTTTCAGCACTATCCAGTCTACTAGCCCACAACTTCCTTCTCCAGCCGACTACCAACGCCCGCAACGCCATCAACAACGACCAAATCCACCTTTCGCGGTTGAGCGAGAAAACGGTGCCCCCCCTCTTGCAGCAGTGTTGGCAGCCCTTCACTTTCTGACGCGACTAGTGCGCGCCCAGTGCATACTTCTATCGAGAACCAAATCCCGGCGAGCGCACAGTGTGCGTGGTGCGCGAGAACCGTCTGATGAAAAGTCAACGAAAGAAGACGCTACGGAGCATTCGGCAGCGGCGGATGGAGCGACAGCTAGAGGATCGGCTCCTACAGTAGAGGCGTGGGCCGCAGATGTTTTGCTTCACTCTGCAGCGCTTGTGAATTTGGTGTGCGGTAGCTTGTGCAACCCTCGAGTCCCAGAAAAGACAGCAAAGAATGGCAACCACCACGCATTCAATGAAGGCCCAGCTCAAGACCATGACGGTGACAACATCGATGACGACGGTGACAGCGACAGCCCAGGCCTAGTAGGCCACCTTGATAACCCAAGCTCGCCTTTTTCAACTTCTTCCATTGTCCTAGCTGTGGCTCGCCTCATCCGGCCATCCACCGGTGCGCCCTTGCCAGCAGTGGCAGCAGCTGCGGACTATCTAGCAGCAGCTGCAGAGCTCGCCAGGCAACATGCACTTTATAATCCCACCAGCTCTCAAGTGAACGAGCACCAGAGCGGCAGCAATAACAGCAGCTGCGGAACCGAGGCTGTAGTCCAAGAAGTGTGCTCTTCCCTGGGGCTGGCAGCAGCTGCATTGTCGCGTAAATCGGAGGACTCATCTTCTTGGCGTGCTGCACCTGCCATTTTGGTCTCACTTGGTCATGCTGCACACACGCTTGCACTTTTGCATCCAGCAGCAGCTGACCGCTGGATTCAGCCTCTGCTATTAGACGAATCCAGGTATTCCACAAATGGTGCTGTGTCGCCACCGACCTCTGAGCCAGGGAATTTGCGCTCGCCTGCTACGGACAGTGTTTCTAGCCATGCATTTGCCTCCAAGCGCAATAACAACGACAACATTCGCATCACAGCTCAGCCTGCCTCATGTAGTGCTCAGAAAGCATCCTTGCGTCACATGTCGCCGCCTCGGGATACTCCTACTGTCTCTAGTACTAGAGCAGAGCCTCCGCGCACAGTTTTGCCCCCGTTTGCTGCCAGACTTTCCTCAAGGGAATCTGCCCGTGCACTCGTTGCCGAAATGCACGCAGCAGCGGAGGCCGGATCAGCGCCTGCTCATATTGATACAGCAATGCCATTCAGTAATGATGGGCCTGACAGATTCTATTCAAATCCACCGCCCGAGGATGCAGCTTTAGAAGCAGGCCGTGGCACGTCTACCGAGGCAGCAGCTGGAGTAGATGAAGCTACCTCGTTTCCGTTGAATTTTCCAACCTCTGACCCTACTTCTTCTACTCTTTTTCAGGAAACAGCGACTGAAGAAGAACACGACAACGTCCTTGATTTGGCGTTTCCATCGCCGCAGAGTGAAGCGCAAGCGTCTCTGTCGTCCGGGGCCATGTTCAACGTTGGTGACGGCGTGTGGCAGGAAATAGACTTGGGCGCTACAGACAGCCCCTCTTCGCAAAACGCTACTAGAACTGCTGTTGTTGCATCGAGCGTCTGGCGTGTTACCATTGCGTCAGAGCTACTGTTGGTTGGCGTCAGTCAGTGCGATGAGGATGAAGGCAGGGGTAATGACGATTGCAGCGGGGAAGGCCCCGTGGGATTGGACTGTGCCATTGATGGTCAAGTCGTTGGTACTCTGCCATTGCCCCCTAACCAGAACAGCGGCGAGCTCGTTGAGCTCGTAGGGCGTTTTGCTCATCACGATGGTCATGCAGTGAGTTCAGGCGTTGTGCACTTGTCAATGCGACTGAATCGCGCAGTGCCTTCTGGTGGAGGAAACTTCAACATTGAACGCTCAGGGCATGTGGTACTGCGATGGTGCCATGCCCCGTGATTCTCGCTAGCTGAAAACACGCCCACCTATTCTTCCTTGTTGACTTGGGGTCTCAGTATAACAAAAGCTTGTGTAGCTGTGCTGGGGTCTCAGCGAGTGACACTGTGACACTGCGTGCTCAAAAGAAGCGTTGTTGAGTGCCGCTCGTCCTGCGACAGCGCTGGATCAACAAAATTCAGTTGCTATAACTGACGACAAATCTAGATGTCACTAAAGCTGGTCGAATGCGTGGTCATTGCGACAAGGTCGGAACCCGTCGCCACAGCAGTCGAAGTTCTGATCGCT
>Ga0136554_1000431_pt1 | contig 15417 bp, 16 predicted proteins | sample AntRauTorckE5431_FD_104637 | JGI IMG/M metagenome (GOLD analysis project Ga0136554, IMG submission 104637) | Saline lake microbial communities from Rauer Islands, Antarctica - Metagenome Torckler E5 #431 | ecosystem: Environmental > Aquatic > Non-marine Saline and Alkaline > Saline | place...
GCCTCGGGCAAGCGGGCACGGCGCGCGCGCAGGCTTTTCAGCGCGCGATGCGCCGCCTCGATCGCGCCATCAAGGCGGGCCAGTTCGCCCGGTATTTCCGCCTTGGCGATCAGATGCTCCGGCGCCTGCAATCCGCCGAAATCAATCGCGCTTAAAAACCCTTCCGCAAAGCCGGGGGCAACGCCGATGCCTTTGATTTCGCGCTCAGCCATAAGGTTTCTATCCGAAAGGTTTTTTTGGTGTGTGGGGGGGCGAGAGAGGGAAGCGAGGGTAGGCTTAATCGGTTTCGTCGAAACCGCCCTCAACCAGGCTCTGCAAGGCATCCAGGGCCGCTTCGGCGTCAACGCCGTCGGCTGCGACCGTGATATCGCTGCCATTGCCGGCGGCCAACATCATCAGCCCCATGATCGAGAGGCCGCCAACGCTCTGTCCCTCGCGCGAGACGGTGATCTCAGCGTCGAAGGTTTCACACAGGCGCACGAACTTCGCCGCCGCGCGCGCATGTAAGCCCCGGCGGTTACAGATCGTCATGCTGCGCGTCAAACCGGCGTCTGAAGGGGGGGTGTCAGGCATTAAAGAGGGTCCTAATCTTGCAGCAAGGAACTGGCGACGTTGATATATTTCACGCCCGCTTCTTGCGCGGCGGAGACCGCCTGATCCAAGGGCATTTGCCCCCGAACAGAGGCCAGCTTGACCAGCATCGGCAAATTCAGCCCCGCGATCACCTCAACCTTCGCTTTTTCCATGATCGAAATCGCCAAGTTCGACGGTGTGCCGCCGAACATATCTGTCAGCAGGACAACGCCGCCGCCGCCATCGACTTGGCCGACCTTCTCCAGGATTTCACTGCGGCGCTCTTCCATATCATCGTCCGGTCCGATGCAGACCGCATCCACCTGCTTTTGCGGACCGACCACATGCTCAAGCGCGGCCACAAATTCTGCGGCCAACCGACCATGGGTTACCAAAACCATTCCGATCATCGCGCTCATTCCTTTAGGCTTGTCTCGATTGAGAAGGGGGAGTGTCAGAAGGTAGGGCCGATCCGCCAGCGTTTCTTTCCAAGTCCCGGTGGAAACGGTGCACGCGCCGCCCGGCGGCTTCAAGTCTGTCGGCCAGGCATTCTGCCGTGTAGACGCTGCGATGCCGCCCCCCGGTGCAGCCAATGGCCAGCGTCAGGTAGCTTTTGCCCTCGCGTTCATAGCGCGGCAAGGTGCGCGTCATCAGCGCGGTGATATCATCTAAAAAGCCTGCAAAGTCCGGATCTTTGTCGATATGCTTGCCAACCGGCGCATCCAGCCCGGTCAGGGGCCGCAGCGCCTCATCATAATGGGGATTATCCAAAAAGCGGGCATCGAAGACCATATCAGCCTCGCGCGGGACCCCTTGGCGGAAGGCAAATGACATCACGGTCACAACCGGCCCTGCGCCGACCTGTGGCACCGTGAACAAGCTTTTGATCCGGTTTTTCAAATCCCAGATCGTCAATTCGCTGGTATCCAGAACCAAGTCCGCCATATCGCGCAACGGTATCAAAGTCCGGCGCTCAAGCCGGATGCCATCAGCCACGGGACGGTCGGCGGCCAGGGGATGGCGGCGGCGGGTCTCCGCAAAGCGGCGGATCAAGGGCTCATCATCGCAATCCAGGAACAGCGTGCGCACCTTCATGCCGGTCTCGCGCGATAGGCGCGCGGTCGTCTCCGCCAAGGGCCCGACCGCGAAATCACGGGTGCGAATATCAACACCCACCGCCAAGGGGGCGCCGCTCCCCCCAGAGCCGCTCCCCCCAGAGCTGTTACCCCCAGAGCTGCTCCCGCCAGATACGGCCGCTACCGCCAAGCGATCCAATAAGCCGATCGGCAGATTATCGATGGCTTCAAAGCCCAAACCTTCCAACGCGTCCAAGACGCTTGATCGCCCGGCCCCGGACATGCCGGTGACCAGAATCAGGTCGGGAACGGGGGCGCTAGAAGGAGCATCACTCATGCCTCAGCCCCAAAAAGACCGGTCGCATCGCGCATCGTGCCCGCCGTCTGCGTCACTAAGGCGAGCGCGCGGGCGATCTTCAACGGGGTTGACGCGTCGAAGCCATGCAAACGAAGCCGGGGGATGGCAGCGCCGTGGAAATAAACCGGATCGGCCATCGGCAGGCGGGGCACATCGGCGCGCGCCACCAGATCGACCACCAAGCGTAACGGCGCAAGCCCGCAGCATTCGCGCGCCTCTAGGGTTATGATGCCAAGGCCGCGCACTTCGATCCGCCCGGCTAAGCTTTCCGGCCCGCGCAGCATCGGGGCGCCGCCGGGCTCTTGGGGCGGATCAACAATCACCCGATCATCCGCGACCAACCGGGCCAACCCATCCGCCACCATCCGAAAAGCCAGATCCGACTTGCCCCATCCCGAGGCGCCGCGCAGCAGCACGCCACCCTCAGCGGCACCATCACCCAAGGCAGACGTGCATGACGCGGGCCCAACGCGCAGCGCAGTGCCATGGATCGTCTCCTCGTGCGAAATCCTGCCTTTGGCCATGATGGTGTGCCGATGCCCCTAATCGCGTCGCATTGCTTAGTCAGCGTGCGGCCAGGACATGGTGCTGTCAATTGCCAGATCGGCCAGCAGGCCCGGCAATCCGATAACAGGCCCGGCAATCCGATAACAGGCCCGGCAATCCGATAACAGGAACGTCATTTTACAACCGACCACGCCCCCCCTTACCCTTGCGCGATAACCACCCAAACCGTCTGTCTTATTTAGGAGCACACCGATATGCGCCCGATGCACCACGCGATTAGCCGCGCCCTCAGCCGCCTCACCCTCATCCTTGGCCTAACGCTTGGCCTTACATCTGGCATCACCGCCGCCCCAGCGATGGCCGATCAAGGCTATCCCTATTCGGGCATGAAGGTGATTGAGACGGGCAAGAGCTACGGCGCGCTAGTCGGCGCCTTCAACGCGGCCGTTGAGGCGCAGAAGAGCGTCTTCGTGGTCACCCGCGCATCCGCCACCGTCGGGGTTAAGAAGCGCTTTGGGGAGGATATTCCCGGCAATATGGTGGCCGGCGTCTACGGCCCAACCTTCGCCAAGCGGATGTTGCAGGCCTCAATCCCCGCCGGGATCGAAGCACCGATCCGCTTTTACCTGAGCGAAAACACCGAAACCGGCGGTGCGACACTGACCTATCGCCGCCCCAGTGCGGTCTTCGCGCCCTATGGCGGCGCGGATTTGGCCGCGATGGCCAAGGAGCTGGACGCGATCTTCGAAAATATCGCTCGCACCGCAACTCAATAAGCTGTTAGAAGGGTCGCACCCTCACACCCGTCACAGTTCGGGCGCGATCAGGCTTGATCGCGCGGGCAACTGGCGGGTACAATTGGCGATAGAATGAACAGCAAAGAGGCTTGATGCCGTGAGCGTTCGAACACCCTCTGATCAGGCGCGCCCCAAGCGGTCGCGTCGTCTCGTCGGGGCAAGCGTTGCCCTGGGTCTTCTGGTCGCCAGCATCGGTGCGCCCAGCATGGCGGCGGCAAGCTGCCTGCAGGGCATCGGGGACGGCACCTACGCCAAATCCGTGCGCACGCTGCAAAGCGACATGATGGTGGCCGCCTTATCCTGCAATGCGCGGGATCGATATAACGTCTTCGCCACCCCCTTCCGCAGCGATTTGCAGAAACAGGGGCGGGAGCTTCGGGCCTATTTCAAGGTGCAGCATCGCGGCGATCACTTTGCCAAGCTGAATGCTTATGTGACGGAATTGGCGAATGACGCCTCAATCCGTCATGCGCGCACGGGCAAGGGCTTCTGCCAATCCGCGCTTGCGGTGTTCGACGAATTGCTGAGCAATCAGGGGCAGACGGTTGATTTGGCCGGCTATGCGCTGCGCTACGCCATTCCCATCCGCCCGGCCTTGGCCCAGGAAATCGCAACCGCGTCCAACGGCAATGCCGCCTGCGACGAACTGGTCGCCTTGAACCAGTCGGTCACGCAATAAAGCGACGCGGCCCCATGGCTAAAATAAGGGCTGAAATCAGGGCTGAAATAAGGTCAGAAAATTCGGCTGAGAATGCACAGCTCTAAAAACGGCGGCTCACATTCGGGCCGCCGTTTTTTTGTCTTAGCCGTCCAAGTCGACTGCGAGCGAGGCCCGCGTCGCTTCTTGCAGCGCCACCATGTGGCTGTATTCGGGGTGGGAGAAGCCGAGGATGATTTGATCATCGGTCGTCTTGAAGGCCGCAATGTGCTCGGCGGTGAAGGGGAAATGGATGAACTGCACGCTGGATGCCTTACCCTCAGCATTGGTGCGGTCGACATCTTCTTCCGGCACGCCCATTACCTCCAGTCCCGCGAAGCGAAGGAACATCCCCTCCTCAACCCCGCCAAGCTTGGCCAAGAAGGCGTGGCGGCGGACGGGGTCGTCGATTTCAAACATCACGGTCGCCACCAGCTCCGCACCGTTGGGGACCATGCCGGCATAGGCGTTCAGCTCATCGGCAATCTGCGCCTCGCCGCCCTTTTCGATATACAGCATCTCGTTGATTTGATGCACCATCGTCTCGAAACATTCGAAATAGCAGGTGGCGACCGGGCCGATATCGATCCGACGGGGGCGTTTGATGGCCAGCAAGGCGGCGCGCCGGCTTTTACGCGTTTGCGCGTAGTCGATCGGATCCATCAAATCGCCGCGCTCTAATGTGCGCTTGGTCGAACGGGTGGGGGTCGATTGGTCACTGGGCATCCGGGACTCCCTGGGGGCTTAAGGCTTAAACGCCATAGGCTTTGGCGAAGAGCGTGATCGGGTGCGGTGTGGTTTCCGGCAGGCTCTGTTTTTCCGCCGGATCATTGGTGCTATCCGCCATGCCTTGGGCGATATGCAGCCCCGCCAGCGGGCATTCGGAGGCGACATATTTCGCCGCCCCCTTCGCCTTCACCTGGCGGAAGACCGGGCGCCCGACCTTCATGCCGACGGCAAAATTATCCTTCATAATCCCCCAACTGCCGCCATGGCCAGAGCAGCGCTCCACCACGCTCAGCTCGATATCGGGGATCAGCTTCATCATCTCCTTCGCCTTCTGGCCCATATTTTGGGCCCGCGCGTGGCAGGCGATGTGGATCGACACCGGGCCGTTCAGCGGCTTTAGGCCATCGGCTAAGCCCTCCGCCTTGGCAAGGGCGACGATATATTCGCTGGCATCGCGCGTGGCGGCGGATAGCTTTTTAACCGCCGCATCACCGGGCAGGATCAACGGCCATTCAAATTTCAGCATCAAGGCGCAAGACGGCACCAGGGCGATCACTTCATAGCCGTCATCAACATAAGGTTCTAAGGCGGTGGCCACACGTTTTGCCTTGTCCGCCACATCGGGAATGGCGCCCTGTTCCATCTGCGGCATGCCGCAACATTCGGGATAGACGACCTGCGCCTCGATACCGTTCTTGGCCAGCACGCCCAGCATGGCCTGGCCCACTTCCGGCGTGTTGTAGTTGGCGTAGCAGGTGGCGTAGATCACCGCCTTGCGCTTACCCGCCGCCGGTGCCGTTACCGCAACATCTTGCGGGTTGGCCGTGGCCCAATCGACCAGCGTTTGCTGGGCATAGGGCGGCAATTCAGCGTCGTGGTGGATGTCGGCCACCTTTTCCATCATGGGGCGGGTCAGGCCGTTGCCGCGCTTGGTCGCCCAATTGGCGATTGAGGCCATACCACCGCTGGCCAGCTTGCCGTTGCGGTCGGTCTTGGTCAGCTGCGTTTCTGCGAACCCGGCCCCGTGCTTCTTATGCTCGATTGCGCGGTAGCGCAGCATCAGGTGCGGGAAATCCAGATTGAATTCGTGCGGGGGCACGTAGGGGCACTTCACCATGAAGCACATGTCGCACAGCGTGCAGGCATCGACGACCGGCTTGAAATCTTGGCTCGCGACGCTGTCCAGCTCGCCGGACTGGCTTTCATCGACCAGATCGAAAAGGCGGGGGAAGCTGTCGCATAAATTGAAACAGCGACGGCAGCCATGGCAGATATCGAAGGTGCGGCGAAGCTCATCATCCAGCATCGCTTCGTCGTAAAAATCGGGATTTTGCCAATCGATTGGATGGCGCACCGGCGCGCCGAGACTGCCTTCGCTCATGAACGGACGTCCTCTTGGGCTATCGACCGCCCGGGCGGGGGGGAGGGCTCTCCCCCTGTCCGAGGCGGCCTCGCTTGTCCGTCGACTTAGCTGTCGAGGCTATCGAACGCCTTCTGGAAGCGACCGGCGTGACTTTTTTCCGCCTTCGCCAGGGTTTCGAACCAATCCGCGATCTCATCAAAGCCTTCGTCACGTGCGGTGCGCGCCATGCCCGGATACATGTCGGTGTATTCGTGCGTCTCGCCCGCAATCGCCGCCTTCAGGTTGGCGCCGGTGTCACCGATCGGCTCGCCGGTTGCCGGGTCGCCGACTTCTTCCAGGAATTCCAAATGGCCGTGGGCGTGGCCGGTCTCACCTTCCGCAGTTGAGCGGAACACGGCAGCTACATCGTTATAGCCTTCAATATCCGCCTTCTGGGCGAAATAAAGATAGCGCCGATTGGCTTGGCTTTCGCCGGAGAAGGCTTCCTTCAGATTGTCTTCGGTCTTTGTGCCTTTAAGCGACATGGGGGCTCTCCCTGCTGGTTACGGCGTTGATTAAGGGTATCGCACCTGCGAACCCGGGGCGCGCGCCTATCCGCCAAAAATATGCGAAAAACAGGGAAAAATAATGCGACTGAGGCCGCAAACTGTCAACAGTTTAAAACGGTTCTAAACTGCCGCGCCTTTGGGAGGTAGGGAGGGCCTAGCGCCGATCACCAACGCGAATGATGACATCGACCTGCGAGATTTCGGTGCCATCAGGCGGGGTCGGCAGCGCGCTCATCCTCAAGTCCGTGTCGGGGATATCGACCAACTGGGCCCGGCCTTCATGGAAGAAGTGATGATGCGCGCGCATATTGGTGTCGAAATAGGATCGCCCCGGCTCAACCACCACTTCGCGCAACAGCCCGACATCCTTGAATTGATGCAGCGTATTGTAGACGGTCGCCAGCGAAACCTTCACGCCCGCCGCACGCGCGCCGGCGTGCAATTGCTCCGCCGTGATATGATGGTCACCGCGATCAAACAGAAGCTTCGCCAACGCCAAGCGTTGACGGGTCGGGCGCAACCCCACCGTCTTCAGGCGGGCCAGCGCATCGGCAAATGGTTTGTCACCAGCGGCGGTCATCGCGTCGTGGCACCTTCTCACATCATACGAAATCAATCAGGCCGAGCGTTCATCAGTATATCGACCTCTTAGCGAGTTAGATAGCGTTGGTGATTGCAAAATTAAAGGGGTTTTACAGACTTTTAGCTGTTTGTTTGGAACAAGTACAATTCGTAACCCCGGATATCACGCCCCATGGGGCGCCTGAACACCGTCGATAAATTGTGAATTCCGGGCTGTCGGACACCATATCTTGTGGCATAAAGGGTGCCATAGTCTCGACACCTCATGCTGGCAGAAAGCCGCATCATGACCGCGAAAAAAACGAACCGCCCCAAAAAGACGGCTCAAAAGAAGCCGGCCTCTAAACAGAGAGCTGCCAAAAAGTCGGCAAACGCAGGCGCAGCGCCCGAAAGGCCGCGGCGGCGCTGGCGGCTTTTGCGCGGGCTGGTCGCAGCCTTTATTTGGGCAGGCGTCATCGGGGCGGGCGTCATCGCCTGGTTCGCCTGGGATTTGCCCGATCCGGAGAAGATGGCGGCGCTGACCGAACGCGCGCCGATCGTCACCGTGGAGGCCGCCGACGGCACACCGCTGCTGCAACGCGGCCAACTATATGGTCAGTCACTAACGCTGTCCGAAATCTCTGCCTATCTGCCCAAGGCGCTATTGGCGACGGAGGACCGGCGGTTCTACGAGCATCCCGGCATCGACCCAATCGGCATCGCGCGCGCGCTATGGACCAATGTGGCCGCCGGCGGCATCCGCCAGGGCGGCAGCACCATCACCCAACAGCTGGCCAAGAACCTGTTTTTATCGCGCGAGCGCACGCTGCGCCGGAAGGTGCAGGAAGCGCTGCTGGCGGTGTGGTTGGAGCAAACCTTCAGCAAAGACCAGATCCTCGAGACCTATCTGAACCGGATATATTTGGGCGCCGGCACCTATGGCGTGGATGCGGCGGCAGCGCGGTACTTCGGCAAGGCGGCAAAGGATCTAACCCTGTGGCAAGCCGCCGTGCTGGCGGGCTTGCCGAAGGCCCCGTCGGCGCTGAACCCCTTCGTCGCGCCCGAACGCGCGGCGGAGCGCGCGCGGGAAGTTCTACAAAACATGGTCGATGCCGGATGGCTCAGTGCAGCGGAGGCCAAGGCCGCTGCCCAAAGCACGGTTAAGACCCGCAAGACCGATGCTGCCGGGCGCAACAGTCGTTGGTTTTCCGACTGGGCAATGGACCGGGCCGGCGATCTGCTGGGCGGGATCGACCGCGATGTGCGGGTGATCACGACGTTGGAGCCGGCGCTGCAACGCGCCGCCGAACGCGCGGCTGTCGATATCGGCCAGATGGCGCGCGCCAAGGGGGCCGGCCAAATGGCCTTCGTCGCCTTGCGTCCCGACGGGGCCGTGGCCGCCCTGATGGGGGGCTATGACCGACGGAAAAGCGCCTTTAACCGCGCGGTTCAGGCCCGCCGACAACCGGGATCAACCTTTAAGCTATTCGTTTATTTGGCCGGATTTTCCGATGGATTAAGCCCGGACGATATGATCGATGATCGGGAAATTACGGTGGACGGCTGGACGCCGCGCAATGCCAGTCGCGGACATCGTGGGCCGGTAACCGTGCGCGAAGGGGCGGCGCGATCGATCAACACCGTCGCGGTGGCGGTCGCGGAGGCGGCCGGGCGCCAAGACGTGATCGATATGGCCCGGCTGCTTGGCATCACCACGCCGCTACGCGCAGAACCGGCGCTGGCGCTGGGGGCGTATGAGGTTAGCCCGCTTGAACTGACCGCCGCCTATGGGGCGTTGTCGAATGGCGGGCGACCGGTCACCCCGTTTGCGATTTCCAAGATTTTGGCCGGCGATGGTACGCTGCTCTATCAGCGCGCCCCCGCCTGGCCGCCACAGGTGATCGCGTCGCGCGCGCTGGCCGGGGCACATGATATTTTTGGGGCCAGTATGGCCTGGGGTACAGCCAAACGCGCAACGCTGGCCCCCCGCCCGGCCGTGGGAAAGACGGGCACGACGCAAGACTATCGCGATGCCTGGTTCATGGGCACGACCCGGCAACTGACCGCGGGCGTGTGGATGGGCAATGACGACAACAGCCCCAGCGACGGGGTTTTTGGTGGTCTGTACCCTGCGCTGTTGTGGAAGCAGTTCATGACCGAGGCCTTGGCCGACGCCCCCTTCGAGCCCTTGCCCATGCCCGCAATTCCGGACGACACGGGCGACAGCGCCATCGAAAAATTCCTGCTATCCGCCAAGAAGGCTATTTCGGAAAGCGACTGGCAGCCGGCAGACGTGCCGGACCTGCGCTAAGGCGCTTAAAGCTCCGCTCCCGCATCACGCAGGATGGGCTCAAGGCCCGGCGTGCGGCTGGTGCGGGCGTAATCCAAAACGCTGCGACCGGTGTAATCGCGCACGCCAAGATCCGCATCCGCCTTAATCAGTCGCTCAACCAGATCGCGGTAGCCTTCGCGTGTGGCGACCATGATCGGCGTCAGGCCCTGACCGTTGGTAATATCCGGGTTCGCCTCATAAGACAACAGGCTATCAACGGTCACCCAATCGCCATTCTGGACGGCCCAATGCAGGGCGCTATTGCCGATTTCATCCTGCCAATTCGGGCTGGAGCCTTGATCGATGAGCAGATCAATCATCTCCAAATCCCCATTGCGCGCCGCGATGATGACGGGATTGCGGCCCTTGATATCGGGCATATTGGGATTTGCGCCGCGCAACAGTTCCACGCGCGCGGCCTCAAGATCCCCGGCATCCGCCGCTTGAATCAGCGCCGGCTCAGCACCGATCACGGTCTGGGCCTGGGCGGTGCCCGCAGCCTGTAAGGCGCCAAAAGCCAGCATGAGCACAAATAGCGCAGAGAATTTAGACATCAGCTTTCCTCATTCGACGGCAGGCCCGGCCCGATACGACAACAGGCCCTACCCAACATCCAGTCCTGCCCGGCATCAGACCCCACACATAGCCTTTCACACCGGCCCCGCCAACCGCGCCGATAGCCAGGCAAGGGCTGCGTCCGGCGTTGATAACGTTAATGCCGCCGGGCGGGGCTTTGGGCGCGCCACCATCACGACCGGCAGACCCAGCGCTTGGGCTGCCTGAAGCTTCGCCGCCGTCGCCGTGCCGCCGCTATTCTTCGTCACCAGAATATCCGCCCCCCTATCCCGCAATAGGCGCGTTTCCGAGGCCACATCGAACGGCCCGCGGGCCACCAACACCTTAAAATCCGGGCGCTCAGCCGGCGCATTAGCCGCCTCAATCAGGCGCAGGGTAATACGACAGCCGGGGATGTCGGCGAAGGCAGCGGCCTCCTGCGCGCCGACGGTGATAAATGCATGGGCTGGCTGGTGCGCCCTCAAATGGGCGACCGCCTGGGTGATATCATCGACGCAATGCCAATTATCTTCGGCGTCTGGCAGCCAGACGGGGCGTTCCAGGCGCAGATGCGCGATGCCGGCGCGCGCCGCCGCTTCCACGGCAGTGTGCGGCATGCGCGACGCAAAGGGGTGGGTGGCGTCGATTAGAAACTCAACCCCCTCCGCCGCGATGAAGTCGGTGAGGCCCGCCACACCGCCGAACCCACCGCTGCGCACTCGCCCGGCCAGGGCGATCGGATGGCGTGTGCGCCCGGCCAAAGACGTTAGGCAATCAACGCGCGGCCCGTGGCGGGCGACAACCGCTGCGGCCAACTCCCGCGCCTCCGTGGTGCCGCCCAGGATTAAAAGGCGCTGGAGGTGCTGGCCGGGGGGAGGGGCGCTCACAACGCGGTCTCGTCATGGCCGCTCACCGCCAGGACGGTGCCGGCCCGGTCGACCAGAAGCACATCCAGCGCCGTCCCGCCGGATAGGCTGGCCAGCGCGGTTTCGCGCGCCTGCGCAGCGATGGCGGGGGCCAGGGCCAGGCCCTGCTGTTGGCTTAAGCTCAAAACCTCTGCCGCCGTGTTGGCGCCTTCGATGGCTTGCACCAAGGCTTTATCGGCCCCAAGCCGCGCAGCGGTTCGAGCTAAGCGTGCGAAATCGACCTGGCCGCGCGAAGAATGCAAATCCAGATTGCCCTGCGCCAGCTTGACCATTTTCGCAAAACCGCCGGCGATCGTGACGCGGGGCACCGGATGGCGGCGCAGATATTTCAGCATGCCGCCGGCGAAATCGCCCATATCGATCAATGCTTCCAGCGGCAGGGCATAATGGGCGGCGACGGCGGCCTCAGAGGTGCTGCCGGTGGAGCCTGCGATATGGGGAAAGCCATTGGCCTGGGCCACATCAATGCCGCGATGGATTGAATGGATCCACGCGCTGCAAGAAAACGGATGCACGATCCCCGTTGTGCCCAGCACCGATAGACCGCCGACGATCCCAAGGCGCGGATTCCAGGTTTTTTGCGCCAATGCCTCGCCGCCGGGAATTTCGATTTCAATCTCAAGATCAAGGCTGCGGTCGTGGGCGTCCGCGACTTCCATCAAATTATCGCGGATAATCTCACGCGGGCGGGGGTTGATCGCGGGCTCCCCCACCGGGACCGGCAGGCCGGGCTTGGTGACCGTGCCGACGCCGGGCCCGGCCAGGAAGGATAAGCCAGCGCCGGGCTCCAGCGGACGCACGCGCACATAAATCTGCGCGCCGTGGGTGACATCTGGGTCATCGCCCGCATCTTTCTGCACGCTGGCCATGGCCACCCCGCCCTCCAGGCGCTGATCGCTGAGCGCGAAATCCGGCAATTCGCCCTTCGGCAGGCGGATACGCACCGGATCGGGGAAGGCGCCGGTCAGCAGGGCGACATAGGCAGCCTTGGCCGCCGCGGCGGCGCAGGCCCCCGTCGTCCATCCCTTTTTTAATGATTTCGCTACCGTGCGTGACATGATGGGCGCGATGCTACACCTTGAGACGGCACGCCGCCATGACATCGCGCGGCTCGATTTCAACGCTGGCCCGTGCCGAGGCGGCACAAACGCTATGCCGCAATCTGTGCTAACGTCACAGTCTGGCGCTTGACCGACTGACAGGTCGTTCTTAGATTCAAGATACCTTGCCTACGAGGGGCAAGCAGCGAATTAAACACGCCAAACGTCCACCGCGCCCAAACGTTGGGCCGGAGGGGGCGAGAGAGGGTTGAACATGACCACGGTGGCCATTTCCGATAGCGACTTCGAAGAAAAGGTGCTGAAGGCCGACAAGCCGGTTCTTGTCGATTACTGGGCCGAATGGTGCAGCCCCTGCAAGATGATTGCACCGGCGTTGGAAGAGCTGGCGGGTGAGATTGATGATCTGACCGTCGCCAAGCTGAACATCGACGAAAACCCGCAGACGCCGTCGAAATACGGCGTGCGCGGCATTCCGACGCTGATGCTGTTCAAGGACGGTCAGGTCATCGCGACCAAGGTCGGCGCCGTTCCCAAAAGTGCGCTGGGCGATTGGGTTCGCTCACAGCTTTAATGTCTGGTTTAGTTTCTGGACGGCATCTGCCGTCTTGGTAAAAAAACGAAAGGCCCCCACCCTAACCCGGCGGGGGCCTTTTGCGTTTATTTTGAATGACGCCGATCAGTGCCGCCCGCTTAATGCCTGAAATGCCGCATGCCGGTGAAGACCATGGCGATTCCGGCATCGTCTGCTGCCTTGATGACCTCCTCATCGCGAACCGAGCCGCCGGGCTGGATTGCAGCCGTTGCGCCGGCCCCGACCGCAGCCATCAGCCCGTCGGGGAAGGGGAAGAAGGCGTCGGAGGCAACGACGGAGCCTTTCGTGCCTTGCTGTTCCGCCGATTTCGAGGCGGCGATTTTAGCCGAATCAACGCGGCTCATCTGCCCAGCGCCAACGCCGACGGTTGCGTTATCGCGGGCATAGACGATGGCATTGGATTTGACATGCTTCGCCACGCGCCAGGCAAACAGCATGTCGCGCATCTCGTCATCGCTGGGCTGGCGTTTGGTGACGACCTTCAAATCATCACGGGTCAACACCCCATTATCGCGCCCCTGGATCAGCAACCCGCCGGAGATTGAGCGCACGATCGTGCCCTCATCCGATGGATCGGGCACCTCGCCGGTCTCAAGCACGCGTAGATTTTTCTTACCCTTCAACACCTCACGCGCGGCATCGGTGACGTCGGGGGCCACGATGACCTCAAGGAACAGCTCGGTCAGCTTAGCCGCCAGCTTGCCGTCCAGCGGGCGGTTCACGGCCACGATCCCGCCGAAGGCAGAAACCGGATCACAGGCCAGCGCCGGCTCCCAGGCATCGACCAGCTTTTTAGCGCTGGCCACACCGCAGGGGTTGGCGTGCTTCACGATGACGACGGTCGGCTCCTTGAATTCTGAGACCAGTTCAAACGCCGCATCGGAATCGTTCAGGTTGTTGAAGCTAAGCTCCTTGCCCTGCAACTGCTTGGCGCGCGCCACACCGGCGCGGCGATCGCCCGCGCGAAAATAGATGGCGGCCTTCTGGTGCGGGTTCTCGCCGTAGCGCAGCACCGCCTTGCGCCGGGAGGCGACCGTGATGCGTTTCGGCCAATCTTCGCCCTGCTGACCGGCCAACCAATCGCTGATCGCGCTATCGTAAGAGGCCGTTCGGGCATAGGCTTCGCGCGCCAAAAACCCGCGCAGTTCGCTCGATGTGCCACCGTGATTGGCGTCCATCTCGCCCAGTACGGAGGCGTATTCAGCCGGGTCGGTGACGACGGTGACATAGGCATGGTTTTTCGCCGCCGCGCGGATCAGGGCTGGGCCGCCGATATCGATATTCTCGATACATTCGTCATAGCCCTTACCCGACGCCACCGTTTCCACGAAGGGGTAAAGATTGACCACCACCATGTCGATCGGCGCGATGCCGTGCGTCTCCATCGCCATGCGGTGCTTGTTATCATCGCGCTTGGCCAACACCCCGCCGTGGATCGAGGGGTGCAGGGTTTTCACTCGACCGTCCATAATCTCCGGGAAGCCGGTATGGTCGGAGACCTCCGTCACCGCGATGCCGGCCTCTTTCAAGGCCTTGGCAGATCCACCAGTGGACAGGATGCGCACCTTATGGCGCGCCAGCCCCTTCGCGAACTCAACCAACCCGGTCTTATCGGATACGGAGATCAATGCCCGCATGATCGGCGTCTCAGCCATGGTTTCCTCTTTCACTCTCTAACGTCTTAAAATGGGGGTGGCGGGCGCCTTGATCTTAATCGCGGCACGCTGCCCTTCGGCCCCTCTCGTTTATTCGGCCACCTTGTTCGGCGTGGTGGACGGGGCGTCTTCTGCCCCAATCGTCTTTGGATCGGCCTGATATTCGGGCACCAGTTCTGCCAACAGCGTCAAGGCCTTCGTCCGTTCGCGGGCGCGGGCCAAGTTTTCCAGCCGATCAAGTGCCGCCGCCATTCCCCCTAAATCGCCGGCGCGCGGGGCGGCAAGCGTCATGCCCGGCGCCCGGGTCGGCAGGCGTTCTTCCTGATCATGCAGCAATTCTTCATAAAGCTTTTCACCCGGGCGCAGGCCGGTGAACGCAATCGCGATATCGCGGTCCGGCTCAAGCCCGGCTAGGTGGATCATCTGGCGCGCCAAGTCCAGAACCTTAACCGGCTCGCCCATATCCAAGACGAAGATGCGGCCCGCGGCTTCCGAATCTTCCACCCCCACGACAGAGGCCTGGAGCACCAGTTCCACCGCCTCGCGCACGGTCATGAAATAGCGCGTCACATCCTTGTGGGTCACCGTCAACGGCCCACCAGCGGCCAATTGGCGCTGGAAAAGCGGCACGACCGACCCGGTCGAGCCCAGCACATTGCCAAAGCGCACCACGACGAAGCGGGTTCCCCCCTCGGCCCGGCTGGTCGGGTCTAGGGCCTGAATATAAGCCTCCGCCAGGCGCTTGGTGGCGCCCATGACATTGTGCGGGTTCACCACCTTGTCGGTTGAGATTTGCACCATGCAATCAACACCCGCCGCCCGGCAGGCGTCGGCGACGATGCGGCTGCCGACGGTGTTGGTCAGCATCCCTTCCATCGGATTGCTTTCCACCATCGGTACATGTTTCAGCGCGGCGGCGTGGAACACCAAGGCCGGCTGGACGCGCCGAATCACATCCTCGATCCGTCCACGATCGCGCACGTCGCCGAGAACCGCACTGCGCGGCAGATCGGGCGCGCGCTCCTTCACCTCCATATCGATCTGGTAGAGCTGGTATTCGGAGGCGTCGAGAAGCACCAGCTCCGCC
>Ga0136554_1000433_pt1 | contig 15358 bp, 10 predicted proteins | sample AntRauTorckE5431_FD_104637 | JGI IMG/M metagenome (GOLD analysis project Ga0136554, IMG submission 104637) | Saline lake microbial communities from Rauer Islands, Antarctica - Metagenome Torckler E5 #431 | ecosystem: Environmental > Aquatic > Non-marine Saline and Alkaline > Saline | place...
AGGGTGTGCTTTTTCGATTTCATCTAATAAGATTACAGAATACGGTTTGCGACGTACTTTCTCCGTCAATTGTCCACCTTCTTCGTAACCTACATATCCTGGAGGCGCACCGATTAATCGAGAGATAGAGAATTTCTCCATGTATTCCGACATATCAATACGAACCAAAGAATCTTCAGAGTCAAACATATAACGAGCCAAGGCTTTCGCCAATTCCGTTTTACCGACACCAGTTGGGCCTAAGAAAATGAAAGAACCAATTGGTTTTTTCGGGTCTTTTAATCCGACACGATTTCGTTGAATCGCCTTCGTGATTTTCAAAACCGCCTCATCTTGACCAATGATGGCTTTTTTCAAGTCCGTTCCCATCGAGACTAATTTATTGCTTTCGTCTTGAGCCACACGACGGACTGGAATACCAGTCATCATTGCCACTACTTCCGCAATATCTTCTTCTCCAACAGGATATTTTTTAACTTTAGATTCTTCTTCCCATTCCATTTTCGCAAATTCCAACTTGCGTTGCAATTTACTTTCGTCGTCCCGCAAATCAGCAGCACGCTCATATTGTTGATTTTTGACCGCTTGATTTTTATCCTCTTTCAAGGTTTCAATCTGCTCTTCTAAACTAATAATATGTTTTGGAACATGAATATTTTTCAAGTGAACTCTCGCTCCTACTTCATCCAAAATATCAATCGCCTTATCTGGCAAATGTCTATCTGTGATGTAACGAGCCGACAAAGTCACACAAGATCTTACCGCCTCGTCAGAATAAACCACATTGTGGAATTCCTCGTATTTCGGTTTAATATTATGTAAAATATGTACCGCTTCTTCTTGCGTAGGCGGCTCAACCAATACTTTTTGGAATCGACGATCTAACGCACCGTCTTTTTCAATGTGCTGACGATACTCGTCCAAAGTCGAAGCACCAATACACTGCAATTCTCCTCTCGCCAAAGCTGGTTTGAAAATATTGGACGCATCTAATGAGCCAGTCGCTCCACCTGCACCAACAATCGTATGAATTTCATCAATGAAAAGAATCACGTCACGAGTTTTTTCCAACTCATTCATAATTGCTTTCATACGTTCCTCGAATTGACCACGATATTTCGTTCCAGCAACCAAAGCCGCCAAATCTAACATCACAATTCGTTTATTAAACAAAGCACGAGAGACTTTTTTCTGTGTAATCCTAAGTGCCAAACCTTCGACAATTGCCGTTTTTCCAACGCCAGGTTCACCAATCAAAATTGGATTATTTTTCTTACGACGACTCAAAATTTGAGAAACACGCTCGATTTCACGCTCTCGCCCGATAATCGGGTCAAGTTTGCCTTCTTCTGCAAGTTTCGTCACGTCACGACCGAAATTATCCAAAACGGGTGTGCGAGATTTTGCAGCACCACGTTGTTGTTGTCCAGCTGCACCACCACCGCGAGGTTGTTGGTAGCGACCTTGACTTTCTTCGTCTTCGTATTCGTCAGAGGGGGTTTGCCCTTTAATCTCTTCGCTTACGTACTCTAATTCTGCTTTAAAAATATCGTAATCCACATCAAGTTCTTGTAAAATTTTAGCGGCTAAATTTTTGTGTTTCAAAATAGATAATATCAGATGCTGTAAACCAACTTCGTCATCTTTTAACATTCGAGCTTCTAAAAAGGTGGCTTTGAGTGCTTTCTCTGCCTGTTTGTTGAGTGGTAACTCACCCACATTATAATTTGCTCGTACTGAACGCTTTTTGGTAACAGAATTTTCAATAACACTGCGCAACTCTTCTGTATCGACATCTAAAGATTCTAATACCTTTACCGCTAAATTTTTAGTATCCGTTGTGATACCGAGTAGCAAATGTTCTGTTCCAATGTAGTCATGCCCAAGTCGTAAGGCTTCGCCCCGACTTTTGGAAATAACATCTTTCACTTTTGGTGAAAATCGATTCATTACTTACTTATTTTAGAATGACTTGATGATTTTACTTTTTTTTATAATTAAAAACAACAAAACACATCAATCGCATTGATTTTTATTAATAATATTTGTCGGATAATGATACCATACTTTTGGCGTTTTTGTGTAGAACCAGCCTATTAGAACAAGCAACACCAAAATATATAGATAATAAATGTAAACATTTTCTATGGAAAGCCTAACATTTTTTTTGACTATCAGTTCATCTACTTCATTTTTTTATGTAAAATTCGTAGAATACGAACTTTTATAGAATTTTTGAGGAAAATTATACTATGGTATTTGTCAAAAATTTCACCAAGCCGTATATTCCCCAAATAAACGAACAATTTGACAGATTAGAAAAAATCATTTGACATACGAAAATTAAATACACCTCTTTATTTAACGTTTTTTAAGTTTTTATGTATCTTGTTTAACGTTATTCAATAAATATTTAGAAGAATATTTTTACATTTGTGAATAGAAACTCCTTAAATAATAAAGGCAGAAATTTATACAACTATGAAATACGCTATTGATAAGCAAGAACATTACGCTGTAATGTCACTCCAAGAAGAAAATTTGAATTCGGTCTTAGCACCAGGTCTCAAATCAGAATTAATCATTTTACGTAATGAAGGAATCGAAAACTTAATTCTAAATTTAGAAGATGTCAAGTTTGTTGACTCTTCAGGTTTAAGTGCCATATTGACAGGAAATAGGCTGTGGAATGATGGCGGCTACTTCATTCTAACAGGCTTAAAACATCCAAGCGTTAGTAAATTAATCGCAATTTCTCGATTAGATAGTATTTTGACTATCAAAACAGATGTTACAGAAGGTGTCGATTTCATTATGACGGATGACCTCGAAACAGAATTAGAGGCAGATTCATAAGTAATAATTATTTAATAATATTCCTAAAAAGGTGAAGTATTTCGATTACTTCACCTTTTTGTATTTTAGAAAAAACGGATAATGACAACGGAAGAAAAGCAATCGCTGAGAGAGAAAATTGATACAACGATTATTGAAATGAAGGAAAAAATCCGTGCATTAGAAGCTATGACACAACCTATTTCTCCCGAAAATGCCATCGGTCGAGTCAGCCGAATGGACGCTATTAATAATAAAGGAGTCGCAGATGCGGCTTTGCTTTCCGCAAAAAAACGATTAGCCAATTTACACTTTGCACGCACCAAATTAGAGGATTCTACCTTTGGAAAATGTGCTTCCTGCGGTCATCCGATTCAAACCAAAAGACTGATGTTCATGCCTGAAAGTAATCGCTGTGTTCGTTGTGCGGATAGACGATGAATCATTCTGGTTTTACCGAGCCTGTTTCACTTTTCTACTTTGATAAAAAAGCATGGAAGATAAAAGCAACGCCAAACCATTGATAAGTAACATTAATGGAAAAGTACCGATTTCTTGAAGAAAATAAGCAAGAACGATGAATATAATATTGACGATAACCAATACTAATGTCGCTCTAATATGGCTTAGTCCAATATCCAATAAAAGATGGTGAATGTGTCGTTTGTCAGGTTCAAAAGGTGGATGACCACGAAAAATTCGAGTTGCAAAAACCCGCATGGTATCAAAGAGAGGAATAATCAAAATACCGACAGCAATCGCCGGAACAGATTTCATTTTATAAATTTCCAAATAAGGTTTTTCCAATAATTTTTCAGTAAAATAGCCATTGTGACTTTCCAAAAATTTAATCGCCAACATCGCACAAACGAAACCAACCAGCATTGAGCCAGTGTCTCCCATGAAAATATCCGCAGGCGTAATATTATATTTTAAGAAGGCGATTAATGCTCCTGTCAAGGCAAAAGCAACCATCGCTAACTCTACTCTTTCTATTAAAAAAAACCAAGTACCAAAGACTAAAGAAATCAAAATACCTAAGCCTGCTGCCAACCCATTGATGCCATCTATTAGATTGAAAGCATTGATAATCAGCACAATAACGAACACAGAAAAAATTACACTTACAAAATAAGGTAACTGATAAATACCAAATAACCCATAAAAACTGGTGATAATTACATCTGCACGCAAAACCAAAATCAGGGCTGCGAATACTTGTCCGCCAAGCTTTCGCCGTGGACTCATTGGCAAAATATCATCTTTCGCACCAATGAGAAAAATAATAATCATTCCACAAAGAATGTACTGTAAACCTGCGAAATACTCGAAAGGAGTCCACATCGTAATCGCAAATACAGCCCCAGTAAATATCGCAATTCCACCGAGGGAAGGAGTCGGTTCAGTATGTGCTGCTCTATGGCCTGGCACATCAATAAGGTGCTTTACATTTGCTATTTTAATAACAGAAGGAATCGCGAGGTAAGTAACGGCAAAAGCAGTAATAAAACTCAATATAATATCGTACATAAGTGTTTGTTGGTCAATTCATGTACAAAAATACAATTTCTTTCGGATAGTCAACCTTGTTGAAATATAAATTCAATTCAAAATATTAATTCTAATAATTCTTAAACCCAAAAGAGGCTATTTTATCATACCCATAAAAGTATTTATTAACCAATTTTGCTTGGTTTTAACCAAATTATCCAAAGTTGAATCTGCTTTATGAGCAAAAAGCTGCATATCTTGAACCACTTTTCTAAACTCTTCAACGTCCACAGAATCCCCTTCGACAGCATTAATATCATCTAAAACCTTTACTAAAGGTTCTAATTCTTTTTTCTTTCTTTCCGTAATCACTTTTCGAATTACCTCCCACATATCCTTTTCTGCAACGAAATATTCCTTTCGTTCACCAGGTTTTAACTCCTTATAGACCAACCCCCAATCAATCAATGCGCGAACATTCATATTCGCATTACCCATCGAAATATTCAATTCTCTTCGAATATCTTCCGCACTTAAAGCCTCTGCCGAAATCAGCAACAAGGCATGGATTTGAGCCATCGTTCGGTTAATACCCCAATTTGAGCCTAATGTTCCCCACGCTTGTAAAAATTTTTCTTTACCCTCTTTTAATTCCATTTTGTTAATTATGAATTATAACCGATTTGTGATAATTATTCTAATTTTTGAAACCTCACTCTCCTAAAATACGACTTATTCCTTGTAAATATAACAACTTTCACACAGTATTGAAAATAAGACGGCATTAGTAAATAAATAGATATTTATGCGAATTGTTTATAAATTATTAGCCAATAGCGATTAAAAATATAAAAATGGTAATGATACTTTTATCACCATACAACCAAAATACTTTAATAATTAAACAAATTGTTTACTTTTGTTTATCCTCAAAATTGAGATAGTTCTACAATAAAAAAAATGGCGATTTATAAATTCGGTGCAATAGATTTCGGCTCAAATGCTGTTCGTTTACTTATTTCAAATGTTATTGAAGACGGTGATAATGTTTATTTCAAAAAAATCTCTTTAGTCCGTTTGCCTTTACGATTAGGTTTTGATGCCTTTACAAAAAACAAAATTTCAGACGAAAAAATAGACCAAATCATGCACACCATGCACGCTTACAGTCATTTGATGAAAGTCCACGACGTAACAAGTTACCGTGCCTGTGCCACTTCTGCGATGCGAGAAGCCAAAAATGGTAAGGCGATTACAAAACAAATTTTGAAAGAAACGGGCATTAATCTCGAAATTATTGAAGGAAAAGAGGAAGCTGAAATCCTTTATGCGACACAAACAGCGAATCAATTAACGCCAGATAGACCTTATCTGTACATTGATGTCGGTGGCGGAAGTACAGAAATTTCATTATTTAATGAAGGAGAAATTCAAGCCTCAAAATCATTTAAAATTGGTACAATTCGATTGTTAAATGATATGGTCAAGTCTGAATCATGGGACGAAATGGAACAATGGGTAAAATCTAAAACACAGAATTTTCAAGGACTTTCGTCAATCGGAACTGGCGGCAATATTAGTAAAATATTCAAGGTCAATACTTTATCAAAGGGCGAGCCACTGCCTTTCGTGAATATTGTCCATCTTTACGATGAATTAAAACGACTTTCTTACGAAGAAAGAATCCGACGCTACGACATGAAACCAGACAGAGCAGATGTAATTATTCCCGCAAGTGATATTTATATGAATGTCATGACATGGGCAAAATCACCACAGATTTATGTACCCAAAGTGGGCGTTGTCGATGGCATTGTCAATTTATTATACCAAAAATTTAAAGAAGCGGAATTGAATAATAAATAATTATCCGTTTAAATGTAGTAATTGCAATGATTTAAGATAGGATTAATATAAAACCGCCAATCTAAAATTAGTTAGATTGACGGTTTTTATTTAGGGTCTTTGACAATTTCTGCAAATCTTATAAATTTATGTATAAATAGCACTTTGGAAGTACCGAAAATAGCGAGTTAGTGAGCAGGTGACTTTAAAGTCACCTGCTCACTTTTGCAGAAATTGTCAGAGAACCTTTATTTATTGAAATAAAATATTTCACATCAAAACGGTCAAATATTTAACACTTCATAATTAATACTTAATTTAGTACGCTTTCGCAAACAAAACCCTTTGTTTAGAAGGCTTTCCTGTCAAAACACAAACACCATCTTCCAATTTATTATCCATAGGAATACAACGAATCGTCGCTTTTGTCGCTTCTTTAACTTTCAATTCCGTTTCCTTAGTTCCGTCCCAATGAGCCGAAATAAAACCACCTTTATTTTCCAGAATATCTTGAAACTCTTCCCAAGAATTCACCTCAGTTGTATGCTCTGCACGGTAAACTTTCGAGCGATTCAATAAATTATCTTGAATATCCGCTAACAAGTTTTCAACGTAGTCCGCAATACCCTCCAAAGGCACATTTCCTTTCTCCAAAGTATCTCTACGAGCCACTTCCACCTCACCGTTTTCCAAATCTCGTTTACCAATTCCCAAACGAACTGGCACCCCTTTCATCTCATATTCAGCGAATTTAAAACCAGGACGGTTTTTCTTATCATTATCATATTTCACAGAAATTCCCTTCGCTTTTAATTCCGCCATAATCCCTTCGGCAACTTCCGTAATCACACCGTTTGCTTTCGGAATTGGAATAATGACTACCTGAATCGGAGCTAATTTTGGTGGCAAAACCAAACCATTATCATCAGAATGCGTCATAATTAAAGCACCCATCAAGCGAGTCGAAACGCCCCAAGAAGTTGCCCAAACGTATTCTTCTTTATTTCCTTGATTCAAAAATTTCACATCAAACGCTTTCGCAAAGTTTTGACCCAAAAAGTGTGAAGTTCCTGATTGCAACGCTTTTCCGTCTTGCATCAACGCCTCAATCGTATAAGTATCATCTGCACCAGCAAAACGCTCGTTGGCGGTTTTGACCCCTTTTACCACGGGAACGGACATCCATTCTTCCGCAAATTTTGCATAAATATCCAAAATCGTTAACGTTTCCTCAATTGCTTCTTTTTTCGTTGTGTGAGCCGTGTGACCTTCTTGCCAAAGAAATTCCGTCGTTCTCAAAAACATCCGAGTTCTCAATTCCCAACGCACCACATTTGCCCATTGATTAATCAATAACGGCAAATCCCGATAAGACGAAATCCAATCCCGATACGTATTCCAAATAATCGTTTCCGAAGTCGGACGGACGATTAATTCCTCTTCCAGTTTCGCTTCCGGATCGACCACAAGTCCTTCCCCGTCAGGGTTTGCCATCAATCGGTGATGCGTAACCACCGCACACTCTTTCGCAAAACCCTCAACATGTTCCGCCTCTCTACTCAAAAAACTTTTGGGTATAAACAAAGGGAAATACGCATTGACGTGTCCCGTTTCCTTAAACATGGTATCTAATTGAGCCTGCATTTTTTCCCAAATCGCAAACCCATAAGGCTTAATCACCATACAACCTCTCACCGCCGAATGACTCGCCAAACCAGCTTTATTTACAATATCATTATACCACTGTGAATAACCCTCCGAGCGATTCGTAATTTCTTTATTCGTTGTCATGTTTACTTATTTCTGGATACTTTTATTTAGAATTTTATAATTATCGTCACACTTTTATATACAAAAGTAAAAACTTACCACAAAGACGCTAAGCATGCAAAGTTTTAAATTATTTTTTTAATAATTTTCTTAGCGTCTTTGCGGTAAATATGTGCTGATAAAATTATCGTTCAGATTTATTTCAAATGATTTTCTTCCAAAATATCAACTCGATTAGGCTTATCGTCCTGTTCGTCTTGATTCCCCTCACTTTCTAACAATTTCAAAACCCGCAACTCATTATCTTCCAAAAGTGCTGATAAAAACCCCTCTAAAACATCGAAACTTGCCTTATCTCGAAGTAGTTTTCTTATCACCCAATCAAATTGTATCAATTTTTGTACTGCCAGAGTTTTGAATATTTAATGATGGATTTTAACACTCGAAAAACTTCAAAAAAGACTGATAATGAATTATTTACAATCAAATTCTTATAATTAAATATTTCTTTATTTTGTATGTAACTTTATACTCATTAAGTTGTCAAACCATTAAATAGATGAAACGTCAATTTCATAGCTACAAACGTTAAACTCACGTAAAAGAGTTGCCGATATACGTTATTAAGTCGTATATTCGGAACAAAAATAGTAAAAACACCATTTTATTATTGAAGAGAGTCTAAATAATTAACTATTAAAACATAAATGACATGAAAAAATTAAATTTATTCACACTTATAGCTGCTTTTTTAGTGTTTAGCTTTGCAGCTGTCGCACAAGAGTATGATGACATATACTTCAATCCAGATGACGAAGTAGCCGTCGCAAAAGATGTCCCGGCATCTAATAACAATACTAATACTAACTCTGGCTCTGAATACTCGGCAAACAGCTCAGAATCCGCCGAAGATGATTATTACGTAGATAATGAATATCAATACTCTTCTCGTATTCGTCGCTTCCACCGTTCTGGAAATTCAGGCTATTTTAGTAATTATTATACAAACACTTACTATTACAATCCTTATTCTCCTGTTACGACAATTTACGTAGCACCTTCCTATTCTTATAATTCTTGGAATCGCTACAATCGTCAGAATAGTTGGAATAATCCATATAATAATTCTTGGAACTCTCCATTCAATTCTTGGAACTCTAATTCTTGGAATTCTCCTTACAATTCTGTAGGAAATAATTGGAATGATCCTTATGGTTATAATGCTTACTGCCCTCCTTTTGGTGGTGGAAATCTTTTTTCGCCAAATAATGCAGGGAATGGTAGCACACCAATTTTGAATTCTTATAATAATGGCGGCGGGACTTCAGGTCGTCCAGTTGTTGATGGGCCTCGAAGAGGAACAAATAACACAAACGGAACGAATGTGAATCCGCCAGTACGTACTAATACTCGTACAAATAATTCTGGAAATGGGAATACAAATCGTGTACGCTCAAATTCAACAACGCCGTCAAGAAATGCTACGCCTTCTCGTACGCCAAGTACGACACCTTCTCGTCCGTCAAGAAGCTCAGGCACACCAAGTACGACACCTTCTCGTCCGTCAAGAAGCTCAGGCACGCCAAGTACAACGCCTTCTCGTCCGACAAGAAGCTCAGGTGGCGGTTCAGCAAGTTCACCTTCTCGCAGTTCTTCAAGTGGAAGCGGTTCGACTTCAAGACCTTCAAGAAGTAGTTCATCTCCAAGCAGAAGCAGTACATCTTCTCCAAGTAGAAGTAGTTCAAGTGGGTCTTCGAGCAGAAGTTCAAGTGGATCATCTTCACGCAGCAGTAGTGGCCGTGGCGGAAGAGGCGGAAAATAAGATTAAAAATTGCCTATGAACTGTTCATCGTTCGTAATAAAATTGAAGCAAATTATTAGATAAAATTGGGAAGTTAGGAATCGTGAAAATGGTTTATCCTTTTCATAAGGAATAATTCAACGTATTATCTTTTGAAATAAATAAAGTGGGTGGGGTTTGTGATTTTCACATAACGTCACCCATTTTTATTAAAAAAATAAAAAATAAGGTATTTCGGTTTTAAGGTTTTGACCGTTTACCAAAAAAAAGACCTAAAGCAAAAACAAAATAATTATGAATAAGATAATCATAACAATACTACTAAGTTGTTTTTTTGTATTCGACTTATCGGCTCAAACGATTCAAGATGCGTTGCGTTATTCTCGATTACAATCAGGAGGAACGGCTCGGTCAATTAGCAGTGGCGGAGCGTTGAGTGCTTTTGGTGGTGACTTCGGTACATTGAGTGTCAACCCTGCTGGAATTGGAGCTTATCGACGTTCGGAAGTAATTATTACGCCAAGTTTGAATTTTTCTAAAACGACTTCTAATTTCGCTGATACAGATTTTACGGATAATCGCACGAATATTAATTTGAGTAATTTAGGAATTGTATTTTCAAAAACTGATAATTCGTCAGATTGGAAATCGATAAATTTTGGAATTGGAATGAATCGCTTGACAAATAATAATCAAGAATTTTATTACGAAGGTACTACCGAAGGAACGATTACGCAACGTTGGCAGGCTTTAGCGAACGGCAATTCATTGGATCAATTAGATGATTTTGAAGCAGGGCCTGCGTATGATTCAAATATTTTATATCAATTCGATGATACACCAGAAAATGAATATTTAATTGACCTTAATGAAAATGATTTAGTTAAAAAAGAGCAAGTCATTACTCGCAAAGGATCTGTAAATGATTTGAACTTGACGCTTGGTGGCAACTATCGCCATAAACTATATGTCGGTGTAACGGTCGGAATGCCGATTATAAGATTTGAAGAAGATAAACAGTACATCGAAACGGATGAGTCCGGGGTTAATGCTGAATTTAACAGTCTTGATTATGATGAGTTTTTCAGTACAACGGGTGTTGGTTTTAATGCAAAGTTAGGAGTTGTTTATCGGATGAACCAAAAGGTGAGGCTGGGTATAGCCGTTCACACACCAACGTTTTTCAGTCTTTCAGACCAATTTTATACCACGGTTCGTTCTGATTTAACGTTAAACGGAGCACAAGAGTCTTATGAAGCAGAATCGCCAGTTTCTAACTTTTCGTACAATTTAATCTCACCGTGGCGAGCAATCGGAAGTGTTGGGTTTATGTTTGGAAAACACGGTTTTATTTCGGGAGATGTAGAATTTATCAACTATGGCTCTTCACAGTTTAATTTCGAAACGGATCCAATTTTTGAGCAAGATTTGAATACAGAATTGCAAAATGAGTTTAATTCAGCCGTTAATCTTCGAGTAGGTGGTGAGGCGAGATTTGGTATTTTTGCCGTTCGTGCTGGAGCAGCATATTTAATGTCACCGTATCAAGATTTTTATACTGGGGCAGATGAAGGAATGTTCAACCTAAGTTTTGGTATTGGTTTGAGAGAAAAGAATCTTTTCCTTGATTTTGGTATCGCTCGAAATATGTATAGTGAAACGTATTCTCCTTATAATATTCCTAATGTAGATAAGCAAGTTGAAATTTTGAATACCATTACAAAAACGCAATTTGTCGGTTCCCTTGGATTTAAATTCTAAATAAGATAATGGCTCAAATTCGTTGATATTCGTATTAAGCCTATCGGGTTTTGAAAACCCCATAGGTTTTTATCGATAACTTTAAACCGCTGCCCTAAATAATTGTGAATTTTAAATATAACCGCAACACGCAAAAAGCATCTTTAAAATTTTTTGTATTATTAAATATAGAAATTTTCAAAAAATTAATAAAAAAAGGGGACTCCGATAAACGGATTCCCCAATTTTAATTTAGACTTTTATAAAAAGCTGAATTATTTTTTACTGAAACATAATTTTTTGAGCAACAACCCCATCTTCAAAACGAACTCTTGCTACATAAAGACCTGACACGATACCATTTCTATTCAAATCAAATTGTGTATTATTAATACTTGTATGATTTTGAACCAAACGACCATTGATATCATATAATTCGATTGACAAGATCTCTTCGCCAGATTGAGCCGTAAAACGTACAGACTCTAATGCTGGATTTGGAGCAACCATTAATTGAACAGTTGCAGACTCTAAAATAGACCCTGTCGAAACGGTTGAACAAGGTAAATCTAAAACTGCACAAGCACGAGGTGCGAAATAGCCCATCATAGAATCAATGTAAGTCATCGCTTTCGCTTTTGACATATCCGAGTTATTCAAACTATTGATAACGTGGAAGTTACATTGTGCTGTCGTTGCACCCGGAGGACAGCTTGGGTGTGGAATAGCTGACCAGTAAGCTGCATCCCACCATTCCCACGGTGCACCTTCCTCTCTTGTATTTGGTTGAGTTGGTAAGAAAATCGGGAATAAACCTTCATTTCCATCATTTAGAGCATTTGCTGCCGTTGTGAAACCGTCATTAATCCATGCCGCTTTCATTACATCATTATTTCCTAAAGCATTTGCCTTTGCTTGAACCACACCTGATCCTTGTACCACAACGATAGCGTCACCTGTTGTCGGTACAATCAAAATATCTTCCATGTATGGAGCAAAAGGATCTTTAATCGTTTGGAATGAAATCATTGCAGGATCTCCTGCGGTCAACCATGAAGTATCACCTAATGCACCACCCGCATTGATACAAAGTTGAAATTCAGAAGAATATCCAACGTGATTTGGTAAAGAAATCGTATCACCATCAATCGGCGTACCTGCACCCATTGGTACAATACCATAACTTGTTCCATAAATATCACCGTGAATACTTTCTATAACCATCGGAAATCCACTTGAATTTATGAATTTTGGTAAAAGCAATTGGTTGTAACTATCAACCGTTGCAGCACCTAAAGAAATATATCCACCTGTACCTTGACCAAATACTGCAATTTTACTTGTATCTACCCCAAATGAATTGCTGTTTATTGCATAATCCATCTTGAAATAACGAATACAAGTACGGGTATCTTGAATACCACGGTAAGCTGCTTGAATTAGACCTTCTGCACGCTCTTCTTGTGAAGCCGCCAAAGGATTCCAACCTAAACGGTAATCTGCAACGGCTACAACATAACCCGTTTTTGCTAAACGACTCGCTACTTCTACAACGAAAGAATCACGCATTGTACCGGCAGTCGAACCATTTTGCGGATTTGGTAAAAAGTTACCAGAGTGCAATAAAATCACTAATGGACGTTCTGCTTCTGTGTCACCTGTTGGCTCATAGAAATCCATCGCTAAGGGCTGTAAAGCTGCACTACCTGTCGTTGGAATTGTAATTATTGTATAATTCTGTCCATAAATGTGTTGCGAGACTGTTACGTCCGTGAAGATTTCATCTACATAGCGAGTTTGTGCAAATGAGACCGTTGCCATGAAACACAGCACTGTGATAATCATTAAAATCTTTTTCATAATTTAATTTTCTACATTAATAAATAAAAAATTGGTCAAAGCTGCTCCATCTTTAATTTTAACAGCACCTCTTTCCGTTTATCGTACTTCACTTTACTTCACTTTTTTAAAATTCATTCGATTTGATTAATAATCAAAATCTATTTTTTCTTAAACTCATAAACGGCAGAGAAATAAGCTAAACGCCCAATTCTTGGTCCACCATAAGTTTGAAACTGTCTGTTATTCATCAAGTTCGACGCACCTAATTTGAAAGTTGTATTAATAGCAGGTACTTTATAATTTACTTGTGCATCCAATAAATCGTAAGTTGGTACAAGTCCTGTAAACTGTGGAGAACCTTCAAATAAAAATCCTTCAATCCATTTATAATTTACATTAAATCCTAAACCTTGTATCGTTCTTCCTCCAATATTGAATTTTATATCACGTCCTGAAACACTCAAATTAAATTTATGTTCCGGCGTATTAAATGCCGGGATAATAGGATCATCCTCAAATTCTTTATTCAATATATTCCAAGAGTAATTTCCTGCAACCATAAAGTATTTTTTGAAATAATAGTTTAATCCAATTGCGAAACCTTGAGTCGTTACCTGATTTATAGAGTTTGCAGCATAACGATATGCTTGAAATTCATTTGGTAAACCAATATCATCAAACTCGACATCTAAACCAATATTGAAACCTAAGAAATCATTATAAAAATTATAATAATAACCCGCATCAAGATAAATTTTATTAAATAGCGTCGTTCTATAACCGACTTCTAAGGTTCGCACCTGCTCCGGACGCACCGCAGCAATATCAAAATACTCTAATTTACTTTGATCTAATCCCTCTCTGTAGTCTGTAAAAGATTCAACCGTAATTAAGCTGTCAACGCCATTCAAGTTTCCTGCTAAAATTGCTGGGCCAACGTTCAGATTCAAGTATTGATCTGAAAGTGTCGGATTACGAATCGCTGATGAAAATGAAAAACGAACATAATTTCCAGCTGACGGTTTCCAAACTAAAGATGCCGCTGGAGAAATTAAAACATCAAAATTTTGATTCTTATCCACACGAACTGTCCCACTGAAAGTCAATTTATCATCTGCAAATTTCTTTTCAATCCCAGCATACGCACCAACTTCAAGATTTCTGATTCTTATATCTAAACTATCGTAAAATACCGTTCCTTTTGATTGCGGTGCATATAATCGACTATTTGCACCGACTCGAATAGATTCTGTCCATTTAGGTTCAAATATATATTCCCCATGAACATGATACAAAGCCGAATTATCATAAAAACGAGTTCCGTTTTCTTCTGAATTTGATAAGCGAGAAGTGATATCGTCAAAATCCGCTTGAAAACGAGCCGTTCCTGGTTCGAAATAATCTACACTAAATCCTTGATCACCAAGATCCGCAATTCCAGCCGCTTCACTATGAAATGTGCTTAGCAATGCTGCATTATCTGCAAGAAAAGTACTCGCAGCTGCATTATCAAAATAGAAAGAACCATCAGGATTTTGTTGCGTTAAATCCAATTGAGGATAACCCATTGCTTTCAATTGAGGCTCAATGCTGTTTCTCCAATAATTGATATAGTCAATTCCCCATCTATCATTAGATTTCGCTCTTTCTTGCAGTTTTAAAGCCGTAAAATATGGATCATAAGAGTTCCCAGCATCACTTTGAGTCGTATAAGCCCGAAGGAAAAACTTATCTGTTTTCTTAAATTCAACCCTATGTTGGAAAAATAAAATATCTTTTAAACTAAATCGATTATCGCCTTGATAAACCGTCGTCCCATTTCCAAAATTAGACGATAAAATCAATTCAGGTGATAATTCTTTCTTAGAAGGATTAGTACGAATATGTACCGCACCACTTGCTTTCAAGTTTCGAGTATCATAATCCACTAAGTCCGACTCTCTATAACCAGTTCTATGGAAACGACCTAAACCAATAAAATTCCAAGGTGCAGCAGTCGTCAAATCCATATTCGAACGATATTCGTCACCATAA
>Ga0136554_1000437_pt1 | contig 15310 bp, 10 predicted proteins | sample AntRauTorckE5431_FD_104637 | JGI IMG/M metagenome (GOLD analysis project Ga0136554, IMG submission 104637) | Saline lake microbial communities from Rauer Islands, Antarctica - Metagenome Torckler E5 #431 | ecosystem: Environmental > Aquatic > Non-marine Saline and Alkaline > Saline | place...
AAGCACCAGCGTTTTTTTCGGCAGCCATCATCCGAGAGGCTAAACCAGTCACGTCGTCGAGCTGTTGTCGTAGGTCAGCCACAAGTGCTACTAGCCTAGCGTTCTCTTTCTTCAGCCCTTCACACTCTGCTCGTGCCAGTTCGCCCTCGCTGCTGCTGCTGCTGCTGCTGCTGCTATCAGCGCTCGCGTGCGTCCACCCTTCGAGGGTCTTGGGGTCCTTTGCTGCAATCATCATGGCTGCTTGCACCTGTTCATCAAGGGTTTAAATCGTTTAAATGCTACTAGGTGTGTTCGCCTGATCATATAAGCTTCTCCTAGCTACAAGGGTTACATAATGGATAAAAACATTCTTGCTGTGGTGAATGAGGGCGCTATCAGGAGTAAGCCAGTGTCTAAATCGCACGGCCTTATTTTTTAAAAACACCTACTGAGTATCTCTGTATTACCTGTGCTAGGGCGCGCATATCTTCTTCGGCTGGTTCCTTCTTGAACGCGTTCGAGCTCATAATCAAATATGCCCGTAATTTATGTATCCACTCGTATGTCTTCTCTATCTAGCTCTTGCTGCGAGGCTATACTTACACACTAGCGGCTTCAAGATTCAAGAGTCCTTCTCTGATTTTCTGACTTCTGAGACATTCTTCTGGTGAGACGACGCGACGACGACAGCTCGACAAGAAAGTATTGGCAAAGGGTATTGGTCTGAATCCACCCTCTGTAACGACGTCGTTCGCGAGTCGTGAGTCGCGAGCATGACACGCGAGACAATGCAGACGATTTTTTTAAAATTATAAGATGTAGCCGCGAATACTATTGCTAGACTTCTCTATTACTCAGAGGAACCAGCACTATTCCTAGACTGACTTCTCAATATATCGTTGAAGATAAGTCGTGTGGGTTCCATCACCGTACGCAAATTGTGGTATCAAAATCGAATTATCGTGTGTATACTGCGTACTACCGCATATGAGCTGCTCTCTAGCTAGGAAGGCACTCTAGCTACTGGGTATCATTATCCGGAGTCGTGCTTTACGAAGTCCAATATTGTTACATACAGAGATCAATCACGTGAAGAAGCTATGTTGAATTTTCTATGGGCGTCGCCAACTCATAGCCCACGGAAGACCAGAGCTTTTGTGGTTTCGGTGAGCTTGAGCTCAGCTGTGTATTGCGCTGGGGACATCGTTCAAGGCACCGTTGAGCTTTCTTGCGACGACGAAATCGATGCGGTTAGCTTATGAGATCCTAGCGTTGGCATCAGAGTGGAAATACTAGCTAATAATTGCTCTGAAGTTTAGTAATTGTAGCACTGGCTAGCTTTGCTGCTGAAGCTTACACTCAAAATAAGGTCTTGCTGCTAAAGCACCAATTCACATACCTTCTCTTCACCAAATCTTCCATTATTACCTGTTTCTTTTGACTCTAAAATTTGTGAAACTATTTGTTAGGACGAGGCCACACTCCTCGAAGCTTGCCTCGAGTTGCGGCTTCACGGTCACTTGCGGATTGATCCTCGCTGGGTTCAACTGCCCGCGCCCGTACGCAAGGTATGCGAAACATTCGTATGCACAAGTACAGTACTAGTGTTTTTACCATTCTGAGTCTATTCAATATCATGCTCACACAAATAGCTAGCATCTTGTGTTTTATTTTGTCTGACGGCACAATCTCTACATCAACTTTTTTGTTTCTTGTGTGTGCACACACACTTCTTAGATTTGGGGCCAGGCTGCCGCTGCTGTTGACGGCGCTTCGAAGGTGCACACGTTGATGGAATGCTGGGCTGAATTTACCACTTCTATATGATATTTTGATTATTTTAGTGGAAGTATCCGCATCCCGCGCCGACTTACATAGGTCCCGACTCATTTCCGTTGTCGGATGCTTTTTCATGTTTGGGTGCGTGCGTATGTGCGTAAGATTTGGCGTGTGAGTGTGTTGGCGTGTGCGTATGTGAACAGGTGTCTGTGATGCCAGCCTTCGCTGAATTTTCAAACCCAAACATTGCCTGCATATTCACCACGCCGCCTGCGTCCGTAGCTGCTGGCATTGCTCTGCCCGTGCAGCCACCAGCACAGCCGCAGCCGCAGCCAGTGCAAGAGCAGCGTGAGCGAGGGCAGCGCACCTGGCGTCGTTCCTTTGTAGTGGCGCTGCCGAGTGCCATGTTGCCGACTTTCCGAGGCCTCGGAGCTCGAGTGTTTTACATGGCAACGCTCACGGTACATGCATGTATATTGGCATTTTTATGCTTTAGTTGTCATCTTTGAATGAAGTTATTTTGAAATTATTCACTTATCGTTCTATTTGACGGCTCATCTTTTTCTATTGACTTGCGTAGGTGCGATCGCCGCCTGGAGCGCCTCCCCTTGGGATCCATGATTCATCCGCTGGCCAGGCTCAAAGTTCTTCTGCTTCTTATACCCACCTTCATTTGCCGCTCACTGTGCTCGCCAGCGGTCGAGGCAACGGTGACGGCACCGCAACCACCAGCAGTCACAGCAGTCACAGCAGCAGTAGCGGCAGCAGCAGCAGCGGCATCAATATTAGTGGTGGTGTCAAGTCTGTGGACTTGTCACATGTGCACCTTGCCACCCTCAACGAGCACCTTGTCGCACACTCCAACCAGGTCGTAAACGAGCAACTGCCTTCAGTGTCAACAGAGCCGTTGGATCTCATGAACCGCTTCCGTTTGCGCGACGATGCTGGCTCCTTTTCTGCTACAAAAGATAGAAGTAGCCTTAGCAACGGAAGCAATGGCAGCAGCAAAAGTGGTTGTGACAGCAGCCATGGGCACGACGCAAGAGCGCCCACCTTGTTTACCATTCGGCACGGCACACCGAAGCCTTCGACTTGCTGCACAGTGTCCTTGCCGCGCTGCGACGTCACCCCTGGCGCCTCCCTTCAGGTCACACCCCTCTCTCTCTCTTTTTTTGCTTTTCATTGACTTGCAACACAAGCAGTAGTGTAGACTGTACACCACAAGCACTATCAAGACATTTGAACTTTGTAAAATTAGGTACAGCATGTCATAGAATTATGGAGAAACGACTTTTGATTCTCTTTCAATTTGAACTCGTGTTGCTTGGCTATCGTCTTCTTTTGTTTCGGGCGTTGCTCTTGAAAGGTTACCTTAGACTTTGGCAAGGGTAACGCTCATGCATCTGCCGTCAGTGCAGCAGAACAAGAAGGTGGAGACAGTAGCGGCCCGGCAAGAGCAGCTGCTGAAATGAACAAATGCCTACAGGTGTGCAGTCTTTCACGTCATAATTCTTGTGCAATTGTTGCCGGGTCATTCTCGATTTCACCCCCCCTTTTCGTCATAAAGGTGGCAGCAGCGCTCATTGTTCGCGAGTCTTATACCGGCAGCAGCAGCAGTAGTGGGAGCAAAGATGCTTCGTCAAACACCCGCGGTGCTTCTTACGACACGATCATTGACACAGCACACTGGTGAGTTTGACCTCTTGTGCATTTCGTCAAATGTGTCTCTTTTTGCCATTGAACATTTCCTATGCATACACCCATACTTCTCCGCTGTTTGATTGTGAGTGCAGGCGCTTTGTAGGCGAATATTCCTTGAAAAAGTCAATTTGGATGCTGCTGCTTGCCTAGCACTTCGCTTCATTTCGTCACTTTGATCCCGTTCAACTCTCATTGCCTTTTCCTTTCTGTATTCGTGCAACTTTCCTTTCTTTCCCTCTTCTCTCCAGCTTCACATACCATGCGCGATCTTGCTCCTTTTTGCTGCACGTTCCGCTTGACGCGCCCCTCTCTTTCAAGCTGGCGGGCTTAGTCTCGCTGTCTTATCAGCTTACCTTTGAATTCACGATTGCAACTGAGGTTTGGAATACACCCGCGCTGCCACTTTCCAGTCTTCCTTGTGCCTATCTATTTTTCTTCCCATCACACTTAAATTATTTTACAAGAGGCCTTCAAGATTTAAAGATGTTCTACTCACAACGCATTCGCAATATTATAAATTGCCCATCCTTCTTTCCTTTCGTTCTCTCTCTCCACTCCTCTTCTTCTTCCTTGTCATTGCCAGCCACCGTCGCCACTTCCTCACCACGACAACCACCAGTCCAGCAGTCATAGCAGTGGCGCCAGCTACAACCCATCAGGCGCGCTCGCTTTACCCCCTTTGGCGGGTGGTTGCACTACAGGGGGAATTGGTAATGATGGAAGGCGGGTGGAGGTGCTGGCGTGGTCCACCGAAATCAAAGTGGTGCCACCGCACTCGGGTTGCTCTGCTCCTCTGTCTCTGCCTACTCCTACTCGTGCTCGCAGTAGCAGTTACGGAGATTCGTTGAATCAAGCAGCTCCCAACGACGAGGACTCGCCTGGGAGTGGTGTTGGGGCAGCCTTCGCGTACGTACCTGCTGCTGCCAACCACTCTCGTGCTTTGCGCTTCACTGCAGCTGCTGCAGAAGTGGGTTTCAACTCAGAAGGTAGCACTTTTGGCACGGGAGCTCTCGGAGACCTGCAAAGCGATACCTGGTTTACTCAACAAAGCGCAAGCTCTAAAAACTTGGCTCTTTTGGTGTAAATGAAAACCTTGCGCCTAAACTGCGCTTCTCGAATCTATGTAAATGCAAATAAGCAACTAACAAGCAACTGGCTGATTGTACTGTCTATCGTCAAAATCTAAGAACCCCGAATTACGGTATATAGTTGTCTGCCAAGCTCCTGTTGTTAGACTTCCTAGATGCTTCCTGTAGTTCTCTGAGCCCGATGACTAGCATTCAGAAAGGCATGGGCATAGCGAGCTGCATTGGGCCTTAAATAAAATGGTTTCCCGAAGGCTTCCATTGCATTGCATCAATATCAGTGAAATTAAATTACGTAGTACTCGAATTCGAACAGGAAAGATATTTCAAATTATTAAGGCCTTCATGGATGAATTCGATATGGAATTCAGTCCCTCTTATGCGACATCAACTGTGCACACTAATATGCAATTAATATGCAGATCCGTTTCTCTAGCTAGAGCTTGCTTGGAAGTTTGCCTGGCCCTAAGTTTCTACTTCCAGGTTTCTCTTTTGCAGGATCCGTTTCAAGCTGAAAATAGACTGAGCCACCCTTCGCAAAAACAGCCGCTGCATCAATGGAAATGTCATCCCCATTCAATTGACTCGCAACGTTTGAGCCGGTGTCTGTGATAGCCGAAAGCGACGCCGTCAACAAGCGCTTTCGCCCTTCAATTCGGTCAACCGCTGCTTCGACGTAAACGGTGGTGTTCAAAGGCACAGGGCGGCGGTAGCGCACACTGAGTTCTCCCGTAGCTACATGCCGCGTGCCTGGCGCCCACCATATCAGAAAACCCATGGCGACGTCAAGAAAGGCTGCTAATGCTCCGCCGTGTACCTTTAATATAATTACCGTACACAAATTAAAAAGAGGGGATTGATTTCACCGTGTTTGGCTAATGAGGGTACAACTCCAATCGCACAAGACCCGCGACAAGTTCTAGGAAGATCCCTAACATTTGATTGTTCTTTGGTAACGTACAATTCCAGCTGGTCCCTCGGTATGTGAGCCGAAATGAGCAAGCCCTTTGACTTGGCCTGATGAACGGTGCATGAAGAGTGCGAAGGCTACTTTGCGCCCATGCAGAAAGTCTTGACCGCTAGTGATGTAATCATTGGAAGTAGCACCACAATAGGATGGGTCATCTCTCAGCTGCCGATGTGAGGGCAGCTCTTTATAGTTAGGATTTTCCCGTAATTGCCTTAACACTTTCCAGGCATCTTCAGAGAGGGTCGGGAATCCCTCTGGAAGGGAGTCGTTGTTCATGTTATACGCTGGCTAGCTAGATTAAATGCTCGAAGCGCATGAAGCGGATCCTGCTCTATGCCTCCAACGTCTTAGGCGACCCCTTGATAAGCAGTAAAGCTCAAAGTTCCTGGCTAGACTCTACTGAAGAGAGTGCGGAGCAATTCATGCATTTTCACAAACCTATCAACTATCAATCAATCAATCAATCTCAGTCCCATCAGTTCCGTCTTCCGTCGTCAACAACTACACTGTAGACTACTGAAATATCATCGTCACATTCATTGCTACCATGAGGACTTCTTCAACTTGGTGCATCCTACTCCTCGCACCCGCGCTAGCTGTGCAACATGGCGGACCCTCGTCGATGCTAGTATCAAGCACTTGGGCTAGCGGGCGAGTGTCTAATTTGAAGGACCAGCGCAGAATAGGAGCGTCGAGCTCGGCTGCACTGGCTGTGCGGGGTGGCGCCGGGGCAAAGCTGGACCGCTCACCTCTCGGCACGCTGCTTTTGTTCGTGCGTGCTTTCTTTGCCTCGCTGTTAGACCCTACGTATGGTTTGGCGCCCGCACGGAAGGCTGAAGGTGGCGAAGGAGGCGCAGCAGCCGATGCTGACCCGTTCACAAAGCGAGCGAAGGCTGGGCTGGGGCGCACCTCGAAAGTGATTGACGTCAATGAGCTCGAGAAAATGGGGTAAGAGCAGTCATCAAATTGTGCCTAGCGTCCTAGTGCAGGAATTATATTTCGTTGGTTGCTAGGCCTTGCTGGCCTTAGATGTGTGGCTGCATGCGTAAACAATTCATTTTCCACGTGGCATCAACGTGTTCATGTTCTCACCTCGCTGTCAGGGGCAACGGAGGCAAAAGCCGCGTAAAGGCCATCACATCGGCCGCTGAATTCAACAAAGCCGTAAAAGCAGCGGGCAGCAAGGTGATCTAGATCATTTCGATAAAACTCAGTTAAGCATACCTTGCTAGCATTTTAGTACCTTTGAATGTGATGCGATATCAATATGTTTGCGCAATGCTCGCATTTGTTTGATTCTCGTGCTTTGCTTATACCACATTGTTTCTTTCTTCTAATTTCTCCACTTCAGCTGGTGGTTGTGGACTTCTTTGCTACTTGGTGCGGGCCTTGCAAACAAATTGCGCCTAAGTTTGCCGAACTTTCGGGCTCTCGCAAAAAGGTACCGAGCTCCTATTTTTATCAGCGAAGCTCGACAGTCCCTCGCTAGCCAACCCCTACCCTCTAGCTTTGGTTTATGTATAATCTCGCTGGCTAAGCAAGAGTATCCGTGGTTTTTTACCTCTATTTTGTTCATGCACGCTTCATAGAGATCAATGCGTGAACTAATTCCAGTGCGTGAAGAGATTCGTGAGGCGATCTTTATCTTGCGCTGCTTTTTGCTTCCCTTTGTGGCTTATTCCCTTCACACCTCTCCTCCCGCCGTGCCTCCACTGCCCAACTGTTTCAGGTGGTCTTCCTCAAGGTTGACGTGGACGCCAACCGGGACCTTTCGGCCAAGTACGAAGTCAGCTCGATGCCCACTTTCTTGTACTTGAAGTCCGGAAAAGTGCTGGAGAAGCAGGCTGGCGCGAGCATCGACGCAGTCAAGGGCAAAATTGACCAGTTCGCTTAAATGCTTAAACCATGAAGAAGCGCAGGATTAGTCCGTGTTAATTCCAGTTGCACGTTTGTTCTTCAATTCGCTGGTGTAATGCAGCAGAGAAGAGGGGGGATTGGGATTTAAACCAAGGCTCTTCAATCGCGTATTGGTGTAACAATTGGCGTAATAATCAGCCGGTACTTTTATTTCGCTGTGCTGCGAAGTGCACGATTGTACTGATTGACTAGGAGCTATAAATTTGAACTATATATTATGCATAATACATGAAGGTATTTTCCGCCTCCTCCTGTCAGCTGGGCAGCTGGGTTTGCCGTACTTGTCGCTACGAAATCCCTTAATTCGGGTTACGTAAGCACCGGCTTGGCCAAATGGACCTAACACCAAGCAGAGCTAAGGTCGACACAAGAGGCGTATGTCTTACGATGCCTCACGTACTCACATCCCGTCTTCGGCTTAAATTTTGAGTTTCCGTAAAGAAAATGATAGGATGCTGGTGCTGATACTAAACGAAAACTACAGTGGCAGAATGGGTGACCTTAAAGTCACACGACCATGCCTTCGAATGCAACAATTTTGAGTTCACAAAAGGAAAGGAATCAACTAGATGCGGATTCTTGAATATTCCCTTCGCTGTGTTTATGCGCTAGCATGCAAGAGGACACTCAGCCCTTCTTCACAATGGCGACAAGCCGAAGCGGAGAAAGCAGATCTACCTCAATTCGATTTAGTAGCAAAGGACACTCAGCCCAGTCGGACTTATGCAGCTTCGTGCTCTTTGTTGATGTTTCTTTGTATTTGGCGAGTATATTCTAATCTAATCGAATATAATCATGAAACCTCCGCCAGTGTACGTAGATAGTAGAACCATTTGTACTTATAATTCCCCTGATCCCCTGATTTACAAGAGATTTCTTTGCTGAAAGACGGAAGTTAATTGGTTGGACTTGTCATTAAGATAGAAGCTGCTCAGATGTGAAAACACCAGCTTGTGTGAAAAATCAGGTAGCTGTTTGCTCCGGTCCATGAAGGCTACATCGAATTAAATTTTGAACTTGGAATCCACCAATCGAATTCCCAGCGCCAGATTTAGTCATAACCGCAGACAAATGCGCTTTAGCAGGAGAACGCAATGAGGGGGAAAGAGGCGGGACAGTACAATATGGGCATGACATCTAATTCTCACATGAAGTGTCTTTAGATTGCGTGAATTTTTTTAAGGTATATTGTCCGTTTGGCCGAGCGGTTAAGGCGATGCACTCGAAATGCATTATGTAATACATGCGTAGGTTCGAGTCCTGCAGCGGACGCTTTTTGCCGGAAAGCATATGGACACATAGCCAAGAGGTTACTTTTTTTTCATTTTGAGAGCTCGAAACACAGCTACGAAACAACTAAGAAGTATCAAAAGAGAAAAGTGAAGTCTCCGAGAGAAAGCCAAACGAGACTGACTGAGGATCCACTTTCGCACAACACATTTTTTTATTCGTTTTTGCCCTTGACCTCCTTCGACAATCACTTTGAAGGAGGTGTAAGATTGTAGGATTAGAGTGAATCTGAGCAGAACATTATTAACAGGTGAGCGCAACCTCCGAGGGCAAGCTAAGTTATGAAATGCAGGCTCATACATTTCTGACAAAGGCCTCGAGGGACCGGAATTGGAGGGCTACAAGTCTACAAGCAATGGTACCTATCCCTTGCTAACAGGCAGAAAGGGATTCCAGTAAAACTTATAAAATAGAAGGGAGCCCAATCAGGTTCACATAACCGAGCGGCCATGAAGGTGATGATAGCATTTCTCATTTCAACATTTCTCAGGAAGATTCTATACCTAGCTAGCTAGATCAAATGCAAAATTTTGTTCAAGAGGACACTCCATACTAGTAATCACTGCAGTCGTCAGGCTTTCTCTGATTGGAAGTCCTAGACTCTCGAACTCTACACGAATCCTCTTTTAAGATATTAGTTCTCGCACGTAACGCATGCATACACTTCTGCCCGTAGCACTTCCATTTCATTTGGGTTTGGATTAGTGCGAGTTCAAGTTCTCCATCTGGTACTTAAACTAATTACGTGCATATCTCTATTCTGTTAAATGTTGCATTTTGATTTCTTCGGGGCTTATGAACCTGACTGGTTAGCTAGCTAGCTATTTTAGAACGTTTCTGCGTTTTGTTCTCACTGGCCATCGCATGTGGGAATGCTTTTGGTATGCTATAGCGCTGGTGCCTGGTTGAGAACCCCAACACGTTTACACAACATGCACATCGAGAAAATCACCCATTAAAGTTACATTAATCCTGGGCCCAGCTACTAGGCTGATCCTTAGGACTCTCCTTAAGCTACTTCGACAGCTCCCTGCCTTCTCAAATAGCACCCAAAAAGCGAGTTCTTACTTCTCTGTAGCTTCGGACCTACTAACCTGGCTCATTGTCCATCGATTGGCGTGAACGCCAGAGTTCGCACTTTTCTGCGAAGCTATTAGCACGGAGCTTAAAGTAACGACCGCCATTGTGAAGGACAGGCCACGGTAAATCTAATCCCAAACTTTTACCTGGAACTCGATGGCTGGAAGACAACTCAACCAGGCAGACTTCTAATGATCATTATAGTTAAGAATGTACTTTCGAGCACCGCATAGGTGTTTCTCTGTCCTTGAGATTGGGGAGAATAAGGTAGAATCTGCGCGTACTTCCCTCAGTCCCTCAGGGCTTCAGAGACGGGGAATCAGAGAAAGAGCCATCGAGTTCGTCCGTAGCCATTCCCATCTCTCATTGTCTGGTCTAGTTAATACTATATCCCCGAATTCAAAGAAACACCCCCCGGTGAGCAGCCCATTGGTCGAGAATGTGATACCAAATCAAACTAGTCAGCAACAGCAACTGCTGCAGCGCCCAGCCCATGGGCATACCATTATGATATAGACATATTGTCGATTGTCCGAAAAGAACGCTTCGCACACATATTTATAAGAGGGGAGTAAGATGCGTATAATAGGGACGAGTTTCTTCTAAGACGCTTATCACTTATCACTGCTGTACTGGAGGACCTCAAGCGGACTTCCTCTCCAGGTAAACAGTGTAATTGTTTTCCTAGCATGGGTCTAGTCTAGTTAATACTCTCCCAAAAACAAGGAAAGGCAAGTACACAGCAGTCACAGAGGCACATTAAGAACGCACTTGAGCTACACTCCTAGCATGGGAGTGACTCATTCCTCGCGTTAAGACTGAACTATCCCGGGAAGTTTCGTTCTTAGGATTTATATCTATGAGTATGCTGCGCGCAGTTTGATGTTGTCACTTCAGTACTGCTACAGTTCATACCCCTCTCGCCCTACCTCGCCTAGTACTATCAAGGCCCAGGTAGGAATAGACTTGCGCGCTGCGATCTATAGAAATGGTGGCCGTGTTAAGACCAATGCAACAATACAGCTCTCAAAATGTGACACCAGCCCTCACAATAAAGGAGTTCTCTGGGGACGAGAATAGCTGCATCATAGCTCACCTTGCCCACCAGGCATCGTTTTCTCGTAGCGTCGGCGGCCAGACCGATTCTCTCGTCGGCGCCTGTGGTGGCCGAGACTCTTTTCAACATGCTCTTGGGCGGCCCGTTTAGTGCTCAGGCGTGACAAATCCATCTCAGCCGCAGCCCAATTTGAGTTTGCGTCATAGGAGTCGGCTGCTGACTCCGCATTCGTGTCCCTAGCACTGTTATCGCTTTGTCTGTCGACCGCCTTAAGATCTTCAAAAGGTATCGGCGGCGGCTTTCGACGCTGTCGAGGACTGCCAACTGGGTGTAGAGAGTCCCCCAATATCGAGCGCGCAGCATGAGTCGCCATGCTTGCTAGTTCTTGCTCATGCCCTGCAGAGCTCTCAGTTGCATCGACATCTCGTGGGGCATCTGATGCAGCGATTCCATCAGTGCGGTGACGAGATCGCTTCGAACGTTGGTACGAAAGCTTCTCTGGTGGCGACATTCGGGCGGTGCGGTCATTTCCTCTATCACTTCCTTGTCGTCTGTTTGAACCTATCGGTTGTCTGATACTGGCTGGCCCAGCTTCTGCGTCTGCTGAATCAACCGTTTGCTCCAGACTAACCTCGCTGCTGCGTACACCATAGCTCGATGCAAGAACAGGTATCACAGATAACACAGCAAGGATGATGTAAAAGAGATAGAGGAAATGCATCGTACAGTAGTCCTATTTTTGCCACCTAGGTAGATTGCTAGCTATCCTCGTACGAATGCAATCTAATTATAAGCTTAACTGAAACTATTGAATTGAAGTAATAAGTCTGTAATCAAGACTAGCTAAGGCTTATGGGCACATGGATACTCTTGACACCTATGTGGGGCTAGTACTACAGTAGCTACGTTCCTAGTAATGTGCTAGCTCAAATGAGACAAACAAGAAGGGTGGCTCGATGATAGGTGAAAAGGGAACATAGCAGGTACTTGTACTAGCGTTCAATGATCAAAGAGCTGCGTAGCTGCATGGCTCGTGGCTCGTGGCTTATGGCTGCTTGTTCTCGTTGTTGCAGCAGAACACTTTTGAGCTTTTGAGCTTCTTCCTTGACTTCCTTCCTCTTATTTATGCGAGTGACGGAGTTGGCGAATCAGCGAACGATGACGAATCATAAACCGACCGACGACAAGACATTGCTCGAAAAGTGTTCACTTTTTGACGAACAATAATTTGGCGCTGCCAAAAGTATCCTCGACGTTCGCTCCCTTTTCTTGCCGTGAGCCAACAAGACGGTATGATGATAGGCCAATCATAACGACGAAACACTTCATAGCAGGACAACTTCATTTCCTTTTAATTTTCTCGTAATATCTCTTTTCTTCGCCCGCAATAAATTTTGCTGTCTCTCTTTGTTCGAGAAGCACTTTGAGCTTGAGCCAGAATGTCTAAGCATTTAACCAAGTCAAAAGGCACGGATGGCAAATCATCGTGGTCATGGACGGATAAAACACGCTTCGACGAAGTCAACATAGGTTCGTGAATTCTTCAGTTGCCAGCACTCAATTGACTGTCTCGATAGACGATAGCTTTCCTCTCACTGTTTTTCTCAACTCACTTTCAGACGAGCCGATCGTGCCTGAAGATGACTACTTGCAGGCTATGTTCGAAGGCGGATCGCGAGTAAAAATCTTGATTGGTGAGTTGTGCCTTAAACAATCCCCTGTGCTATGTCCGTTGAGGACTTCGCTGAGATGAGCCTCCACTACTATACTTCTTGACATCTCTCTGAAAGTTTCGCCAAACTACTTAACCCTTCCCCACACACCCACCCTTGGAGTCGCCATACTCCGCACTTTGACTTTTTCTGAACGTGTGCTGTGCGTGCTTGCGGGTTTCTCTTTGTATATCTGTGTGTCTGTGTGGCCTAGCGAGCGCCAACATTGGCAACGCCCCAGTCACGGAGCTAGACTCGTGGGTACCTCGGCACGCGCCACACACTGACGTGGTCGTGTTTGGCATGCAAGAGTCGACCTACGGCGCGGCGCCACCCGTGGCCAGCGGCGAAGACCTCAACTCTGAGCAACAGGCAGCGCTGCAGAGCGCCGTGGCGAAAGAAGAACTCAAAGAGGCCAAAGAAGCAGTCTCGAGGAAAACGAAGGCGGAAGCCGCGAAGACGGCGGCAGCAGCAGCAGCCACCGCCAAGGAGGACGAAGACGACGACGACGACGACAGCGACGACGACGACGCCAAGTCGAACCCTGGCGGCTCCATGGACTCGTCGTCTTCATCTCAGAAAGACCAAGGGCCGAAAGTGCCGGGGAGCCAGCATTTGCTCACGGCCATTGCGCAGCATTTGGGGCCGGACTTCGAGCTCTTGGCGTCTGTGATGCGCGGCCAAATGCGGATTCGGGCGTACGTGCGCAAGGCGTTGCGCAAAGAATGCACCCACCTGGAAACGGGCGCGGAAAACACCGGTCTAGGCGGGGTGGTGGCCAACAAGGGCGGCCAAGTGCTCAAGTTCGAGCTCCGGGGCACCACTCTGGTGTTCGTGAACGCGCACTTGGCCGCCCACGAAAACGCCAAGCACTGCGCAGCCCGGGACGACAGCGTGGCGGAAGTGCTTCAAGGCGTGCGGCTGGGCGCCGACCGGACCCAAGACTTGACCCAGTTCGACCACGTGTTCTGGTTCGGTGATTTAAATTACCGAGTAGAGCCGCCGGCCGAGGTGACGAGAGACTGACTGAGACTGACTGATCAACTGCTGAACCGAACAAGAGGAGATTTACTACTTCCTGTGCCCGTACCATTTGTTTTCTTTAGTTCGCATGTGTGCCTAATCAAGGTCTCATACTTTAGATGTGATGTGGCGCGAATTCCATCTTGATTTCTTTTCACCCCATACCAATGCTACAGCACATCTTATCAGCCCTATTTTTCATTCATATTTACGTGTTTTGTTTGAAATACTAGGTGGGCGCGGGGATGGAGAAGAAGGAGGCGAAGGCTGCTCAGCGCGCTCATGTAATGGAGTTGGTGGAAAAGAATGACTTTGAAGGCCTGCTGAAAATGGATGAACTCACGCGGGAGGTAAAAGAAAGAGCCCAATTTCTCTCTCCAAAAAACCTCCGACGTTACTTCAATCGTATTTACGCACAAATATTATGATTGCAATTACGTACATTAGGACTTGTTGCTTTGCTTCATCTCTTTGACCAATCAATCTTTTTCCTAGCCTGCTTGAGCGGAACCTAGTGAAACATAATCGTGCAACTCCCCCCTTCCACTACTCTTCACACTTTCTCACACTCTCCGCGTGTTGCCACCCCCCCTCCCCCCACGCTTTTCCTAATATATGTAAAAACACAGGTGAAAAAAGGCCGTGCCTTTGCCAACTTCACCACCCCTGCTCCACGCTTCAAGCCGACCTTCAAAGTGGGGCGCTCCATCGAAACCACCTACAACGCCAAACGCCTGCCGTCGTACTGCGACCGGGTTCTCCTCAACTCGCGCCCCTCGGTAAAGGAGCTCCTCGAGTGCCACGCCTTCGGCGGTTGCCACAAGTTCAGCACCTCGGTAAGACCAGCATTTTCATGCGTTAATCCTCCAAATTTGTCCCCTCCACCCCCTCCTCCAAAGAAAAGAGAAGCACCTGATTAACTCAACAAATTCAAACATATCACACATCATCTCTTTTAGTCTCTTCTCGAAACTTCCTTGATTCCTCCTCATCTCTTGTGGTGATGGGCGGTATTTAATTCCATTGGAACACAGGACCACAAGCCTATTTTGGCGCGCTTTTCGGTGACCCCAACGCCGCCGCTGCCCTCCCCCCTGTGCGCGAGCCCCCCATTCACGGCGCCCGACGGCAGTTATGCCTATTACCCACAGCTCAAGTTTTTCGAACTCGCTGGCCACGATTTGGTGCGTTTTTTTTCCTTCTTTTCATTTCGCACTGAAGCTGTTTCCTCACTTTACCAATCGCTGTGATCATTCTCTGCGCCCGAGTGCAGTTTTTGATTTTCCTAATTCATTTCCTGGCTTGATTAAGCTACGCGTGTAAACTTTTTTAAAGATTTTGAACTTATTGATCGGGCTCTTGTCCTTTCACTCACAACGCGAGTAGATCGCCATGGACGATGGCCTCACGATGCAAAACATCGAAGCCGACGGCGGCAGCGAATCTACCACTCCAAACCCGGTCGACGGCTCTCCTGGCAAAGACAGGAGTCGGCAAGACAGCATGCGCTTGAGTGCCGGTGGGTGGACTTTGGGCATTGCCAAGAGCGACCCGTATGTGGTGGTCTCCACGTTTCCACCTCAGCTCAAGGCCGCGGCGGTGGCGGTGCGCACGGAAACCATCGGGCAAACCTTAAACCCACGGTGGGAATCCACGCCAGTCCTCAGCTTGCGCGCAGGGGACTTGCCCACTTTGGTGTCGGCTGGATGCGTACGGC
>Ga0136554_1000443_pt1 | contig 15217 bp, 20 predicted proteins | sample AntRauTorckE5431_FD_104637 | JGI IMG/M metagenome (GOLD analysis project Ga0136554, IMG submission 104637) | Saline lake microbial communities from Rauer Islands, Antarctica - Metagenome Torckler E5 #431 | ecosystem: Environmental > Aquatic > Non-marine Saline and Alkaline > Saline | place...
AAAATTTAGAATAATGTTGCTTTAAATAATAAATAGAACCTGTGTCAATCGAAATCGTTTTTCCTTTAAAAAGCATAATAGAAGAATCGGCATGGATATGATCAGAGACTTCTACACGAAACGTATCAGGATGAATGCTCCACAAATATTTATCAAATGTTTTGTGTATCATTCGGTTCAATAATATCCCGTTGTGTATATGCGTATTTAAGGATGAATATGGTACAATATGACACGCTTCTAATTCATCTACATCCCCAAAACCACTTACAACGCAACACTTATATTTTTTGATAAGTTCTTCGCGAAATTCGTGTTGGTTAAAACGTTGCTTTACGTTATTTTTTGTTTGGATTATATGTTCTGAAAAAAACTGAAAATCTATGTCAAAATCTTCTTTGTCTTCATACAAATGAACTAGTGTATCATACGTATTATGATCACATAAAAAATATTTATCCATTTGGTCCATTATAAAGTATACATAATAGTATTTAATAAGTTATTTCGGTTACGGTATTATCTTTTAACATAATTTTCATATATAAAGAAATGTTGTATTTCAGACATTTCTCTTTTATTTCAGCCATAAGTGCATTTGCCGATTTTCCTTGTACATAAATAATATCTCCATTTTTCAGAACAAGTTTATAATAACCTTTTATTCCATAAAATTCTTCACCTTTTTTTACACCTCTTGTTTGTTTTAACACATCATAATCATTGATCACGTCGGTATAAATATAGTCAATTGCTTTTTTATAACTTAAACGATTGTTTAGAATATGGTGATTTATTACACATTCTAAAATTTTGGAATGTGTGTATATGTCGTCTTTGTGTTCATTTTCCAAGTATTGTATCTTTTCTCGTATGTTTGATTTTATTTTTGTTTCAATTTGGTTCCAACGTATTTCTTCTAGATGAATACAAATATTATTTGTTTCGTTAATATGTATCACTATTTTTTTGGATTCTTCATGAAAAGTCAAATGTTTTAGTAATTCATTTAATTTTGAAATTCGTGTTATATTGTCTGTGGATGAATTATAAATAGAACAATAATAATCTATAATTTTGTTACTTATGTCGTGATGATAATCTTTCGTTTTAGTGATCCCTTCCAAAATAATTCCTTTTGTTTTATTTGGAGCAATCCTTAATATTCTTCCAATCGATTGTATAAACGGGATGATGCCTCTATTTTTTACTTTATCCGCAAACAAACACGCGTCCAAAAAAGGAATGTCGCTACCTTCGCGATGTTTTACGGCACAAAACAATATCGAATTACCTTTTGAATTATAAAAATGTTCATAATCATCTGTATTACTTTTGCTTGTATCCATATACAGAGCGAATCCGTATAATTCTTCGTACGTTTCAACATATGTTTGGAATTTTTCCATCCAAGATTTTGTATTCTGAATGGTTTGACACCAAATAATGATTTTCTTATAAAATAATTGCGGTAAAATATGTATCAATTCTTTCATTATAGTATCTTCTACATCTTTCTCGTAATAATACCAATAAAATTCCGGTGGTAAAATTAATTTTTTTGATATGGAATACACCATATTAAAATCGGTTAGCAAATTAATTTCACCGCCTACACTATATATATGTTTACTTTTTTCTATTTCATTTAATCCACTCCTTATTGGTGTGGCACTAAATCCTACTATGGGTACTTCTTTTCTTTTCATATAAGTGAGAAAATCATAACAATTTTTACTTGGTGTATTATGACATTCGTCGTGTAAAATCAAATGAATATTTTTCAAATGTGTGTAGTTACTGGTAGTTAAATACGACCTATTAATCAATAGTAAACACGATTGAGTATCTACAAATTCGTTTACCCATTTTCTATCTTTTTTGGTGACAGCATTTATAATCTTTGTATTCGATAAGTCTACTATTCCCATTTTTTCCCATTGTTGTATTTTATTATGTACAATATCGTTATCTAACCCAAACATATCTCGTAAAATATCAATACGTTCTGTAAACAATATAATATTGCTTTTGTTTCCAAATTTCTTTAGTATAGATTGAATATAATATAATATGATATAGGATTTACCGCATCCCGTTGCTTGACAATGTATACCTGTTTCTATTTTACTATCTATCAATTTAAATGCCTCAATTTGATTGATTCTAGGTATAAAAGGTGTGTTACAATCCGTCGGAGTTTGTCTAAATGAATCATATAGTTCGTTAAATATATGGTTTTCTATAAAATAATTAAATATAACCTCTTTACATTGAAGTATGATTTGTCTATTTTCATCCAGCTCGTAAAAAGTGATACGTTCTTGAATAATTTCAATTACGTTATCAATCGGTTTGTGAATATTTTTTTTTATTAATTTTATAAAATAATCTATTATCGAATGAACTAGTTTACTATGTTGACTATAGATATTTTTTAATTTATTTAAACTATTGGTTTCTGGTAAAGTGACATAATTTCCCCAGATTGTTTCGAATTCTTTGTAAAGATTGTCCATAATATTCTATTTATTATTTATTTTTAATTCAATTTTAATTCAATTTTAAAGAACGTTGCTTGATTCAACAACCATCCCAACTATATTAATTTTCGATATTTGTTTCTGTTTCTTTTTCATATTTTAAGATATCATCGATTCTTTCTTTGATCGTGACATTTTGTTTTTCAATATCGTCTGGTTTATCATCTATTTTAAAATATACGTTTTTGATAATAGATTATTTGATTCTTGAATAAAACAATTATATAAAATACCATCTTTGTCTTCAATTTCACAACGTTTCTTTTTTAAATCAACTAAATAGACTTGTCCTTTTATAAGGTTCGATATTGGTCATCTTAAACGCACAACTATATTTTGTTCAACCATAAAAAATAACTACTACAAATATTTGATATTATATGCTTATCCTTGAAACACATTATTTTCCCATATTCCATCTACATGTCCGTGAATAGTTCCATTTTTGTAATATATTCTACCTTGTCCACAAAACACATCATTCTTAAATTCACCTTCGTAGTAAATGGTTCCGTCATCGCGATAATATTTTCCTTTTCCATTATACATATTATTTTCCCATTGTCCTTCGTAAATAAGGGTACCATCTTCACGATAATATTTACCTTGTCCGTGAGGCAAATTATTTTTCCATTGTCCGTCGTAATAAAGTTTTCCATTTTCATTATACATTTTACCTTCTCCGTTTTTCATATCATTTTCCCATTGTCCAACGTAGAAAATTCTTCCATCTATATAACATATTATTCCGTCTACGATTGTTTCTACAAATGCTCCGTCTTTACGATACGATATACCATGTCCGCTTTTCATATTATTTTCACATTGTCCTTCGTATTCAATATACCCATATTCATCATAATATTTACATTTTCCATGCATCGTATTGTATTTCCATTGACCATCATAGCAAATATGTCCATTTTGATGATACAGCTTTCCTTCTCCGTGAAACTTATCGTTTTCCCATTGCCCGCCGTAACGAATACTCCCGTTATTGTAATACAAATTACCTTTTCCATTTTTCATATTATTTTCCCATTTTCCATCGTAGTAAGGCATATTGTAGATTTGTGTCATAGTTGTATTATGTATTTGTTTTCATAAAATTCAATTTTCATAATTTTATTATATAAGATAATTGGTGGTTGTATGGTTACGTATATTTATAATTTGGTGGATCATAGTAGTTATACCAAGTATAATTGTAAACAATAAAATATTATTTAAAGTTCTTTCTTTTTTATTCATAATAAATAAGTATAATATGTATATTATAAACACAAATAAAACATTGTGCATAATACTCTCCCATTTTACCCATTCATAAAATTGTTTCATCATATATAATATTAAAATAAAATTGATTTTGAAATAGGGTAAAAACAATCATTCAAGATGTGGTTCAAATCAAAATTATACGACGCCGTAAAAGAGAGTGATGAAAACGCACAACTGGAACAATGTTTTGTAAACAATTCATTGAAAGAACATTTAAATGATTTTGTTGAACTCCATATTAACGAAGACAACTATTTGAAACTGGTCGAATTATGCGACTTCTTAATTGTAGAAAATATAGATGTATTAGTAGATAAAATAGTAGATTCTTTCGGCATTCAAATTATTCATTGTTTTGGGAACTTTTATAAATATAATAGTAAGCGTTTATTACCGCATAATTTGAACACATTGAAATGTGCGATGGATTTATATTGTATGGATAAATATAAATGTTATCAAGAATATGGGTTTTCAGCTTATTGGGACGTTTCCAACATGAAACATATGCAATTTATATTTTATGAAAATAATTTTGACGGAGACGTTTCATGTTGGGATGTATCCAATGTAAATAATATGGGCTATATGTTTACCAATAGTAAATTCAACGGCGACATTTCAAAGTGGGACGTGACCAATGTACACAATATGAATTCATTGTTTAAAAATAGTAAATTCAATGGAGACATTTCAAAGTGGGACGTGTCCAATGTAACTAATATGAAACATATGTTTTATAATTCTTCATTCAATGGAGACATTTCGCAATGGGACGTATCCAACGCGGTCAATATGGAATGGATGTTTCATCATAGCATATTCAATGGGGATATTTCACGATGGAATGTGTCTAATGTGGAGAATATGTCATTCATGTTTAAAAAGAGTAGGTTTGAAGGGGATATTTCGTGTTGGGATGTATCGAACGTCTCCAATATGGGAGCGTTGTTTGAATATAGCATATTCAATGGAGACATTTCACAATGGGACGTATCTAATGTAGTCATTATGTCACTTATGTTTCAAGATAGTCAATTTGACGGCGACATTTCACAATGGAATGTTTCCAATGTAGAAGTAATGTCTTGGATGTTTTTTAACAGCCAATTCCGTGGGGATATTTCATGTTGGAATGTGTCCAAAGTCATCAATATGGAATGGATGTTTTATAGTAGCCTATTTAACGGGGATATTTCGCTTTGGAATGTGTCTTCTGTAAAAAATATGTCATTTATGTTTATTAAGAGTGTTTTTGATAGAGATATATCAAAATGGGACGTGTCTTCTGTAACCAATATGAGTTCTATGTTTAAATGTAGTAAATTCAACAGAGATATTTCTAAATGGGATGTATCAAATGTCGTCAATATGAAAGTGATGTTCGAAGAAAGCGAATTTAATGGAGATATTTCAAAGTGGAATGTGTCTAATGTACTAGGTATGACATTAATGTTTCGTAAGAGCAAATTCAATGGAGATATTTCAAAGTGGGACGTGTCCAATGTAACATATATGGACTATATGTTTAAATATAGCGCGTTCAACGGGGATATTTCCAGATGGGACGTGTCCAATGTATTATGTATGGAGTCTATGTTCGAAGATAGTATATTCAACGGGGATATTTCCAGATGGGATGTCTCTAATGTAACATATATGATGTTTATGTTTAAAAATAGTAAATTCAACAGAGATATTTCGCTTTGGAACGTATCAAATGTCACCAATATGAATTGTATGTTTAAAAATAGTCTATTTGATGGTGATATTTCAAAATGGAATGTTTCAAATGTAGAAGTGATGTATTTTATGTTTTATAAAAGTAAATTCCACGGAGATGTTTCGCGTTGGGATGTGTCCAAAGTCACTAATATGGAATCCATGTTTAGAGAAACGCCGTTCCATGGGGATGTTTCGCGTTGGGATGTGTCCAAAGTCACTAATATGGAATCCATGTTTAGAGAAACGCCGTTCCATGGCGATGTTTCGCGTTGGGATATATTTTATTGTTTATAGAAACGCCATTCAATACGCATATTTAAGAATGAATACATAATAAAAATAAACAATATATGAACACTTTTTATTGAAACATATCATTGACCATCATAACAAAAGTCCGCATTTTCGTAATATTCTTTCATAAGTTCAATTTTAATAATACTTTTGTATATATGTCAAAAACTTACGATGATGTACGATTTGGAAGATTATGTAATCAAATTATTCGTAATTTAGCTTTGAATTTTCTTGCCAAAAAATATGATTTGTATGTAGAATATTCTAATTTTTATAAATAAACAATATTAGGTATAGAATTATTTGTAGGTACCAAACGCTATTCCAAAACAAAACTATAAATAACTCAAATTATATGGATTATTATAAAAACATAAATTCAGTCGACCATAATATGGATTTCATGCGCGATTATTTTCAAAGTCAAGAAATAACCGATATTATACATAGACATCTAAAAGAACAAAAAGACCATATTATAGATAAAAATACTTATAAAGAAAGATATCAGCATAATAATGATGTATTTTTACATATAAGATTACATGACGCAACATGTTATAACGTCGGCGTGGATTATTATATACATTGTATTAAAATGTTAGACTCCAAAATGCCAAACAATATATATATTGGAACAGATGTTTTTAATAGCGAATTAATTAAAAAAATACAAACATTGTATCCGAAAATTATTTTATTCAAAGAAGACCCCGTTAAAACAATACAATTCGCTAGCACGTGCAAACATATTGTATTATCACACGGTTCCTTTTCAGCAATGATTTGATATTTGGGCTTTTTTTCAGATGTATATTATCCGGATAAAATTCCAAAATTTTATCCGGATAATTTATTACACAATAAGGTGTTTTATCCGAACGGCGTGTATTGTGTTTAAATTCACGTTCATCCATAAATAAATAATCGTTATGCGTGCCATCCCACCCAGGATTATCTTTTTTATTGTATAAATATTTATTTTTATGATACACGAATTAAAGAATTGAAAATAAAAATTGAAAATAAAAATTGAAAATAAATTATCTACATTAGAATAAGCAAAATGGAACAAGTAAAGAAAAACGATGACCTTATACGGTTAATTTATTCGTTTGGCTACCCAGAACACCGAACCTATATGAATGAAATTGTTAGTCATTTTGATGAAAATAATTTCAAAATTGAGAATAATATAAAATGTATTCGTCGTGACTATAATATATATTGTGAACTTACTGAATATCCTTCTTCACTAGATATGTTTATAACTGATTTGTTTAGCAAAGAAGAACAACATATTTTGTTGAAACAAATGCTATCATGTAGATGTTGTAGTCGTCATAGTCATTCAAAACCTCATAATTTAATTATTTATTGTTGTGATGTGGTCGAAGAAACAAGCACTGACGTTCATTGTCATTGTTCTTGTAGGCATTTATCTCGGTGTTTTATGGAATCTATCTTATATCATAGATGTCTAAACCGATACAAACAAAACCCAGTTTTTATAAGTCCGTCGAATATTATGTTTTAAATACACTCTCAATAGTAGACATTTGTGTTTCGGTAAGTGGTTTAGTCTTTTGAACTATGAACACGACCACCAAGTTGCCGACATCTTTGTCCCGCATAAATCCCTTATTTTTTATGATGTGTTCTTCTTTGTTTTGAATAATATTACCACGACTACTTTTTAGTTTTAAAGATACCTGATTTAAATGTAAAATAGAATAAGAAAATCCGCATATAGATTCTGTAAATGTGATATTTTGTCTATATATAAGGTCTAATCCGTTTCGCTTGAAATAGGGGTGAGGTAATACTTTTACAAAAACCTTTAAATCGCTGTATATTCCTTGTTGGCAATGCCCTTTACCTGTAAGGATGATTATTTCTCCATCGTCGGTCCCTTTGGGTATATCTAAATATATTTTTTCTTGTTCACATTCGTGATGGTTCCGCCCTTTTTGGATATTTCTTTTTATTAAAACAGGAAATTGTATTCCTGTATACGATTCCAAAAATGTCAATTCTATTTTCACATCCAACGTTGGAGATACGTCTTTGAAATCGTCTTTGAATAATTCTTCTATTGGGTCCACTTTTTCTTTTGTCTTAAACCATTTTTCAAAAAGTAAATCCAGTGGGTTCGACATCATATCATATTCTTGTCGTCTTAAAGGTTCTTTGAGTGTTTCATATGCTTCATTGATTTGTTGCATTTTGTCGTACCCCTCGGGATTTCTATCTGGATGATATTTATAACTCAAAGCACGATATTGTTTTTTCAGTTCTATATCAGTCGCGTGTTTATCTACCCCCAATATATCATAATAATTCATAGTATGTAAAGATTTAATTATTATTTAAATATAACGAGCAAAGTTCTTTATGAAGTTAGTGGAATATAACCCGTTATGTTTGGAAGAGTTTATTATGGAAAACAAAGACCATATATTGTCGACAATTCAAACGTGTATAAAACAACATACTATGAATTTGATGTTATTGGGACATGTGCCTAAACAAATTATTGGACTTATTATTCAAAAATATTATAGAGTCACATTTGATGAAAACCCACCCAACGGATCCATATTGGAAGTAGATTGTTTCAAAGATTTAAACTTGGGTTCGTCCAACAACGATATTATATTATTTTCTAAATCTCAGACCAATTATAAAAAATTTGTGGTCATATATAATTTAGAACAAGTACCTGAAAACGTCCAAGTATATTTTAAACATATTATGCATAAAAATACCTTTTTTATTTTTTGTAGCGAATGCCAACAAAAAGTATATGAGACACTATTGACCCGTTGTATTCTGATTGATTTTTTGCCTTTAACCTATGGACCATTTAAACAACTACTTTTATTATTAGGAAAACAAGAAAATATTACCATTGAAGACCCAGATGAAATCATTCAGCAAACCAATATGAATCCCGACTATATATTAAATCTATTGAATTATACCAAGTTAATGAAAAAAACATCTTTACCCAAAGGAAACCAATATTTACAGATTATCAAAGATGTTCAATTGGAAAGATATTTTGAATATATTCAACAAAAAAAAATAAAAGAAGCGTTTACAATATTGTTTGATTATTACGACAAAGGGTTTTCAATTTTAGATATATATTATTTTTTATTTGAATATGCCAAACACAAATTACCGAATCCTGTGAATTATAAAATCATACAATTGTTATGTGAATATATAAACGATATTTACGAAGGACAAGACCATAAAATAGGACTGGTGTTTTTTACAAATGATATTATATGTCGTAATATATATGTCGTTTGAAGATTGTTTGAAACATATGGGGGAACAATTACCTGATAATTCATATTACATACATTCTGAAAAATACAGGTCGTTTATCTTTAAAGAATGTATGGAACCATATATAGAAGGATTTAAAAAAATAATTCCACATCCGGACGTAAGTACTTACAAAAAATGTATGTCTACGTTTCGACAAATATCTAAGAAAACAAAAGGTTCGTTTTACTATAAAATAAGATATGTTAATTCAACGTATTACATTGATTATTATTTTTTTATAGGTGATAACGCATAAACCCTAATACGCCTATGAACGTGTCTAAAAGCAAAATAATATACGTATAAGGATACGATACATACAAACCATAAGCCGTCAATGAAAACAAGACCACGTGAACCGGTCTTAAATAATCCCACCACACTTTGTTATGAAACGCACCAACTTTACGTGTTTTTGTAATATATTGATACAAAGACCCTAAAGCAATACCCACATACAATAAAGCAAACGCATAACGTATTTGTTTAAAAATCACCATATATACCGCCCACGCAAGTGACAGCCTCACCAAAACGCAAATCATAAAATAGTGCGTTAGATTCATATACTATTAGACAACATATATTTTGATATGAATATATTCGTTTCTAATACTTGCTCGGCGTTCAAATGTGCGTAATAATTATATTTATGGCGTCGCATCAATTCGTCGTGAGGTATGTATAGTCCTACGTGAGTTGGGTCTAGTTCGATGTCTTTGTTTTCCATTAAATCTTCTAAGTATATGGGTTTATTGTCGCTGGTTGTGACGCCATACATATTACCATTTAAAACGGGAATATCCATTTTTTTTAAATACGATTTTGTAAAAAATTGGGTTTCATTGGTCAAATCTTTTGAAAAGGAATTTATCGCCGAACCTAAAATTGGATTGTTTGCGTTCGACCCCATAATTGCGGTCGAATAAACATAAGTTTCAAGCGTAGAATTTAATCCTTGGTTGGGTAGTTCGCATACATAAAACGTATTTAATTTGTCTAAACTAACTATAGATTTACGCATATACATAGAACATGGAAGGACAACGCCACCGTAAGTGTATAATAGATTCAACAAGGAATGTTTGCGATAGGTTTCAAGCAACTCACCCGATAATTTTTGGTAATCCACTTCATCGCCTAACAACGTAGCAAAGTTGGAATCGTCCAATAAAATAATATCGTAATATTGTCCACAATAATCAATGATAGATTTTACACACAGAGCAATATAATCTAAATTCATATCGTAAGACCCTCTTATTTGTCTCCAATTGCGAGAATTTTTTTCGTGAGGTAAATGAATCCATAGTTTACGCTTGGGTGAATGCTTTAAATGTTGTATATCTTTGAAAAAATAGTCGTTTAAATCCAAAGGTTCGGATTTTATTTTTCGCATAAGTTCTTTGTACGTGTCTCTATAATTGTATAACACAAATATCAAAAGTAAAACCATTATAATTGTGATTTCAACCATTATATATAGTCTAATTTAAAAAATCTAGAATTATAGTCTTTCTGTTTTTTCTCCATTTGTTCTTCTCGTTCTTTGTATTCATACGCAAGTTTAAGGGATTCGTGTGTATTTTTTTTATATTCTTGTTGTAATATTTGCTTCGGTTCCGGTAAATGGTCGATGGTTTCTCCGCGATGTATTTGATATTCTTGAACGTTTTTAAACTTGGGTGTTTCTCGAAACACTTTTTCTTCGTCTATACCTATGATCGAATGTTTATGAGCTTCTTTTAAATCACTATAGACTTTCCCGAACACTTGTTCAGGTACTGGTTCTTTTACCACAACCATTTCTTTCATCAACATTTGTCGCGACTTTTCGATATTATCTTTGTCGTAAATGTCTTGATTGGATTGTATCCATTGTTCGTATCCATAGGCTTCGTCATCCGATTTTACGTGAATATTTTCAAACATATGGTTGAAGTGTTTCAGAAAATCCTTTTTTTTATATTTTTTCTTGTCTATGTAGTTCTTAAACGTATCGTCAATAGGTATGTCGTCGCTAGATACGTGATGTTTTGTATAATTGTAAACGGCTTCTAATTTCTTGTATCCGTCTAAATATTTCAAATAATGATGTTTCATGTCTGGATTTCTTACATGTTTATCTGGGTGCAACATCAACACCTTTTTCTTGGCATCGCGCAAATCATTATCGCTAAAAGGAATAGTTAAATCAAACATAGATAAAAGCGATTCTAAACTCATTAAGTTATTTCAATATTATTTTTTGTTGTTTTTATTCTAACAGAGACAAATTATAAAATTGAAATAGATTCATAACATATAAGTATTACAACATGAGTGTGATAAACGAAGAAAAAACAAATAAGGGTACAGGTGCGGGTGGCGCAAATACAAATTATTATGGAAAAAAGTTTGAAGAAAAAACGAATAACCAAATAAGATTGTTAGAAATGGGATACACCAAACATAGTTTTACCAAGAAAGCATATTACTTATCAAAAACATTTGAAGATAAAACAATTGTGTTTGTATTACAAAATGTGCTAAAAATGTATATGAAAAATAAATACAAAATAGAATTGTTTAGATGTCCTGATGAAGCATATATTATTGAATATAAAAGTGGTAGAAAAGTAATAAAAATATTGGAAAAAAAAGAACAAAATGTAGAAGGTTCGGTCGAAACAAAATTATGGTCTGGTCCTTCGCTTAAAAGAGAATATGAATTAGTTTTGGGAACGGAGTTCGTGGTGTTTTATGGTTTCTGTGTAAGTTCTTTTTTGAAAAATAAATTTACTTCAACTCATAAAAAATATACAATATTGAATACCATATTTAATGAACATGATATTTCGGTTTTATTTGGCGACGATGAAAACTATTTTGAAACATTGGATATATGGTTTAATAATTCTTTATAATAACTTCTTTCGCCTTTGTGTCTGGATGTTTCGAATGAATGGACCTTTTACATAAAATGGATATAGTGCTATATTTTTCTTCTGTAAAGTTTTCACGTACTAAACTTACATCAGCATTACTTAACATTATTTTTTTATTTGTATCCGTTAAAACGTGTATTAATTTAAATAAATCATTCTGTTGTTCTAGGTTAAATCCATTTTTAGTATATCCTACAAATGAAGTTTTTTTTTCAGGGGCATATGGAGGGTCAAGATATACAAAATCATTTTCTTGTATATTTGTGGTTAACGATTTATTAAAATCACAGCATTCAAATACTACATTTTCTATTAGCATATGGATTTCTTCCAAGTGTTCTTTATTTATAATTTCTGGATTTTTATAGTTCCCGTATGGAACATTGAATCCGTTTGGTCCAACCCTAAACATACCTCTAAAGCACGTTTTGTTTAAGAATATAAACATAGCTGAACCTAAAATACTTTTTTTATCCATTAAACGATTATATTCACTTCTCACCCAATAATAATAATTTTCTTTCGACACTTTTGCTTCTTCTATGTTTTTGGGTGTTCTATTTATGTCTCCATTTCCACATTCATTAAAATCCATAATAATGGTTTTCAATGTATCATATAATTCGTGATGATGTGTTTGAATATTTTTGTAGATATAAATCAAGGATTCATTCGAATCGTACGCGTATATATTATTGTGTATTTTTATAAGTCCGCTTTTTACATAACACAATAAACTTAATAAAACACTGCCTCCCCCTAAAAATACTTCGCGATAATTATTTATCTCAACAGGGAAATTTGTAATAAGTGTATCTATGATTTGTGTTTTTCCGCCAACCCACTTTAAAATTGGTTTTGGGATATGTATTTTTTTATTTTTGCATTGAGCCGTTTGATTGAGTTCTTTTTTACATTGCGATTTGTTCATTTACTTATAAGTAAATATAAGGTTTCAAATCAATTTTCACATAATTTGCCTCTACCAATATAAACAAATATCTTTATATATATACCCGTTAACAAAACAATGAAAAAAATGTCAAACACATTCTATGACAGATTATATTTGTCTAAAAAGAGACCTATGTTGCGACGAAGATTACAATAAAGATAAAATTATAGATTACTTTATAAACAATTACAAACGTATATATCCTGACGATTATTTGGGTTGGATTTCAAATGATTTATGTAAATATATAGGATACAAAAATACGTTGATAAATAAAAAAGACAATAAAGGAGTAAGATTATGGAATGAAATGGAAAAACCCAGCGCAAATATAAGTGAAGATAAATTGAGACAAAATTTGCGCGAGTTTCCTTTGTATTTCTTATTATCCTTTTTAGGAACGTCTTGTATATTATATGCTTATGTAGAATAGAGAAAATGTATTAGTTTACATAAAGGGTAAATAGAAAAGTTTACTTTGTTAAAATCCTTAGATAATGAATCATTTGTTCTTTCGTAATAAAAGATATATCATAATTCACAATATATCCTTGTAACAAATTAATAATTGAAATATTATCCACTTTATTTTTTATAAATTTTGAATTACAATTCAATAACGATGCATAACCCAATAGTTGTAAAATTTCATAAACATATTTTCCACCAGAGGTACATTTAATGTCATACAAATAATTGTTTATTACTAAATCACAATCAGACGGAATACTTTTATTATCTAATAATCCAATTGAATATCCTAATGTCCGATTTAATAAACATTTGAGTTTTCATTTAATAAATCTAAACACAATTGTTGTAATGGTATAATTAATATTTCAATACCTATATTGTCATTTTGTAATAAATTAACCATTTTATATATCCGCCTCAAAATCGCGGACAATTATTTTTGGTAATTCGTGAAACAACTGGTTTCAATTTATTGCCGAACACATTTTGTCCAACATCATTGGATTTAGACGTGGAAATGTATGCGGATTATTTTCTAAAAAAGGGGGAGGCATTTTTAAAAATGAACCAAAAAAGTTTTAATGAATGTTTACCCTATGTGTTGTGTGGAATTGTAAAAAAATAAAATTCAATATTATTATGCGAAACATCCTTCGTGTGACATAAGAAGAATTATAAAATACATTCAACAACAAAACAAAAAATTGGTTCCAAATGTAAAAACAAAGCATTCATAAAAGATAAATAGATTCCATTGATATTATGAAAGAATTAAACTCCTTGAAACCTTTGGTAAATAAAACCACCCAACAAATGATCGACAACATAGATTTAACATTATACGATAGTTCTATTTTGAAAGAATCATTGACAATGACGACGAAGGACGAAACGCATATTATAATCATTTGAAAAAAGTACATCAAGCGTATGTGAATAATTATTCTACGTTGAACGTTTGGATTAGTCGTGCTCTGTTGTATCGCGCAGAAAGTTGTGCACCGACGATTTATCACGCGGTCTATAACATACAAGCCAAACCAACAAACAAAGAAAGTAAATTATTGAATCAATACATACAGCCTTATGGATATATATTGTCTATATATGAACAATTAGGATATTTGAATCGTTTTTATCGCAAACCTTCAAATAAAACGTGTAACCACAAAAAGTCCAACTTAAAAACACGTAAATATTTAAGTCGTATAAAACATGGGCGGATATGTTGAAAACGTATGATTAATCCACCTCAAAATCGCGGTCGCTTATTGGGGCTTTGTCCGCAAGGACCACAATGGTCTTCGTTGGTTAAATGAATTTTATAGTCCAACTTTTTCGGACAACTTTCAGTTCGCCAACGCCCAAGTGGTTTTTGGACACGTTGTATAAAATTCGTTTGAATAAAGTTTTTATACATCATCTTGATATAGTTCATAATATATCATATAGGTTTACTTTAAATATTTTTCAAACAAGTCTTAAACATTTGTTCAATGGCGTCTTTGTTTGCACCAGTCACATTATAACTGGGTACATAAAACGTGTCTTCATCGAATCTGGATTTATAATACACACAAAACGCCGGTATACCATTCAGCATTTTCTTCTTTTTGAAAAAAGCATAGGTGTCTGAATATTCGTCCACATCGACTTCATAATAACGGAAGTCG
>Ga0136554_1000448_pt1 | contig 15172 bp, 17 predicted proteins | sample AntRauTorckE5431_FD_104637 | JGI IMG/M metagenome (GOLD analysis project Ga0136554, IMG submission 104637) | Saline lake microbial communities from Rauer Islands, Antarctica - Metagenome Torckler E5 #431 | ecosystem: Environmental > Aquatic > Non-marine Saline and Alkaline > Saline | place...
CAGCAATTATGTGCCTAATTATTTGCTTACATAACACTATATTACTAATTTAAAAAGCAGTGCTTTAGTTTCAGAAGGAATAGAACGAAGTTTAGCGCTATCCCCTATCTCGGGCAAGGCAAGGCTCCCGTCAGGCCAAACAGAACTGACTCGAAAAATTCCCGGTTATCACTGATGGAGAAGAAAATTTGCTTTTGAATTTAAAGTTGCTTCGTTTGGCATTCGTGTCCCTTGCCATGCGAATATTCCACTTCAATTAGTGCGCTGATCCAGCTCTATGGTGTTTCTTAGCGGCTTTGCGTTCTGCTGCTTGAGCCGTGGTGCAGCCCGCGACTGCGCCAGGGTTCTTAAGCTCACGGCAACTGCTCCTGGTAAAAGCCATCCCTGTGACATTGAGTTGCTGTGCTAAGTAGGACCCAAACGAAGGGCCATATTTTTGCTATGCCGGGTTTTGAGAGCCACAGCGATAGGAAGAACGCATAATATATGCAAAGAAGAACAATAACGGTGAGCCAATGGGAAGGGCATTAAGGAAATTGGGTGTAATTAAATAGATTGATTTTATTCCCTCTAGAAGCACTGTACAGCGTAAGCTGAACATGAAGAAAGCAACACAAGCATCATGTCAAAATTCACCTTCCACGACGAAAAACGCGATGAGATACTCGCGAAGGTTTCCACGCTTTCAATCTGTTGCAGAAAGTATGATAGAAGCACGATCGGAGCAACCTCAAGTGGAGACATTATTGCGACAAGAGGTGTTCCAACACTGGTTTTGCATGAAGCGCATGAAGCATGAGTAAGAACTTGAACTACTCACATGTGCTCCTTCGTGGGCTGCAACGGCACTCAAGTACTCGTAGAGCAGAGCCTCCGGACTGAATATCGTCGCGGGTTGTACTACGGCCGACATTGATGCTCTAGTAGGTAAGTCATCGTAGAGCGTGCTTTTAGCGGCTCCTTTAACACTATCGATGCTGTTAGTCAAACCCCCGTTCCTCGAGCGCAGAGTCCTGTTGCTGTTGCTCTTGCCGATCCTGTTACGGCTGTTTCCTCTACTGTCACTACTTGCAGCTGTGTCACTACTGCGCACAATGATGCTATCGCTTATGCTGCTCATAATGGTACGGCCATTAAAGGCTTTGCCATTGACACCGACGCGAAAAGGCGAGAATAGGTGTGGGGTATCGCGAGCTAAAAAGCGCAATGGAAGCATCAGCTGAGGTGGGCCAAAGAAGAGGCGGTCTTCGCACCTTCCAGACACGAATTGAATAGGGCGCTTGATAAGATCGATAACGAGTTCTATCCTCGTGAATTTGAGCATCAAGCAAGAAATTTCTCATAGATGTTTGTTGGAAACTTGTCAATCAATGCAACAAACACTATAGCACAACAAAAGCAGAGCATACCGTCGGTTACCGTGGCCGCCTGCTATGATAGTGTGCTCCCATTTGGACGTTGCACTTTTCTTTCCAACTTTGAGGTGCGTTGAACCTGAACCGCCACGACGAACACTTTGAAGAAGAGCACCGAGGGATGAGTGCAAAGTGACAAGGCCAAGGACGTCTAGCCGAGTTACGACGATAGCGTCGTACATTGACAACGGTAAGGACTGTGCATCATGCGATAGTGATCCCGAATGAGGTACAGAAGTAGGTGAATCGACCGTCGAGCTATGATTCATAGAAGGCATATCAGTCAGAAGAGGCTTGGGCTGCGAGAGACGCTGAGTATGGCTTCTTAAGTGCTTTGGCGCAACATCTGCGTGGTAAACCTGGAAACCAGATTGACCCATTTTCAATTTACAAACAAATCCTGAAAGTGCATAGAGTTGACAAATTGTATACCTGATCGAGGCACTTGCTGATCGACGAAAAGAATGATGCGACACGGTGTGGGTAGAGACCTGGCAAAATACCGCATGTCATCATACATGAGGCTACGTATGATCCAAGCAAAGTCGCTGATGTGGCTGTAAAGATCCATGCGAGCAAATTACTAACCGTTGGAAGTCTTGAGTGGCAAACCATGAGCAGCATCAAGGTATTGCGCACCAGAGCCATAAGGTGTTGTAGAAACTTCACACCGATCAAATGGACCCCGCGGGCTTTGCAAGTTGCTGCAAAGCATGGACGCATTCACTTGTGGGCCATCGGGTCGTTCTTCGAAGTGCTGCGTTTAAAGCATTGAGGCGAATGGACGCATTGCAAACCATACAAATGAAATCAATGCACTATACTTATTGAAAAGATGCATAAAGCTTTGAACATACACGCATACTTGATACTGAGTGATCGCATTCACTGGTATTTTGGCACGATTTCACGATCAAATTCGACGCTTTCTTCACCTGTGTGGACGTCGCAATGTAGGCGTCGTAATTCGCATGTGCGCCAAAGCCTGGTGCAAACCGGTGTCGGAGCCTCACGACCCCACTATCCGCATTCGTACCTCGCAAAAATTGCCCAACAAAGCAGACTGCTACTCGCATGCCCTACGCTACTTTGTTGATAGTGTGCTGCTATTGCTTCCAAGTACCGACGGCCGCCAATATGTACCCTCGCAGGCTGGTCTGAGCTAGCAAGTGCAGATTCATCGTAGTCTACGAGCTAGGCTTCCTTAAGAAGGATTGATTGGATCAATGAGTAAATTGTGAAGCATTGGACTCGCTCTGTGTGAATGGGTACTTCGGCGGCCAGACTACTTCTAACTATTGCCCTTGCTATTAGCTTCAGCAACTTCTAGTAGTCTAGCTAGCTACAGTAAGTAGCTCAGCAGCTCATCAGCAGCTCAACTGCTGTACTAAGTAAGTTACTGTACTACAGTACGTACTATACAGTACAGTACAGTAAGTTAGTAGCGTGTAGCGGAATCCTGTGTCGTATCCGATGGAATCCGAGTTACTACTGTAGTGCTGTGTTGTAGTTCATCAAAAGTTTATCAAAGATGAGTTCCGTGTTCGCAACCCTAGCCCTAGAGAGCCTCAATCATTGCTGCAGGGGAATCCAGGTCGAATCGCCCGAATGTTCCTTGCCCAGTGTAGTAAACCAAAAGCCAGGGCAGCTGCGTATTCATCTTTATTTTCTCTTTTATGCCGAGAACGGTTGAATTCGCCTTCCCTATTTCCTGGAACCGTTTTATGTATATTGGTATCCGGAATTGCGCCTCTTAGTATAGGGCTTATTCGTGCTAGATCTCGGCGTCCTGACAAAGACCAAGGAACTCAAGCTGTTAATCGCACGTAATTCTATTTCTATAAAGTATAAACATAAACTCGAACTCGACCTAATACAAATGACACATAAGCCAATGCTGCGGGCAGAAGTGTACGTGCGTGCGTTGTGGATATAAATCAATTAACTTTCTTGGGCTGGACTTCTTTCCGGCCTCCCTTGAGTGTGCTACGAGTCTTCGACTGGGAAGCATGGCCTTCGCGGAATCCCATCCAACGGCCAAACGCAAATGCAGACGCTGCGACAGCGAAAAGGACGAACGCAAACAGCAACAACACCGAATTCCCGTGGCTGCTGCTGAGGAGATCGCTCAGACCATCGCTCAGATCATTGCTAGAACTTCCAAGCCACAGAAAACTGCTACTGCTACGATCGCTGTGCACGATATCATCGTAAGCTTCGTAGGGAAAACTGCTCCGGTAGGGCCGTGGCAACTCAGGCGGTGCCTCAGACCAATATCCAGCAGGTGCCAACGGGACTTCAGGTTTCGATGCTTTCAACGGCTCAGACGATCGTGGTTGATACAACTTATCGGTGGAGATGAGAGCAGCATCGCCACCTAATGATGCTTCTGAAGAGCTCATCAAAGTGCTAGTGGGCTTTGGCATTACTGCGTCTATTGCTTCTATATCTGAGGCGTCATCGGCGGTCCCATCTGTGTCAGGTGATACTTCAAGCATGCTCGACTCCGTAGAAGGTGCAGCTATCGAATTAACAATATCAGGGCCATTATTCGTAGTCTCTACCACGACTACGTCTGATATCTTTGCTTCACTGCTAGCATCGTCTTCGTCGCAGAGACCAAAAGGATGAGAAGTACCATTGTACTGGTCCGCGACTGCACGGCGCAAGAGGTTGTCCCAGGCCTCCACGGCGTCCTGAACAAAGAGATGTACGGAGTTCACGAAGAGAGCATAACCTCGGCTTGGTTAATTGGGGCAAACATGAGAGTTGTGAAATTCGGAAGCAAAAATTAAGTGTATAAATGGTAAGCAGAATACCTCACGCCGGAAGAGGTGAGTGGGTGCGCGTGCGAGCGTGAGTCGCTTTAAGCGCGTTGCAATACCGCCCGAGTCAGATGCTAGTGCCAAGGCCATTCGCACATACCTTGAATTACACAAGAGGGGAAAAAAGGGTTATAGGTGTACCACTTGAGATAAAGAGAAAATACGAGGACCTTCAGAGATCAAATGCATAAAACAGGCATTCAAAATGAGAGGAATGTGCAACATCAATAACGCACTCTTCTTTGGAGGTAGCTACAGGTGCTATGCCACGAAGCATTGAAGCTTTAGCGCGACTTCCCTTATCTTTCGACTCGTGTTCCTCAGCTGCCTGGGCATTCAACTTCACTCTCGGGCTGTCAATGTGGGCATGCTCTGCTGCTTCAAGCGATGAAATCTCAAAAGGCCACATAGTGTGTGCGCCTTGACCTAATAATAGCAATAGCGAAGACGGTCACAATCATAATTGTGAAAGCCAATAGATTGCGATCCAGTTGCTTTTTTTTGTGCTTTTGTCGCAAAGACTAGTTCTCTCACCTGAACTATGGCTTTCCGCTGAAGAATCCATACTGTCGCTGCTCTCACTGCAGTGTTCGTCATCATGATGAGAGGGAGGTATGCCAAGGAGGCTGTACAGGGATGCGGTCCAGCGAGACCCGAGGCCGCGGCTAGGTAGTGACACTACAGGGCAACCCATTTCGAGCGCTTCGCGGGTAGTGCCGTCGCCGCCAAAGTACAGAGGGTCGAGTGCTAAAGCTGCGTATCTAAGGAAAGGAACGAAACATTTGAATGGGTGCGAAGGGGAGTGAGAAGAGAAATGAGGAAAAATGAGGAGAATAATATAGAAGAAGAGTGCCGAGAAGAGAAACGTCCTGAGCTCAACATATGTGTACGTTTACTACTGACCGAACTCGAGCACAGAACTTCAAAAGGTCAGATTTATATAAAAGTTGGATTTCACCGAAAAGAAGCGAGGAGGCGGTGATGAGGCAAAAAGCCAGTGAATCGCAGCTGCGACAATGGCACCCCAGCTCTCTCCACAAAGCGCTCCTTGAGGATGGACACCAGTTCTGGGTTCGGTGCCGCTCGCTGCACTTCTCTGCAGAGTAACATCGACAAGAGGCCAAGCAAAAAGGCAACCAATCAAAGAAAGCAGCAAAGAGTATTGGCGATCGATAGGTGCTGTTGCTGCCATGCTAAACCTACTTCTTCTACAACAACATAGTACAGAATCAGCCCACCCTGTATGCCTCGCTGTTTTCACCTGGGCACAACGTTATTGGAAGGCTCGTTCCCGGCGAGCACAAGGAGGACTATACTTGGGTCAGCAAGTGCGATGTCGGCTAACAGTGCGTCGGTATCGGGGTGGACCTATGAAGAAACAGGAGTACAGTCACGCGATTAAGGACAACAACAAGGAATATGCACAGACGGAAAGGAACGATATCTCCTTCCAGGCACACCTTATGCGGCGCGTTGAGCAAGACCACCAGTCGACTGCTTTCCGTCAAATTAAAGGACCCCCATACTTCAGCCTGGCTTGAAATGGGCAATCCATTCACTGCCGAACATTCTACCGGTGCGCGACCGTACCTAAAGCACAACGATGTATGTCTTCAAGCGTGAATGTGTATACACTAGGAGTGAAAAACTTGGCACAGATGAAGCATAAATCATGTTGATGGCATATTCAAGCAGGCAAGACTTTCGATGAAAAAATAGAATGCAAAGAACAAAAAAATACATGTGCATGTGATTACCGGTCGCTCGGGAGGTCGCTACGCCAGTGCACGTGAGATAAGCGGTATTCTCGGTCACTGTGAGATGGCAACCAGTACAACTGTTCTGTGAAGTCTCGCTGAACCAACGCTTTTGCTTCCTTCAATTTACACGTACAGCTTCCTGTGATGCTACTGCCAGCACTGCCACCACTGCTTTTGTTACGTTTACCGCTGGTGCTGCTCGTGCTGGTTCCAGTGCTGTCGCCACTGGTGCTGAGGTCAATGTTTTCATCATTAGCAGTGCGATTCAGTGCATGATGAGCCCAACAGCCGCCTGCCACACTGGCCTCATGCATCACGAAGCCGTCAATTGCAAACGATGGAGGCGTGTCTACTGAAGCGGTACCAACAAGATTTTTCACGACTTGGCTGCCTTCACTACCAAAAACATGTGATGGTCGATAACGGGCTTTTGAGGAAATAGGATTGGGTAGGTGTTTAGAGAAAGGGCCAGGCAAGCCGGAGGTGACTGGATGCCCCCACGCGACCAATTGTGCTCCTACTGCTAAGCGGCTGTGCGCGAGCAAGTATGCACTCAAGTCCATGCCTAAGTCTGTAAACACAATGACGTCGAAGCGCCTTGACCACAAAGTGGCTCGAGATCGCGCCAACCACGCTTCCAGCGCAGGTGATAAAATATCGCTGCCTGAGCGAGATGGCCCCTGTGTCAACGGAGAAAAAGCAGCAGCTGCTGAGTCAGAGGAGGTGGCATGCTTAACTCGTCGGGCTTGCGTCTCAGGAGGTGGCCATGGTTGATGGTGACTAGTGCTGGACGACAAAGGTGTCGGAGCATGCGATGGATACGCCTCGAGCGGCGGGGTGTGCGTGTCAAGAGCACCGCTGCGCGGCAGAGTAATGATTTCAATCTGAAGGGGGGCGCACACATACATGTACAACACAAAGAAAATAAAAAGAATGAAAACTGATCGTGGACAAAATTTGTATCGAATTCTAGCACATTCAGGTGCCACGTACAGGTATCTGTACATTCACTATCTTCCAAAGAAATGCAATTCTTTTGTAGTCTCTTCTCTCTTCGCTTCCACTAATGCAGGTACACTTCTCTCAACATGCGCGCGCACACACACACAAGAACTATCGAGGCTTTTCTACCAAGAACCGTCTCATACCCGCGAGTCCCACATCCGCTGCCGGTTGCGTTCGTCCCTCAGCAATCCATTTTTGGCATCCCAATGAAAAGCTACTCCGAGGTGTGCGACCGAGACGTCCCATCTGCCAATTCAAGAAAAATGTGCAATGAGACAAAAATCATGCATTTGGAGAGATTGATGCGGAGCCCAGAAAGATGCGACTCGCTATACAAACCCTTACAGGGTCACAGAGGATTCAGCATATAGCAGCAAGAAGAATGAGGGTAACATGAACGACATTTATTTAGGTCGGTTTGAAGGGTCTTACCCTTTCGCAGGCAAGCGGCGAGCCACTTCGTCAAAAATGCGCACCAGCTGATGGCCTCCGTACAGGAACGACGAGACAAAGCACAAGCGAGGCCGCGCTGGCGATAGAGGTGGTGACGATGGAGGTGGCGAGGGTGGCGATGAAGGCGGGAATAGATTATTGTTGGAGCTGAGGCCAGAGCCACTTGCTGATGCTGTAGTATAGGCACTTGAACTTGAAGCAGTGGCAGCAGCGCGGTACCTAGCCTTGGATTGCTTCCATTCCTCGATTGGAGGTCGCCAATCAAGCTCAAAGCCCGCTACATAATGGCTGCTTTCATCCGAATTTAAGCCTAAGCTGCGCCTCAGTACTTGCCCGAAAAGTTCCATCCCGTTACGAGTCGTGTGCGGAGGAGCGTAGGCATGATAAAATTGGTGCGAGTACGCAGCTACAAGCAATGGGTCATCTAGCGCTACTGAGCTACGAATTGAAATAGGAAGAAGAAGGGCACAATGAAAAGTAGAAGAAAAGAGAAAGAGCAGGTCATTAAAAAATGCCATGCAGCGACATGGGAAACCAATATTGTACATATGAACAGGCAAGTGCTTTGGTATGCGATGAAACTTCGACATACCCGGTAGGTATAGTGGCGCTGAGAGAGTTGACACGACTCATGTTTTCGTTGCCTAAAGCAGTGGACATCCGTGACTTAAAGCTACTCCACGCACTAAGTGAAGTATTTGCTGAAGCTGCAGCGTAATTATGCGGCATAGATGAAGCCCACACCAAGCGAATAGCACCTTGAGTAAGAAAAAGAAAAGACGCAAGAAAGATCCATCCAGCACACAGACAAAAGAAGAAGCAAACTAAGACGAGGAGGTAGTACTGGTGTCTATATAGAAATAAGACAAACAGTTACGAAAGCTGTTCTGAACCTTTAGATTGCAATCACTCCACGTAGGCTGTAGTGCTAAGCCCTAAGTGCCGCAAAGGCTCATACAGTGGGGCTACCTTTCAGGCGTGTGCTCTCATTTGTGCATATTTTGAACCACGAACCGTTGCCAGGATCTAACTGCAAGGCCTTCTCGACGACTGCGGCAAACTCATCGCTGCTGTTGAGGCCGTTGTGAGCCGCTAATGCAAGCCACAGCTGGCAAGCTTGAAAGCGAATGGCTGGCGGCAGCGGTGGTTCAGGCGTTACTCCTGCAACTTTGGACTTCGTCTTCGCAGCAGCAGCCTTGGCTTTTGAACGCTTTGCTTTACTGCTACGGCTACTGCCCCAGTGTTTGTCGCCAGGCGTTGCAGCTGCTTTCAGGAGGTGGTCGAGCGCTCTAGTAATGGAACAAACCTCCGATTGAGAAGCTGGCATATGGGCCATGGCTGAGCAAGCTTGCCCTGCCAAGAAGTGAGCTGCAGGCCAGGCATCATTTCTCGCCAAATGCTGGGAGCCAACGGGAAGGTAAAATACGATGGGAAGAATGAGCAGCTGGCATGGCAACAGATGAAAATTGAATGAACCAAGCATCGGAGCTAGGCATTGAGAGGAGATTAATTGGATTTACCTTGGAGGCGTGAGCATATGCCGCCACTGCGTCCCCGCGTTGATGAAGCAACCAACCTTCGGCCAAGTCCGCCATGGTTTGAAACCCTACTCGATGATTGCAAAAATAGGCGGGCAGGTCAAGAAGTGTGCACCGTTCTGAGTTGCTTACTGGGTCTTATTTTTTCCCGCATCAATACTTCAGAGGTCCTAGATTTCCCAAGCCATCATACACCTCAGACGTAACAACGATCGTACGATTCCGAACGAACCTATCAAAATTGCGTTGACAGTCAGCTAATTTACTATACACCACAGCTTGATCGTCGTAAATTATCTATAAGAGAGGCTCAATCTAGCTTTCGGTTGAGACTATTTCTACATAAGTAAGTAAGCTCCTTCCCGATACTAGCTAGCTAGATATTCATGTGTTCATGTCCCATTTTTAGCCCACTCGAACTCGAACCTCGAACCTCGAACACACGGAATATCTACAGGGTAGTGTTTATTTCCGAAAGAAGAGGTCGCTCCCACTTCGTCGTTTCGTCGTTTTTGACTCGTTCACTGAAGAGCTGAAGAGCTGAAGAGGTCGAGCTAAGGCCTAATCGCGCTACCCTGTCGTGTACAAAAGATGTCTCGCAGCCGCAGCCGTTCTCCACCTCCTCGTGCCCGGAGCGGCAGCCGCGATCGGGGTGGCAGTGCTGCCAATGAAGAAGGAGGAAACACAAGCTTGCTCGTCCGTAATGTTCCTTTCAGTATTCACCCCGATGTACGTTTCCTGCATTCCTCTGCGAGGTAGGGAGGAGGAAAGTTCACTGACCTCTCCTTCTCTTATTTTGCAGGCGCTCAAGGATGACTTTGCACAACATGGCGACGTTCGCGATGTTTACATTCCTAAAGACTTCAATACGGGGTAAGTGCCGAATATGGTGTAAGGAGATTGAGTGCTCGTACTTGACCTCATGAGGATGGCACGGCATACCTACTGTACGAAGGTGCCAAGACGGCAAAGCTCCTAGCATTGAGCTGGAAATCACAGTGTAGTTCCGCAAATATTAAACTTACGGCAGCATGTATTGTTTGCACCAGTTTTGTTCAAGCCAAACAGACCAAGATGTTCCAGGGTATTAAGGAAGACATTTTCGAATGAGCTCCAAAAAATCAAGCCAGCATTTCAAGGGGAAGGGAGGCACAAAAAGTGGAAATGACAGAGAGATCAAGATTCAAGTTTCAAGTCAAGTTTGTCCAGCACAGAGTTCAAGTTTCAAGATCGACCAATGGTGACGAGCTTGTGCGACTTTCTTTTGTGTACGCTTCTTCCTCGGAGACTTCCAACCTTTGCTGATTTCCTCACGTGTGTTTTTGCATTTGTGCTCTCTCTCTTTGTCTTGCCCCGCCTCTTTCGCCGCGCCCTGGTTCTCCGCCTACTTTTGTCACACGTCTTGGCCATCAACGACGTAGTCAACCCCGAGGCTTCGCGTTTGTGGTAAGTTTCACTCGCCTCTTGTACTGGACTACAAGACGGACATAGTTATCGGTTGTCTGGAGCTCTTCCTTCGAACAGTTTGATGCTCAGTACCTGAACCTCCTGCCGCATTATTCACAGGAATTTTTGAACCACAAGGATGCCGAGGCGGCGCGTGTTGCAATGGTGCGTCCTCATTATTTGAAGCTTTTGAGCTCACTTTCTTGGCTTTAGTCACAATCCATTTCTTCTTGCACCTCAAGCGTGCGCCAACATTTTCTCCCCGCAACTTTACTTAGGACAACCACAGTTACGACGGACGCGAGATCACGGTGCTGTTCGCACAGGAAAAGCGGAAGCAACCGAGTGACATGCGCAGGCGCGACGGTTACGGCAAGGGCGGCGGCTATGACCGCGGTGGCTACGACCGTGGGTACGATCGCGGCCGCGGTGGCGGCTACGGCTATGATCGCGGCGGCTACGATCGCGGAGGCTATGACCGCGGAGGCCGCCGCGACCGGTCGCGCTCCTACGACCGCCGGGACGACCGCCGCCGCGATCGCTCACGCTCGCCAGACCGCCGTTCACGTTCGCCCGACCGCCGGGATGAACGCCGCCGCAATCGGTCCGCAAGTCGCTCTCGCTCCCGTGGTCGCTAAATCATCGTGTTCGAGATTATGCGATGTCCCTTTGAGGCCTTTTTCCTCTGATTCGAAGGCCGTGCTTCGTGCTTTGAACGCAAGTTGGCCAGTCGGCCAGTCTGAAGTCTGCCTTATTCCAAGGCAGAATTGAAAGCAATACAGCTCATACTAGAATAATAGAAGGGGGCTAAAAAGCACACGGCACACGCGCCCGAGTGGCCATGATATCCTAATTATTTCCTCTTTGTAATTCACAACCCACTGACCTTCTTGTTGGCATATGTATAACTTATAAATACTATATACGATATACTATAAATTATTAAACTTCTCTAACTTCTCTGCTTCCCTTGTGCTCGGCCCGCTGTCTCAGTGAATAGAAAGTGAGGTACATGGGGTTTCTCTTAAGGCTGCCTAAAGGTTCCTAATTTTTAATGTAGGCATTCATAAAGACACAAGATACAAGATGTAAGATACAAGCGCGGGACTTTAGTTTACTGTGCTGTCTTGTTGGTCTTCGGTTCTTCGCTGTTTGTTGATTTCTATACGCTGCTTTATAAGATATGACTCAATCGCACATATAATTTGCGAACGGGAAGTGCCTCCTTTTGCTGCATCTGAGGTGCCTTTAATTTTCATTGACAACTACTCTGGGGAATGCCCAGTAGCATGCAGGGATTTGGCTTTTTTGGCTCGAGCTTCCATGACGAGATGCCCGTAGTCTTTTCTTTCAACGGGCCTGCTGACAACTTGCAATGATTCCATGGCAATCATCCGCAGCATGTACAAATCAATGCCTGGGTAGTGTCGCCCATCCCCATCTGAGGTGAATTTGCAACCGGCTTGCCTCGTCAGGGCATATGCATCAAGAACGCGAAAACTTGCCAGGGTGTCATTGTGCTCATCTGCAACAAGCACAGGCGCACCCTGAAGAGTTTCAACACCACCGTGACCGAGCAGAGTGTTGGTGCAATTCAGTTTGAAATCACTTCCATTCGAAGCCTGCATTGAAGCATTTTGAGTCAAGGACCTCACATACGAGTCACATTTTTTCAGTGTAGCTGTAACTGAGCGGCGCGGAGGTGCAGCCGGTGCTCGCTGTCTTTTCTTCTTCCTTCTCACGGACTGCATCCTTGGTTGCCAATGGTAAGAATAGTCATCTAAACTACCTGCCTTCGATGTATAACCTCCAGAGGGTGGTAACCCTTTTCTAAAGTTCCTGGATTGACTTCCAAACGGAATAATATCGGTTTTCGCACACATCATTCGTTGTTTTCCAAATGACAACGCCTCCAGGTCCAACGTGCTGTCGCACTGCGTGAATTGTGGCTCTCACTTCTGCAGTGTAATTTGCAATGATGCTGCTTGCCTGAAACCAACCGTTCCTAGCAGCAGAAGAAGACTCAAAGGGTATCGCAGGCCAGAGGTGGAGGTAATGCAACCCTCCCGTCAAAACCACTACATCTGCCCGCTGGCCACCTTGTTGAAGCTCAAGGTTTCGCAGGTTCTCAACGGCGTACATTGCTGGAAGGGCTCCTTGCCCTTTTCCGACCGACAAGGCAAAATCGCGGCGAGAGCCTGGTTTGGGGACCCTGATAGCAATCAGTTTTTGCTCCTTTGTTCCCTCGTCAACGCCCTGGTAAGGGCGACATCGGCTGGGTGGGGAATCTGGGGGCAATTGTCCGCAGGCATTGTTGTCGTGCAGCAGGTCATGCGCGGTGACTGAATCCGATGCATTGTGCAGTGCAGCGATCGAGAAGTTGGCTGCATATCTACTACCGGCTGAGCGTGGTCCTTGGATAGACTTTGCCCTGCGCCGCTCCCTCCTCGAAGGTTCTGATCCTGGCAGAGGACGTTTCATCATTTTTTGGTAGACAGATAATCGCCTGTGCTCCGGGAAGCTCATGTTCAACCGTTCTACCGTCTTTTTTTGGGATCTCACCTCGTCAGGGCTGGCATAAAGGTATTTCGTAATTTCGGAGTGAAGCGAAAAGGTAGTAGAGTCCCCCAGAAACACCACGTGCCTCCCCAAGAATGCGTCAGCGAACAAAGCCTCAAACTCTTCTCCAGGAGGAAGCCCCAGGAAGGGCATGGGGGCTGGAATGGAGTGCTCTGGCGACATGAGGAGACTTCCAAAGCACTCAAACGTCACGAGCGAGTAGAGAAATAGCCAGACGAACGAGCGGGTGGCCATTTTTGGGACCCTACAACCGTAGCCTGTTTGGCCGACGTCGCTTTTATCTCGTTCTTGGAGCAATAAAAATTGTGGGCCCAACCGATTCGTGTAATATCAACCCAAACTATTGAAACCCTGACCGACCACCGTTTTAAACTGCACCAAAGCCGAGCTTGCGTTGTAAAAGGGGGTAAAATGACTCTTGGGGGCGCCACCAGCGTTATAGCCCCGGGAGACCTACGTTGAAAAAGGTGCAGACGTTTACGGTGAGCGGGGGGACTGACAACAGAATTAGGCGAACCTAAGGTCGACACCTAACATAAAAGTAATCAAGACAAATTCCCCTTGAATCTCAGTACGATGAGAGCACCTTCAGGGCTCATTCGGGGCCAGGTACCCGTCGCAAAAAATATCTGGAAGACACGTAGAACCCACACCGTCGTGACCTTAGAAGTGCTTGTGCTCCAAATTTCAACTAAGCAAATGGGCTAGCTCTGAATTAAGCTAATAAATGGTTATGTCAACTATGAGACTACCAGCTCGCGAGGTTGCGTGCGCGATGATGGCTAGCCATATGGTGACTAGCCAGATAGGTGCATGGCTAGCTAGCCAACATTTTTTAGTGCTGAGGCGAGGTTGACACGTTGACACTAGCTACAGGGTAGTCCTATTATGTTCATTGGGTCAATGCGGAAAAGCGGAAAAGGCAAAAAGGCAAAAAGGCATCACCGCACCGATCACCGAATCAACGGGCCTACATCGCTAATGTTCCTCTCGTGTGCTGCCGTCTTGGGCGCCCTGGCTGGCACTGCTGTTGGGTTTTCACCTCCTAAATCATTCCTACATTCGCACGGGCCAAAGACATGGCCACAGCCTCGGTCGTCAGTGCAGCGTGGAGCCTCGATCGTCGATAACGAGTTCGAGTCGGAAGGCGCTACCATTGCACCGCCAACTGCGAGCCGAAATTTCCCAGACGACGAACGTTACCGCAAAAACCGGCGGTTGTACACGCACTTGAAGGTCAGCTCGCCTGTGCGCCAAGACTTGAGCCGGCGGCAGCGCAACAACTCGAAGCCTAAAGTGCTTGCCCCCGCGGGAGGGTGGCCTCAACTGGAAGCGGCAATTGCCGCAGGCGCTGACGCCGTATACTTCGGGTAGGCATTAAGCACTCCATGATAAGCATCGTTCATAAATTACGACAAGCATGAATGTCGACCTTATTGATTTGATATGTATTGGAGTTTCTAAGAACTATTTTTGGTAGGATATATTTTCAGTATCTTTTGTATCTTTCTCTTGCGGTTATCAGGTGCAGCGCGGGTTTGAATGCGAGAGCGCGGGCTGCGAATTTCGACATTGCAGAGCTCCCCAAATTGATGGCGTACTTGCACGAGCGCGGGTTGGAGGGCTACATGTGCATGAACGTGCTGGTGTTTGACGCGGAGCTGGAGGCTGCGGAAGCTCTGGTGGTGGCAGCGGCGGCTGCGGGCGTCGACGCGCTCATCATTCAGGTGTGCGCTCGTTCTAGGATGAGAATTATTCGACTAGCGTTTATTGGTATTTTTGCTGGAGCTGATCTCCCTGGCTAAGTTTGTATGACTCGTTGAACCCATTGGAAGTGTGAGATATCTGAATGATACGGTGCGCTTCAACTCTGGGGGATTTCCTAGTATGCCCTAGCAAACGACAAATACCTGACTTCAGAGCAGTATTTCTGAATCAATTGAGCATATGTGCTGAACATGCTCGCCCTTCTCTGCACAATAGGACATTGGTTTAGCAGCTCTCGTAGGGCGAGTGGCCCCTGGCCTTCCGGTGCATGCTTCCACGCAAATGAGCGTAACCGACGGAGCAGGAGCGGCAAGTATATTTCTTTGTCGTCGCCGTATTAGCTTCTGCAAGAAGAGACTAGACTTCTTATTACCCCCCCCCCC
>Ga0136554_1000451_pt1 | contig 15133 bp, 15 predicted proteins | sample AntRauTorckE5431_FD_104637 | JGI IMG/M metagenome (GOLD analysis project Ga0136554, IMG submission 104637) | Saline lake microbial communities from Rauer Islands, Antarctica - Metagenome Torckler E5 #431 | ecosystem: Environmental > Aquatic > Non-marine Saline and Alkaline > Saline | place...
GAAGCCCAGAAAAGAATTCTAAAAGAGCATCGTTAAATACGCTAAATATATCGAGAAATAAGTAACTAAAGGTACGCCCTTGCAGAGCACAAGAAGTTTTCCTCTGTCAAAACTTCCTCATCACTTACGAGAACAGTGAAAGTTAAAAGAATATGAACGGAAACATTGTCGTCAATTCTTCACGCCTTGCAAAACACCAACCCTTCAATTAGCCGGTACTAAAGTAGTACAACGTACCAAATCTTCTGGAATTTTCCCGGTAAAATCGTTTCGGCTGATGTCCAAGTGCTTCAAAGCAGTCATACCGCAAAGTTCGAGTGGGAAAGGGCCTGCGAGAAGGAGAGAAACATGAAGAGGGAGAGAGATTGGAAGAAACGCGAGTGAGGCAGTGAGACTGACTAACGGGCAGAAAAGAACAAGAATATGAAAAGAAAATCGCCTGCCAACTCGTATGTAGGTCTCTATTGAAAGGTTTACCGGTTAAGAGATTGTTTTGCAGAATTAGTTTCTCGAGACGAACTAATTTGGCAATCGAGGACGGAATCTCGCCCGTAAATCGATTTCGACTCAAGTCTAATTTCATTAAATTGCGCAACTGAAATAACATTTCCCAGAGGCGATGCAAAGATTTATTGAATTGAAGGGAAAAAATGAGAAAAGGAGAGGTTGAGTAGATTAGAAGTAGAAGTTGAAGACGAGTAAGAAGGTTGAAAATACATACAAACAAGAAAACAACAGAGAAGACACAAAACTGTGCACCACATAAAAAAAGGTTACTAAGCAAGTAAACAATGAAACAAAAGAACACAAACAAAACAAAAATAATAATCATTTCTTTATAGTCAAACAGACAACAAACCACCTTCGTAAGCTCCGGCAGGGGGCCTTCAATCATGTTCTTGTACAAGTTCAGAATCACCAGGTTTCTCAGGTTGTTCAAACTGCTCGGTAATTCCCCGTTCAAGCCGTTTTCGACTAATTTGATGCGGATTAAACTGAATAATTAAGAAAAAAAATACAAAACATCTCAAATGAAACAACAAGGTTCAAAAATTAAATTGCACAATTTAGACCTACGATCCTATCTGCTTTTCACCAACACCCCCTGCCACCCACACTCTTCGCATACCTCTTTTTGGGCATTCCCGGGAACATTTCGTCGTCTTCCATCGTGGAAGTGGTCACCCCCCACCATTCGCTCAAGTCCGGCAAGCCTTCGTCCCACCTTGGGGGGGGAGAATGAGAGGATTGGATGTTGTGGCTTTACAAGTACAAAGAGAAGTAAAATAGGTTTTAAAAAAATAGTCAATAAAGTAAAATGAGGTAAAATGGTAGATTTGATGTTACGTACGCAAATTATATTTCCGGAAAAAAACGGGTGTAAAGCTGAAGTGTCTGTTTTCTTCAAGCATGAGCACACGTAGTGCTTTGTGTGCGTGAAGGTACCATAACCCTAAACAACTACACTATCATCAACTACTATTCTCTTTACCCGTCCACATTTTCCCAGGTCACGCTGCCTTGCGTAGCTTCATATAAATCTTCCAGCACCTGATACCAGAAAACAGACACATGCATACACTTATATCAACAACTTGCTCCTTAGTTCGACACAAAATTCAACAATAAATGAAATCGTGGTACGGACAAAAATAAAGTGCGCGGAACACCCGTTTGCTACAGATACATCGCTGTTGTGCTTCCAGTCTATTTGTAGTACTTACTGAGTAGTCCTGGTATGCTCCTCATGTACACCACATGTACACATAATATTTGCCGGCCCACTCTCCTCTCTACCCTACATGTACACTTAGTACCTGCCGGTCGACCCTCCTCTCTCCTCTCTACACCACATGTGCACTACGTGTAGTACATGTAGTACCTGCCGGTCGACCCTCCTCTGGGGGTCAATGTCGCCTTCGCTCTCTTCGTTCGATTCTGAGGACTCTTCGTCGCTGCCAGCGCCGTCGCCGGTCGTGTGTGCGCGCCGCCTAGAACGATACGGGGAGTGCACGTAATTGGTAGGGTTGTTGTTCTTGTTAGATTGCTACCACCATATCATAAAGAAAAAGATAATCGACTGATTCGGGTACAAACAATACAGTTCGATTTCAAAATGATGCGAAAATGAAAGTCTATGTGCAGGCCACACAATTAGATTAACTGAAAGAATCAAGTCTGTCTTTTTTTTAAAACTTACCACTCCTCGATGTTCATTTGCAGCACGAGATTGGGCGTGAAGTTTTTGTGCGGAACTTCAACTCCCGTCTTGGGTGACGTGTCGTGCTTTTTGAACCTGAGAAGCAACCAAAATGATGCTCAGGCTCACCAACCTTCACGGCACAGCTGAGAGTTCAAACTCACCAATCTTCGAGGGCTTGACGGTCGTAGGTGTACTCGTCGGCTGCCACAACTGGATCGCTCATCAACTGCGTGAGTGTGTGTAGGTGATGAGAAGAACGAAGAAAGATAACGATGAAACGAAGAGGTCAAATGGCAATTGTTTTAATCTAGGCATTCTGGGAAAAGTTAAGAGAATAGCTAGAGTGCGCCACGAATGCGAACTCTCCATGCTGCGTACGGGAGGGGGAAGGGGGGGGGGTATGATACAGAAAGAAGCCTCAGAGATTGTGGATCATGAGGCAGCTGGGCCGAACTTGTACAGGAGGTGCGAAGATTGCCACCTCTATTCCTTTTCCCTTTATCTTTCGGATGTGATTTTTCACCTCCTTTGTGATGGGGCACATGAATTCATGAGGCACGTCGTCGCCTCCATCGTCGGCCATCACGACACTGAATTTCTTCCTAGCTAATGGAGCTACGGCTAGGATATGATTCGAATACAAGAAGTAGACAGTAGTAGACTATCGAATTCAATCCTAGACAGTCTACACAAATAGCGCTTCAATACGAACAATTATTCCAATATGACCTCGTGTTCACGTGTGTAGAACTCAGCTGCGGCTACTTCGGTAATTCCAGTGCGTCCTTCTCCTAGCTGCCGTGTGATCCACGTTGCAATGGAGATGTTGTACAAATATACTAGCTAGCAAGCCCAAGCTTGGAAAATTCCAACGACGATATCACTGCAACAGCGCGCACTTCTATCGTGCGCCAATGCTCACGACGACTCGATGATTCGGCCTACTTTCTTCTCTTACTCAAAGTAGTCGGCACTTCGTCGGTAGTGGAGGGGAATTCCCGGTTTTGAAAAGTGGCCTTGGGAATTGGGAATTCCCACGATTCCCGGGAATTCCCATAGATTCCCGGGAATTCCCGGTGGTTTCGGGAATCCACGCCTGTCGCAAGAGCTCAAGAGAGGACTCCCCCTAACGGGGATTGAGGTCGAGCTGTAGATCTTCCACCGAGCCTACAGTGGCGTGTGCGAAGTGCGGTGATACAGAAAGGAAAACCCTACGTTCCCATAATCCCCACAACTGCGATATGCACCGGTCCCAAATAGCCGCATTCAGCGCCCGTTCTCTTCTAGTTTCAAAGCCACAATAAAGGGTGTTTTAGCGGCACATAGAGTATAACCAAGAATTCCCCCATGTATGGGAATTCCGAGGAATTCCCAAAAAACGCCATTTGGAGCAGGGACTTCCCGAGGAATTCCCATCGATTCCCGACCTCGGGAATTCCATGTTAGGGAATTCCCCCCCCCAACTATCCGTCGCTACTAACAAGTACATAATAAGTACCTCGTACTTCGTATAAGTGTACTTTTTTTGTGCTCGGCCGAGAAAAGTGTTTCTTTTGACTCAAATAATACAAATTTGTGTTACGACCATCTTGATTATTTGTGATTTGCAACGACCATCGCGATTAAAAAGAAGGAAAACGGCCATCTTGATTATTTATTTATGAACGACCATCTGGATTTTTTAGAATTTGTGAACGACCATCTTGATTTTTGACCAATTTAAAAACGACTGTATCAAATTTTACCCAAACAAAAAACAACAACAAACGCAGGCAGGTTCTCTTGGTTATCTGTACCTTTCCGGAGTCCCAGTCGCTCTTTTACTGTAAATTACCAGAGAAACCCACTTCTTCAGCCCTCGCAGCCAGCCCAGACTACAAACGGTTGTGCCTCTTCGATACTCCTTTGTTTGTTGCTCCAAAGCCACCACCGGACCATCCGGTGTCGACGGCTTCAATTGGTTGGCTGAAAAAACAAACACTCTTCCAATCAGCCACCGGCGGAAGAAAATAGCAAAGCGAAGTAGCATTACACAGTAGTAGCACCAGCGTTCAGAATTGTGAATTGAGCAGAACTGAGTAGCACACAGCGCACTTTTAGGTACGAGGCGCGTTTTTTTCTTTTCATTTTTTTTCCGTCGTCGTCGTCGTCGTCGTCGTCTTCGTCGTCGTCGCTTCAGTTGGAAGTGCCTAAGGGCAGCGCGACGACAGGCTATATATATGGAGGCTATTAATGTGCTGCGGTTTGCTTCTAGAAGAATCCCTAGCTGCTGTGTCACGGCGGATATGATATATACACTAGCACCGCGGCATGCTGCTGCTGGAAACTGTGGCAACCGGGTTTCGGGTTTGAGGTCTTTAATCGTAATCGGTGAACCGATAACTATCCCTCCGGCTTCCAGGATTTTGAGTTTTTTTTTAAGCCCCGACTAGCAGCCAGTATTATATGCTGACTAGCAATATGCAGTATATACTGCATACACATGTCTAGCTCAGTGTATTAAATCCATCTAGCATTAACTGAAAACCGATGTCGATTTATCTAATAAAATAAAAGTGAATGAAATGAAACGGAAAGATCAGCGGGTTCTTGGTTTTTGGTTCTTTGGGCACGGACCCCAAAGAACCATAGGCCTGATGGTGCAGCCAGAAGGCTGGAAAGAAATAAGCATCTCGGCTAGAGGGTGCGCTCCAGGGCATTTCCCGTGTAGCCGTGCTGCACTGGCACTGCCACAGCAGTTGCGACCGCCATCTCCGCACCAGCACCACTCGCATTTTCATCGCCGTAAGCACTGCTGCTGTCGTATTTGAAAGATGGCGATTGAGTTTGCTCGGGCGACGAGACCACCTGTTCATGTTGGTACATAAAGGAATAGGTCCAAATGAAATAAAAAGAAGGCAGTGCCACAGTCCGTAACTGCCCGCGCAATTGAATAAAAAGAATGCATGAAAGGATTTCAATATGACATATCAAGAACAATCTCAAATTAAGTGCTAGGCCAAAACAGGAGTATCCTGTGTGGTCAATCACCTCGCCGGCCACCATGATAGGTTGCGGTGAGAAATGATTGCTGTCTGAGGAGATGAAAGCATCCGCTGCTCCTGCTGCTGCTGGCGGTGTAGACGAAGAGGACATATCATCCACAAACACTGCTTGCGCCACCTGTATGATATATACCGTATGTGATAGGGGATTCGACACACATGTAGCGCATTGGGCAAAGATGGGGTAAGGCAACTGTATTTCTCTATATCAAATAATGTTTTAATAAATGTACTGATACAGAGACCCGCCATGATTAGGAACCTTTGCTTACCGGCTGCACATTTACTTCCGTGGTGTTTTGGTGCACGTTGTAAGTCCCCCGGGGGTTCGTGCGCGCAGTGGTGAAATAAGGCTGCATACGGCACACAGGAACACGGCGAAGCATATACAGCCAAACAAACACGCCATGATATACCATGCATGAACAGGGATGCACATTAAAATAAAGGAAAAAAAAGAAGCATAAATTAAGGAAAAAAGAAGAAGTGAAAGATAAAAAGGCGAAGAGATAGAGAAGGAAGTGACCGTCAAGAAAAAGATAAACAATCAGCACGGTCTCATTACGAAAAAAAAAATGAAAATAAAGGTTATCTAGTTGAAAAACTGAAGGTGACAACAAGGCAGCTGGGAAGTGACTACAAGGGGATCAAGACATGTGCGCACCTTTTCTTGGAGTTTTTGGCTGAGGCCGCCGCCACGGCAGTACACCGCAATGAAAAACGTCAAAAGGAACAGCTGCACGATGTACCTTTAAATTTGTAGAATGGCATGCGACAATATATGGAAGCAAGTAAGCGTTATTCGAGGCAGAAAAAAAATAACAGAGAGAGAGATGCACAGCAAACACATTGAGAATGCGAACAAGGCACGCGAAAAGTTGTCATGAAAAGCATTGGGCGTACTTAAAGGCCAAACAAGCAAACCATTCCACGAAGCAGAGACAGCCAGAGGCTTTTTTGTTTGGTTCTTTCCGCTCACCACGTTTGACTGTCTTCTTCCGAAGAAGAGGATGCTAGCATCACAACTGCGTTGATTAAACTGACGAAAGTCAGGAAAGCACACAAGTAGTTGCAGCAGCAGAAGTACTGAATGCACGTGATGTTTTTGTCTCTGACACCCACAAATCCACACGCAGGGAGCGCAAGGGCTGTCAACAAGTTCCACACCTGGGATAAAGAAAGAAGAAAGAAGGGGATGGGTAAGCATAGGATTGTTGGGTCAAATCAAAAGTACATGTATGGGCCCACTGCAGCGGCAGCAACCAAATTCTGCCCTACTTGGATGCCTATGCGTACTGCAATAGACCAACTCAACAAAACAAAACAAAAATGTTATTCCCAGACTTCCGCCCACCTACTCACTCCCCCTATACGACTTACGGCGCCTGTGGTAGTCAGGCTCGAACGCCCTAAGTCCCATATGAAGTTTAAGATTGCGACCACAATCAGGCAAAAGCTAGCTTGCAAAAGCTGAGTCGTCAGTCTAGCCACCTACGAAATCCAACCACAAAAAGTAAAGGTGCGTTAAGACGCGTAGCTACCGTGCATCGAGGCAAATGAAAGTTAGCCAGGCTACAAAACCAACCATAGAGCAATCCTTGTCAGTTCTAAACAAGCGGCGATGAAAGAGAGAGAGAGACAGAGTATAACAACGCACTTGAACATCGCCGACCGACATGACTTCATAGTGAAAGATCGTGATCGGCTCCGCGGTGGTAATTACAGGCAGTGCAGAGTGGGGATTTCCAGTGCTGCTGCTAGTGTCGCTAGTGCTGCTGGTAACGTTAGTGTTATTGTTATTGTTGCTGGTACTTGAGTCGTGCTCTACTGGAACTGCCTCCCCGCTAACCACGACCTACAGTTTTTTTTTTCGAGTCCGAATGGATACGTGAGTAACATATGAGCAAAGTTAGAAAGCTCACAAGGGGCTTGAAAACACTGCTGCAAGAAGTAAATGTAGAGAATGCTTTGGAAGAATCGATATTGAGTTGATCAAACGATTCAGTAGCGTATTATCGGTGATAGCAGCGTATGAGCTCACCATATCGATAGAGACTGCCGGGCGTGAACTCTTGATTGTCAGAAATGAAGAACTAGCTAGCAAAGTCCCAGATGAAAAAGTTGTTTTAATGAATCTGGATGCTAAGTGAAGCGCCGTGCCGTGGTAAATCCTACACTACTTCGGTGAAAGGATGATGATGGTCTCCATTGTCTTCGTTCACAAGAAGAATGATGGATGAGGAAAAGGTGATGACACGACAGAAACTCGTCATTGGTCAATTGGTCAACCCCAAAGGAGGGAAGCGTATCTTTTCTTTGCGTACTAATTTGTCGCGCAGTGATTGATGCTGCACACGCTGTGGTTCTGAAATTCTGACTGTTTGGTCTGAGATGACCGCTGACGACTGACGACGACTCCGAATTGCAGTGGTGCATGATATCATTCAGGGCTGAGCACTGAGCACTTAGAATAAGCTCGAGAAGGCGTGGGCATCATCCTTTTGCCATCTAATACATAGATTAAACTTCGAAGTCAAGCGAAAACTTCAACGCATCCCCCGAGTGAGAAATTGGCATCTACGCATTTTCTATGTAGAGAATTGCGACTTATAATCATTCGCCGTCTTTAGTAGGCGCGTCATGGCCAACGTGACCAATAACTCTAATCTTTCATAGCTCCTATTCAGTGTTCATTGAGTGCTTTATCGTGGGGTGCATCGCACGATTTCCAAAGCTACCGACCAAGTTCTGAAATTTCTCAAGTAGCCTTTTGTGATAGAGCTGGTGCTGTTTAATGATAGCTTACCCCCTACTTGACTCTGTTCTCATTGTCTAACAGGAAAGACTTCGCACAGAGCTCATGGCGACTGAGAGCGATTCAAACGATGGGGGTAGAACGAGAAATCCACAAATCTCTTTGCCGGTGGTGGCAACAGCGGAGCCGATCACGATATTTCACTATGAAGTGATGTCGGTTAACGATTCTCAGGTAAGCGTTCCGGACTCGCACTGATATTATACGGGCCTGCATTGCTAGATCATTGGAATGAACATGAAGTTGCTGCTGGGTGGCAATTTATTGTGCCTCGTGTGTGCTTATAACTTATGCCTTTATAGGTCCTCCCGTTCCTTCTTCCCCTCCAAGATAACCTGTTATCACTTTTGTAAAAACCAATATCTAATGTTACGAGTTGTGTGTGTTTTTTTAAATCACAGGTGGCTACTCTCACCACTCAGCTTCTTTACGTGAGCTTTTGTTTGGTGGTGGTTGCGGCTATGAATTTCGTGTGGGATCTGGGACGGTCCAACGCTACGACTTCCGGCGCGGTGAGTGCTCCTGTACACAGCAACAAGCGATAATAGCTTCTTGGGAGGCTTGAGCAGACCCACAGTAGAGCCAAGTGCGCGGGAAAAATCAAGCGGAAAAAAAAATGAATACATCTAAACCTACTTCTTTACCATTTCACCTCTATCTGCCAACCCCTAGGTCTCCAATTTGTTGGTAGCGCTTGCGCTGCCGGCGTGTGGGATCAAGGGAGTGCGCGAGAAAAACCCGACCTGCATTTTCTACTTCAACATTTGCAGCAACTTGTGTGCGTTCATTACCATTTTGAGCATCATCAGCGTGATTGCCGCGCTCGTTTCGGCTTCCGAGGACGACAACCATTTGTGGTGAGTATCTTACTACGTACTCGATATTATGACCAAGGGTATCGAGTACACCTACAATGCCTTGTGAAATGGCCCTCTTGTTGACTGTACATTTCTCTTATGCGTCAAATTTACCCACGCCTGTGCGCAATCCATGCGATATGATAAATAAGGTATGCCGGGCAAATCGTTCTCCACGCGCTCTTCCTTTCCATCTACTGCCGCGGAGCGAATTTGAGTGAAAAGCTTCGCAAGCAGGTCAGCCGTCCTCTCTCAACGCCCCTCCTACGAAGCTCTCTCTGTGTTTTGTCTCTCAATTCGTTCATGCATCTTCCCGTTTTTTTTCTTTTCATGAGCGCAATTGAAAACGCGCCTTGTTTTGGCACCAACGTGTTCTTCAAATCCTAGTACACTCGTGGGGCTCATGACATTACTTTCTGTTCCAATGGGTCGTTTCTTCTGCGCTGTTGTGCCGTTTTCAGCCTTACTTCACGTCCGACCGCACGAACCCTAGCCGTCCATACAACGTGCACCAAAACACTGCGGAAGTAAATATTCAGCCGGTGAGTGAGCTATCCCTTTTTCACACTGATTTATTCCAAACATACCATCGTCGAGCATGAGGCGTTTTGGGAGACCATCCCTTTTAGCGTTTTCCTCTACTCGATTTTCGAAAGACCAAGGAAGCATTCTCAATTATGCAATTTCGTTTGTTGCCTTTTGATTGCTATGGCTCATTGTGCTGAACATCCAATCCATTTACATACACGCCTACGTAGGTGGCGCATGCAGAGTTTGTGAACGGATCTTTTTCTTCAGCCGCAGCGGCGGACGCGCACTCTGGCAGCTACGGTGGCTCCTCCTCGCAACCTCTCGTAGTGGCTGGCACGGTAATAATCACGAGTGTTATTTTTTTTACTGACATGAATGATGATTCATTTCGAAGTCAAATACCCTGTGTAGTGTTATAATAATGCGTTGCGCCTACAGTAGAAGCGTGTCAATTAGAGGTCGTCTCTCGAAGGTTAACGCAGTTCCTCTGTCCTTGACTCTGCCCGTCTTCACCTTCTTTGCCTAAACCTCCTTCTTGCTCTCCGCATAACCTTCGGCGTATTAATTAAGGTGGTCTCCACGCCAGGGCAGGTTTATGCGCCTTCGCCAACTTACAAGGGCGATGATTATGGCGGTGAGATGGAATTGGCGGTGGCAACTGCGGTCGCAGTGCCTACACATAGCAGCACGTAGCCTGCGCGTTGCTTTCTGCCGCGTTGGCCTTTGTGTCGGTGTTGCTTGTGTTTGTACAAGTCCGAGTTCGAGTTCGGCGCAGATAAGCTCCTAGGTCGATATGCCAGTCGGAGCTACAATGATTTCTTCCATCGGGATCCCAGTGCTGTTGAGTGATATTTAAAAGACCCATCCTTGCCTTTAATACAGGGCATTGCAACTAATTTCTACTTTCAACTACTTCATGGCTTTTTTCGGAGTTCTAGAAAGAATACTATGCACTATATTGGTGCATATTAACGGGTGACTCAGAAACAGCATAAGAAATATTCTTCCTTCTTCGACTTCGTCGTCTTCCAAATTTGTTGCTGAATCAGTTCGAACAACTCATCAACTCATCAACAGCTCCGTGTGCTAGAAGCTAGAAGTGGGCAGAGGCAGACAACCAGCGTGGGTCGTGGGTTTCTTTGCTTTGATCGTTAGGGAAGAGCTATCGCCTTTCAAGACGAGGGGTTTTTCATTAGAGGTGCGCGGGGCTTCGGCAATAATAGTTATAGGAACACTTCGATGTTCTCAAGACTGTCATGTAGAGACACTCGTTGATTGCGCTAATGTTGACAATTATAGTGCGGTCTTTTCCTAGACTAATCGATAAGCATAAGCAGTATAAATCTCATGAGCTTGTCGAGCGCCATCGCTCGCTATTTTTGTTTTTTTGGTTGATTAATCTGATGTTCTAAACTCGTAGCGTGATATTAGCCACACTCGACTGCTTTTCTCGTGGTTGTACAGGAGAGGGATAGACAGACGCCTATGGTAGCCGTGCACGATTCAAACAGCGTGTATGTCAACAGAAATCCGCATTCGTCGGTCCCTGTGGTGACGACGGCGGAGCCCATCACAATATTTCACTATGAAGTGATGTCCGTCGGTGACCCACAAGTGCGTGACTTATCGATTTCTTCTTGGCCTTCTTTATTCTCTGTCTCTTGTACCTCAAGGCGAAGTGCTTTAGAAAGTTTCTCACGTAACGATAAGTGTGAAGTAAACGAGCGTCGGGCAGTGCTTTTTGTTGTTCGATTGCTTGTTGCGCCGAGTCATCCGTAAACACCAGCTCTCGCGTCCATACGCAGTCACACGCAATTTTTATAATTTCCATCTTCTCGTCGTCTCTTTGACTAGGTGGCAAAAATGACCAATCAACTCTTGCACGTGAGCTGCTGTTTGGTGTTTGTGGCGGTTTTAAACTTCATTTGGGACTTAGGCCGCTCCAGCCTCAGCACATCCGGCGCGGTGAGTGTAGTCAAGCATACATCGAATCATGCAGGATGTACTTAAGAGGAGTGTTTTTCGATTTAGTTCTCAAGGGTTATATTCAATGCCACCGATGGTGCTGAATCTAATAATTAGGCCGCGCTCTGGCGTTTTCATGTGTGTGTTTTTTTTTGCCTTGCCATAACCCTATTTCAACGTCGACTGATCGAATATGCTCGACCATTTTTTCTCCTAGGTGTGGAACTTGACGACCGCCCTTGCGTTGCCGGCCTGCGGTTACGTGGGGGTGCGGGACAACAACCTCAAGTGCATCCAGTACTTCTGCTGCTGCAACTACATGTGCGCGTTCTGCACTTTTATCAGCCTCACCAGCGTGATCGTTTTGCTGGCTGGCTCTACCGAGGAAGACAATCAAACGTGGTGAGAGGTGGCGTGCCCAGTTGTCCGAAATAGGAAGGGAAGCTGTTGTCGCTGACTGGCGTATACGCACTCATTTCTAAGAATTTTAGAGGAAATACTTGATTGCTGACTTATTTGGTCTACTTCGCAATTCTTCCTTGCCCTTTGCAATCCACTCGTTATTTCATCGGTCGGTATTCTACTAGGTACGCAGTGCAACTGGTGCTCCTGACGTTCTTTTTCATGGTCTACTGCCGAGGCGGCCAACTGAGCGAAAAGCTCCGGAAAGAGGTGCCTGATTTTAGCCTTCTTCTTTATTTCCCTCGTATTTTTCTTTACGCTGACGAAGAAATCCTTGTCCTCGCCACAACTGCCGATTCGCCTTTCTCTATCCTTGCTGCCTTTCCTTATCTCTAGCGATCATGCCGATCGTCTGATTAGCGCACTATACTCGAAGTAGCTCTGCATATTTTCTTGTTGTCTCATTGTAAGCGCTCTTCCGCTGCTCATTTTTGTCTGCGCCGCATGCAGCCCTACTTCACGTCCGACCGCACAAACCCGCGTCGCATCCATCAATTGCATCAAAACACCACGGAAGTAAATGTGCAGCCGGTGAGTTCTCTTGCCCCCTTTTCTGTGATCACACCGGTAGATCAAGCTTTTCGAGCTTTTCACGGCTGTTCTTTATTCGAAGAAATGTTTATTCTACGTTATAGCATTTCTGCTCGCTAGGATGCAGTGAGGAAAAGCCCATCCGTTTTTCAGTTCCACTTGACGCATACACCCACGATCACACACCGGCAGGTGGCGCAAGCAGTGTTTGTGGACGGAAACTCTGCTGCTTCGCCTCCGTCCAGATCGAATGGTCACATGCCTGGAAATGCGTCGGTGTCGGAACCGACGCTGGTGTCTGCGACGGTAATACGGATGTGCACACCGCGAGGATCGTTGAGAGGAAACTTGCTGAGTGCCTTCTGTTCGTGTGCACATTTCATTATGCCTACAACAATTCGTTTTCACCCGTTTCTCCACGTGCGTCTTTCTGATGGTGGTCTCTGTTCGCCTTCTTTCGTGCCACGAGGATCTAATTTGTGTGCGTGTGCCATGTCAAAAAGGTGGTCTCCACGCCAGGGCAGGTGCACCCGCCTTCGCCGACCTACAAGGGCAGCGACAGCAACGGAGAGACAGAAATGGTGATGGCAACTGCGGTGGCGGTGCCTGTAAGACAAGGAAACTAGTAGGGAAGACGCAAAGCAAGAACAACACAAATCGCCCTCGACCGTTTTCGTCAAGTGATAGTGCCAGGGGGCCAATAGGACTCATTCTGGAATGAGAAAGGAACCCCGGAACCCCCTATTCCCTACCAAAGTTAAATTCGTAACCACATCTCGAATCTATATAGATATCCATATTACATATGTATGTATGGCACGATGACGCAACGGCAAAAGACAAATTTTCGCATATTGGACGAGTAGACGTTCTTGTTGACGAGTGTGGACCGTTTGAATAACATTTTTTGTCTGGAAGTTTTAGACTTGAAAAAATGCTTTCCGTCTCTCCGTGATTGTATCTGTAGAAGGTTACTCCGTGTGCCTACCTCCCGCTTGAAAAAAACTTCTCGACCTTTAAACTATTCTCTGTATTGTATCAAGGATGGCTTCGATAGATAGCAAGTTTAGTAGCATCGAGGCCATGAACAATGACGACGAGGAGGCAAGTGTTTACATTATCGTAGTCTTCCTATTTATTATTAACATCAACGCTAGTGCATCAGATACGCAAGACGAGTACCACTTCCCGAAATTGAAATTGCGAACCTACAAGTCATGTGCGCTTAATTCACTCTTTTTTTTCCTGTTCCTATTTGCAGGTAACTGATGCAGAGGCTCAAGCAGTTCTAGACGAGCTCTTCGGGAAAGGCAACAGCGGCAACAAGAGTGACGAGTCCTCGACTGCTAGCCATGATGCTCGGATGCAGCCTACCACAGCTGCTACTTTACAGAAAGCTGCGCGTACGGCGAAGTTAGCAGTAGGATTGGACCGTTCTGGCCCGTCGGCTGCCGGCAAAGCTAGAATGGAATACGAAAAAGTAAATAGGCTTGCACTCGAAATAGACTTTTGGTTTTCTCTTTATCCACCTGAAGTTCAATCGTTGTTAATGCCATGTGTTTCTAATATTGTATCAAGTGCTTAATGAAAAGGCGTTGTAAGACCGCCATAAACGTTTGCTTCGCTGTATGAAACCTTAACACCTTCGTGTTTTGTCTCCACGCGTCCCCCATGCAGGCTTTGGCGCTGTATACCTTAGCTTTACGGGACGAGAAGCTCACAGAGAAGCTGGTGGCACCCGTGCTCAGTGCTATGGAAGAGTACTTGAACCGATCGCTGGAAATAGTGCTGAGCGAAACTTTTTCTTCCTCTTCCGCTGTTGCTGACACTGGCAGCACTACTAATACAAACAACTCGCCCCTCAAAACATCTGCTGACGCCTCAGAGGCAGGCACTTCCTCCGCATTGTCGTCACATTCACCAGGCTACGATTTCTCTAACCCGCCTCTGCCCTCCGTGCGGCGCGAGGCCCTAGCTGCGATGATGCCCCGTGGGTTTAGCGTGCTCAAGCGAGGTGTCTCTCAGTACAAGCAAGGCAAAGCCGAGAGCGACAGTACAGAACCAAACAGCAGCGTAAGCACCAGTGAGAGTAGCGCAACTGTGGATCGCGATTGGCGAATTATCGTCAGGTGTGCGTGTGCGTGTGTGCGCACATAAATGAAAGAAGGACTTCTTGCTCATCATGAAATATGTTGCACCATTCTTGCGTGTTTTTCGTTGCATTGCATTGTGTTTCATATGCCCACGGTACTGTCACCTGTCTCTGGCTGCCTTGCGTCTAGGTACGCAGAAGCCATGGACTGTATGCTTCTGGTGCTTAAGAGTGGCACCCCAGCGGCACAAAGCCCGATGGTGTCCGCGTGCTTGACAGAAATGTTAGAGCGCAGCGAAGCGATCAAAGCGAAGCACGCTTCATGATACTTGATAGTTGGCGGAGTCCCTGTTCCTCGTTGCCAATTAAGTGCTCTCAAATGGAAAATTCTTCGCTATTGAATCAGTGTAAGTTTGGGATATCTGTATTGTCAATTAAACATCCAAATGCAGCTCAATTTAAAGAAAAAGCCAAATAATTCAAATATCCAACCAAACAGCTAGGTAAAACTAGGGGGAATTCATAAGAAAACCAACTTTTCCAAATCGTAATAAAAGTGTGATTTTTTTGGCTGGGTAGTTCCAAGTCACCCAGGATAGAACGAATTAGGCCGGAGCCGGACCTATAACCGTC
>Ga0136554_1000452_pt1 | contig 15111 bp, 13 predicted proteins | sample AntRauTorckE5431_FD_104637 | JGI IMG/M metagenome (GOLD analysis project Ga0136554, IMG submission 104637) | Saline lake microbial communities from Rauer Islands, Antarctica - Metagenome Torckler E5 #431 | ecosystem: Environmental > Aquatic > Non-marine Saline and Alkaline > Saline | place...
GATCAATAGGAATTGGTGGTCAACCTACAATTTCTTTGAATCATCTGGCCTCCCATCCGAGCTTGCGAGTCGAGGCTTTGACAAAGACTTCGATATGCCACCTTATCTTTTTCGCGAAGATGGCATGCAGCTTTGGGACGCCTATGGAGAGTTTGCAGCAGACTTTGTGAATGAAATTTACAAATCAGATGCAGAGGTCAATGAGGATGATGATATTCAAGCTTGGGCGAAAGAAACAAGCGCGTTTGACAAGGCAGCCGTTCCTGGGTTTCCCGCTACTATTAAAGACAAGGTCACGCTAGTCAATATCCTGCAGACGCTCATGTGGATCCCAAGTGGTTTACATGCTGCAGTAAATTTCCCTCAGTACGACTTTTATGCTTATGCACCGAACAAACCATTGGCCATGAGGGCTTTGTTGCCTGCTTCAAACTGTGAAGATATTTTCAAGAATGCTTTGCCTACAGTAGCTAATGCGCAACAGATTATTACAACAACTACAATCCTCACTCTACCTTCCCAGGATTGTATCGACAATCTTCAAAACAACTTTTCCACAATTGGAAACAAATCGTATACCAAATTTCAGTCAAAACTTGATGAAATTGGTGACGGCATTGAAAGGAGAAACAAGGAGAGTAAGAAAGCTGGCAATGCCGTGTACTCCTATTTAAATCCATCTGTTGTCCCAGCATCTATTGATATTTAATTCAAACATGACAATGCGTACTAAAGTATACTTCAAAAGCGCTGATATATCTATGTGGTGTTGTTAAGTTTATTTCGTAAGCTTTAAAATAATGCCCCATCTACAATTGCGTTTATACGCGTTCATTTATTTACAATCATTGTACTATGAACAGGACAATTATATTATTACACGGATTTACAACTGTTGTACCCTTCACATCCAAATGGTTGATGTGATGCTTCCACTTTCCAGTAGTAAAAAAGCTGCAAAAAGTGAGAACGGGAAGCAATAAATCCAATCCGATGGATACAGCGCCAATGAGAGACGCACACCACCATCAAGTGATGCTACCTCTCAGTTTTTGAGGTGTCCCTTTGTGACCTGACTGAGGACCTAGCTGATCCATAAGATATTCGTGATAGTGCAGCTGTACTCAGAGGAGCATCTGTCAGAAAGGAGGATCAAGACATCCTCATTAAGCAAGAAGTCACTCAAGAACACGTCTCTCTGTTAAGTTCGTGCATAATCCTAGAAAAGGTTGGAAAGGGTGGTAGAGCTGTGATGTTAGCAATTCAAAATCACTATAATGGCACATCAGAGGGCGAGCGCACGAAGATTGCTGGTGAACATCAGGTCTCACGCACAGGGCTTCAGAAAGAGGAATGCATCGAAGCTTTCCGCATTGCAAACAAGATTGCTGGTGCAGATATTCATTTTGTGCGTTTGTGGTGGTTGGTGTGAATATGGCTGTGATATTTTCCATGGTCGTCATGATTATGAATTTCAATTCGTAATTAAAAGTTCATAAAAGGTAGTAAGTAGCAACAAAGTATTTAGCATTTTGAATTTGTGAGGCTTTTCTCATGTCCGACAATAAAAATAAGTCTTTTAAAAATACTTCCTCTTTCGACGGAGGAGGCAGCAGCAGCAGGCAGCCAAAATAGCCAATAGGTCGAAGAAGGTCGACTACGAGTACTGTTCGTAAGTATTTATGTATGTAAATACATAGTACATAGATTGAAATAAGGACTACCATACCATACTACTGTTATTATACCTAACAATGAAAAATAATTCGAGCAACCTCGCAACATCGATTCGGCTCTTCGTCGTGTTGAAAATCTTATTATTTGTGCAGGCGAGCATTGGGTCGTCGTCCATTTATCCAGTAAACAATCTTGAATCATCCCTCGCCGCTTCTTCCAGTCAAGCTTCCGTCATTGCCTTAAGATGTCATGATTGCATAGTGGTTCTATCAATGTCTCCTCCTTCTAAAGACCAGACGTGCAACTTGACATTATCCAATGCAATATCTGCAAATGATGAAGTTATTGATGAGACTCAAGGACTTACGGATACAAATAAAGAGGATGGTTCAGGATTAATTCCAATCACACACAGAGGGCCTATATCCACTGTCACAACGTTAGACTCGTCATCCATCATTTCGCGTGGAACGAAGAGAAGGAGCCGCATCATGCACCTCCTCCAGGAAAATTCGGGCTTGGCATTATTCATGACGGGGTTCGCGAGTGATACGCAATATCTGGCTCGATATGCAGCAGGTCATATCTCCCAAGAAGAACAGATTTATGCCGGTACGTATATAAATGCTCGAGATCTCATGAGAAATGCCTTAGGACCTCTAATACAGAGGGCGACGTTGAGTAGCGGTTCGAGACCTTTTGGTGTTCAAGCTCTAGCAGTATCGCCTGCCAAACCGAACGAGAATGATATGCCGAGATCAACATCGGCAATGATAATGACAACGTTGGACCCCAGTGGAAATTTGAGATATTGGCATGGGATGGGAGCTTTCATTGGCAAAGACTCAAATCTGAATCAAAAGCATTTACATCAGATATTGGAAAAGGCAGGCACAACGTTAGAAAATAAACCAGAGACTTGGAGGGATGGCTTACATATTTGTATCAAAGCTCTGTTAGAGACAGCAGAAGAATCGCAGAATTTGAGAGTGACCCCAAGCGATGAAATCATATCAGAGCTTGATGCACTTGTTATATTTGATAACCGTGGTATGAGAAACCATTCCTGTGCTAGGATAGATCAGAAGGTTCTCAACGAATTGTTTAGCAAGTGCTATGCTTCCACGAGCGAGAAGAATGTGAATACAAATAGCTAAACACTGCCATACGGTAGCGTTAAAATTTCTTGGAAGAAACATTAGCTAGCTAGTCATTTTAAGGTGTGCTGATCTACGAATTCCTGATGAGATGATTTCTCTGGTAATCTGTAAGATGTAAAAAGTGTTTGTAATCAATGGCATCTGCCAAGAAGCGGGGCTTGCTCCTTTCGGCGGGTGATTGTATGATTCTTCCGATTCGCATCGTCATCATCATATTTGAATATACCCTTTTTTCATTTTCTGAATGAAGTTGAAATTATGGTCTAAGGCCAATAATTATCTTGATTCTGTGTAAGAAGTTACTGAAATCGCTGTTAAGGGATGTTTAACAAACTAGCGGGAATAGTAATAGACTTTCCTACTTTTAACTTGCTCTCGGCCATGCCGAATTTATTCTTGGCTACAATTGTAGGTCGCACCTCACCAGTCTTCTTGCACCCACGTAAGTAATTACAGCTTCAATCCTTGGTCGCTAAACATTGAATTGAAGCTTTTCGAAAATGTTTGACTCCTGGCATATTTGTCAGAATTGAACGTTCCTATGTTTGGTTTGTTGAGACCGATATCATTCCCAGTGGTCGTAAAAAGCGGACTTTCCTTTTTTGGCGAATGGTTATAGTTGCTTAAAAGAGCTCTTACTTGATTCTTGGATTGATGAATAGATCCATTCACATGCGTGATGCGCTGTCCGCACGCCATGGGCTTTCTTCTTTGATTCTTTTGGCGAAATTGCTTTGCAAGAGGGTAGTTTGATAGCTTCACACCCTCGCCGATTTTATCAGATTCTCGAGTGTAAAGAAAGGACAAATCATGGTGTTCGATATTTCCATCAGGATTGCAAATTTTCTCGTTATTGTCAATTGTTTCATTGACGAGATCGCAATCTTGTTCTTTCTCCGTTGCTTCTGGGCCTTCCTTCTTTTCCATCATTTCGTGCATTTTCTTCAATTCGTTCAACTGAAGTCCATAGCTTTGATTGCTGGTGATCATAGCTAGTGATGATTGGGTCAATAGGCCTGTTGGTTCATCCATTTCACATTGTTACTTCTTACTGGCTTGTCATCATGTTACATGGGGTTGCCATATTTTTCTTGAATATTTACTGTCACGAGCGTGATAAGATTCTGTGAAAGAAAGAGCTAAGCAGCCAATATAGGTAGTGATTAAATAAAGGGACTGTTCTAAATGTAATTATGTTGTCGCAATACCTTCGCAATCCAGCTCCAGAATATTCGTTTTACAGCCAAGGAAGGTGCTCAAGTTTGGATTTGTTCTACCGCAATCTCCATGACAAAATTCCTTGACATAAGTTCCTGCAGTGGTTGAGAGACTGAGACGGAACCAATGTTTGTCAATTCTATAAGATTGGAGTGTAAGAACATGCCGAATCCTCACTCCTGCGGCTCGACGATGTAAAACTCTCAGTGGTGTCGATTGGTGTATCTCTAGAGGTAAGTCAGGTTTCGCCAAGAGACCATCAAGATAATCTTGATCTGGTATGTCCTTATCGCTCCAACATAAACATCCGTAGAACTTGACCTTATCCTCTGTCTCAGATTGAAGATTCTTAAAAGACGAGGAGCTGCAAAAGTCTAAACCACTAATACCAACTCCCATTGGATTTGATCCATATTGCACATGCTTTCTCTCTTTCTCTTCAACCCAAGTGCCGTTTCCACGTGACGTTCCAAGTACCACTATACCCTCCTTTGAAGCCACCTTGTTAATTTTAAGAACTGTATTATCAAGACCTGATCGGGTTGGCAATGCGTGTGCATCAATTACTTCTAAAACAAACGGCCTGCCACTTCCAAAGTCTTTGCATACCTTGTTCGACATGACATTTGCTGTTTCTCCTTCCAGTGCATCCGCTGGAAGGACCATTCGTACATCCATGTCTTCTCGCCCACTAGCGTGAAACTAAATGGAGAAACGGAAGAGACTGCGTTAGCGATTCAATGGGTAAACAATTTTAATTGTTATTCCACGCCGACCACAAAAGCTTACCTTGGCCATACCAAACACGATGTTCGAGCCTGCTCCCTGCATAGAATCCCTTATATTATTCTGAGTCGATACACCGCCACAAGCTAACCTTGCAACTACGGGACATATTTCCTCTTCGACCGATGTGACTCCCAATCTTTTATACATATTCTTTGTATCATCTTTCTTTTCATCCTTGTCATACGGAACAAAGAATGGAGTTTGACTGCAATCACGCCTTGCCTTTGTATACCTCCCTTTGATGTAAAATGCGCTGCGCCATGATGCTACATGAATACTACACAGGGATAAAACAGAATCAAGGCTTTGCGATTCCTCCTGTATCCAATCAACAAGATCTTTCCTCTTGTCCAAATTCGTAATCGTTGCATCAAGCGTTTGCAACATCAAGCTCCTCTCCATGAGTGATGCTTGCAAACTATCTCTTGCAGTATCTGTCTTTGCATTATCGAGCAGAACCTCGAAATCTTTTCTGATCCTTTTATCCTCATTCGCCCTAGGATCTCCTCCTTGCTTATTGGTAGGATCATTACCACGAAATCTCTTCCGTTCTCTTTTTTTCATTGCATATGGCAGAGGCATAATCTTCGTAGGTAGCGTGATTTCATCTCCAGCGTGAGCGATGACGTGACAATTCATGTGTCCACTTTCTTCCTTGTACAAGAGTTGCTTGATATCTGGTTCCAGGTCGTCCAAGGACGAGTAGCTTTTTGTGTTGCATCGCTCCATGAGTTTCTGTCTAATATTGGATCGAAACTCCTCCTTAATTCTAGTGTACACTTCAGGCGATGCCAATTTATTCTTGATGCCCGCGCAGGATTCAAGGTCTGCATCTTCTATTGCCGCCAGCAAACATTGAGCACGCACCACTGCATGCACTGGTATAGCGACAGTGGGGGAAGCGTCTTTTGACAGAACATTTGCGTCAAAGCCTCCATAGCATTCGAAGGATTTTTCGATTTCTTCGAGAACACTGTTGGTGAATTGGTGGCTCAGAATGTCAAGGCAGAGCATACATTTATTGCGTGGTCTTGATGGGGTGGCTGTTTCGGTAGCTGTATCGATAATAGAGCAGGAGGAGACCGATTTGTGTCTTAAGAAGAGAGATATGCACTGCTGGCAAAGAGAAAAACCTAATTTCTGTTTGATTTCATCTTGAATACAGTTCATGATGTTATCGTCGTTCTCTTGGGAATGAAATTTGATGAAGAGAGTGATGAGATTATGACTGATATCCTCTTCTGTTGCCGGGTGGTCTGCTGTGTGTATGCGGCTGTGTTACATTTTTGCCGAGAGTACTCGTAGTGGTGGTGTTTGTGGTGGCCTGCAGTGGCCTGCTGCCTGCTGTGCGTTGTGTAAATAATTCATCCCGGGGGGGGGAATTCACCCGGGGGGGGATTCTCATTTTGTGGCGGGAAAAATGAACGGCTTCATCACCACTAAAAAAAATTCGATGCCCGATGCCTAAAAACAAGCTAAAACATCAAACAATAATGGCATGTGTATTGTTCCATTCACTGCATTGATACCATCAAGATAAATTGTGCTGAATCCTCCTTGCAGTAACAACTAGACTTCATCATGGCCGAGCAAGTTCAAGCAATTCTCGACCGTATGGTTCCATCCTTGAGGGATTTGATGGACAAAGAAGTATTTTCCGAGGTAAGTTGACATGCATGGAGTATTTCTACTGCGGCTTATGGTCCATCACTGTGGAATAAAAGTCATTGCATTCCATCATCTCACGAAGATCCTCTTGAACCATCACCCCTACAGCATGAAATCAAATCCATTGTTGCGAGACGTCGTGAATCAGAGTACCTTCTCCGTCGTAGATCTGCAAGAAAATCAGATTACCTGCGATACATTGAAGCAGAACAAAATTTGGAAAAGTTGCGTTCACTAAGGAACAAGATGATATTAGCTCATAAAACCGCACAAGAAAGGGAAGAACGCAGAGCATCCAAGAGTAAGAAACCCCTCAAACCAAAGTCCAACAGCTCCATCGGAGATGCATCCATTGTACAGCACCTTCATCTCTTGTTCGTCAGAGCCAAGCGCAAGTTTAAGGATGATATTTCGTTTCATGTCCAGCATGCCGAGTTTGCCAAGGAAAAAAAGAGTTTTTCCATTCTGAGCAAGATTTATGCAGAAGCACTTCAGATTCATCCGAGGAATACTAGTTTGTGGATCGAGTCTGCGTCGCAAGAGTATTTTGGTTTCATTGGGAATAGCAAGAGTCAAGAGGTGACGGGAGGAGGATCAATCAAGAGTGCAAGAGTGTTGCTCCAGAGAGGATTGCGTGTCAATCCCAACTCGCAGGAGTTGTGGTTGCAGTCATTTTGTCTGGAACTCCATTATATTCAAAAATTGAGGGGGCGGAAGGATGTGCTTCAGCTTGACATGAAGAAACCTAAGATTGTAGATCAGAGTGATAGCAGTGAAGGGGAAGAAGATAATGACGAGGCGTTGGAGTCTTTTTATGAAGAAGCCAAGTTACCCCGCATCATTTATAGAAATGCGATCAAAGCTGTACCTAATGAGATATTGTTTCGAGTCAAATTTGTTGAGCAGTGTAAGCTCTTTCCTCAGACGGACGTGATTGTTGATGAGATTAAGGAATCCATTGAACAGGATTTTGAGGATAATGAAGAAGCATGGATTGCGCGGGCTAACTTTGCTGTTGATACCGATGGCAATAATGATAATATCAAGAAAATCGGATTCTTGGCAGATAATGATGAAGACTTGACAGTGTCCAAAAAAAGAAAACATGACGATAACGAGATTTCTGTAGGTCAGGACAATCCATTGAAGATTTTAGATGATGCCACTGATTCTATTGAGAGCCCCAGCATGTTTCTACAGACAATTGCATTCGTGAAATCATACATTCGTCACATCAGCACACAAGAAGGTGGAAGTGATGATCTATCTGCTTCATCCAAGCGCAAAATCCAGTATGCAGGAAAGTTCTTGTTACAAGTTGTTGAAAAGACAAGCGTCCACGGCATTGTGTCCCCAGAACTTGCTATTGAATGTACATCAGTTCTACTTAATCTTGCTTTACCATCAAATGCGTTGGAATACATTGAAAACTTGGTGAAGAATCGTGAGGAATGCCGCAGTCATGCGCTATGCTGGATCAAATATGCTGAAGTAAAAGCGAGGGTTGAAGGTGATGCTTTGATCTCGTGCAAGATTATGCGCACGGCTCTCAAAGTTATTCCCCTTCATGATGGAGGGTACAAATGTCTTTTGTCTAAGCTTTTCGTGGACCTACTGACTTTGTCTGCAGTTAGCCCATCACTTTCGCGAGAGAAGGAGATAGCATTGCTGTATGAGAAATTCCTCTTGATCAACCATCGGAAAGAAACCATTGGAAATGATTTGACTCTCCCAGCTCTTTCCTCTGCATATATAAATCATTTGGCCGCAAAAGGAAACACAGATTCGATTCGAAGAACCTATACTAAGCTCATTTTTAACTCAAATTATCCAAGGCTACCAGACAAATCTGGAGAGGAAATAGAGGATATGAAGACTCTCTTTGATCAGTGTATCAACGTAGAGAATATTTGCAAGAAACGCGACGGAACAGATCCAAAGCAACAAAAGCGCCAGCTAGGACTTTTGTATGATGCAGCATTCCAGTTCTTTACTCAGAATGGATACAGTGGCGTTGCAGACGGTTTTACTAGGAGAAAAAATAAGGAATTGACGGGATACTGAATCTAATAAATAGCGCACTCTGCAAAACAGATGTCCAAATGTCAATGAATTTGATTTTAAAAATAACTTTACGTAATGAAAATTATGAAACGAAGGTTTATGTACTGCCACGATATCCAAATATGTCCATGTAACGTGGTGGAGGAGATTCTTTCTATTCGTCATAACTCGCAATTCAAAATGAATCTGAAAGGCAAAGTTATAGGACAGCTATCAGGTTCCCCACCACGGTGCCAGTCACGAGTCTTTCTTGTGCACTCTACCATTGGCAGTGACAGCCTTACCCTCCACAAGATTGGAGAGGCGTTGAATCTCCTCATGTTGCTTGGCCACCACGGCTTGTAATTGTGCAAAGGATACAGGCTTGTTTAACGCAGCTGCCTGAGGCTTATCAACACGTTTCGCTATAACAGCAGCTGCCTGAGAAGAACTGGATGTATCTGTACTAGAATGCAATGATGCATCTTGCTGAGCCTTCTCCTTTCCATATCGGCGATATTCCTCAGGATTAAAGTAGTGGTCAGGATGAAATCCTGAGAAGAGAGTTATCAGCGATTCATTAAACATGGCCTGAAGTGTTAAAAGAGGAATCTCATTAGGTACATTTCTAAAAGGATTCTCCAATTCTCTCGCTACTTCGTGAAGACCCGCGAGACAGGTTACAGTAAGAAAAGTCAAAGTGCCCCCTATGTAGATATTTGTTGCATATTCATCCATAAGCAAAGGGACAGTGAACATAATAGTGAAGACAAAGAAAGCCGAGATCTGTGCATGAGGAAATGGGAATGGGATAAACATGGTCTTCCGGGCATGATTATAGAAAATCATACCATCACTCAAAAACTGAATAAGACGACTGATAATGGGAGGAGCGACATCTCCTAAACTTCCATTGAGATGTTCTCGAATAATAAATTCAGACAGCCAGCTCCATGCCAGAGTGACTTTCGCGCTAGGACCTCTTGCCCTCTGTAGGAAGGCAATCTCGTTCTCGGAAACACCGCCAAGGACAGCAAGTGGCCTAGAGGCATTGTGAGCCGTTCGCATTGCTGGGGTTCGATCAAATCCACTCAAGTATTGCATAGCGTCCTTAAAAGCTGACCACGTGCCCTGTCCCTTTTTCAACACATCCGGATCGGTTTCGGGCCAAGGCGAACCAGCCTTGTAGATATCAAGAGGTGCTTCAGTACCTTCTATATCACTGCGCAAGGTACTATACGCGACAGCATTGCAAAGTGAAGCCAGGTGCACAAGTTCCTGCAGGAAGAGTGATGGGGTCCGTCCTCCAACATCACTAGCAAATCCTTTATTATCACTCCTTCTCCAGGTAGTCGGATCGTCTATTCTATAATAAGTAGAGGTGTTATCTTCAAACAAGCCTCCCCAGCCACCATCTTTTCTTCCTTCGCTTAGCACGTGGGAGGGATCATTGATAGCTTTCTCCTGTCCGTCAAGCAAGCCCCTAGTAGAAATATGTTCTGAAGGACTGTCGTAGTCAAAATCACTGTTCGTAACACGATCAATCGACGTGACGATACTTCGAACTCTACGACCATTCTTTGACATTTTAACCTCACACTCTCGATCTCTTGTGAATCCATATTGATTCAGGTCGTGGTTGTGAAAATAACTAGGAGGCTTGATCGGGTCATAGTGCTTTTGCTGCATGTGAAAGACTCCAGTATGGGTAACGGCATCAAGCCACTTACTCGTCATGTGATGCACGTCTCCACAAGCATTCCAGTATCTTTGGTAACCATAATTTGCACGAAAGATGATGAGGAATGATATAGATGAGATCAGGACTCCGACACCGTAGGGGTGATCCAAGTATGTGTCATCTTTTCCTAGGATATAGAATTTTTCAAGCAGGATGTAGATGCCCACAGATATGAGGCCAGGGACAGCGGCTCGATAAACGGGCGATCCATTTATACGAAAAATGAGGTTAAGTCCTAAGAAAGATTTCTTGTAAGGGATCATCCTACTTGCGTTGTGACAATAGTGGCTGCGAAGATTGTTTGTTGTGGAAGTGGGAATGTAACTGAAGTTGAATGGAAGTATGGGCTGTGTGTTGTGCAATCGCAAGTCGCAATGGTCCTACCAAACTCGTCGTGAGTGGACAGAAGTGCCTACTTTTTGTGCGCCCTTATGAATGAGACTAATAAGGCTAACTTCGTCAAAAAGCAAATCAATTTGTTCTTGTTTGAGTTTGAACAATAATGACAGAAACAAACAATGAAGACAGTTTAAAGTTGAAAGTTGAAAATGGTTGGTGCGTAAATCGGATGACCAACCGACTGTTGTTGCATAAAGAGGGTTAACGACCGAAACCACGCATCAGATTGTTTTTAGTCCAAAATCTATGACGTTGGAATCCAACAGAATCGCAAGGCGTGATTGGTGTAAATAAGAGAGTCTCGCGATTTGGTGTAATCTGATTGGTTCGTAGTTGATAAATAGCCTATCTCCCAATGAAAATATCGCGCGTGGAAAAACTTGAAAGAAGCCTCAAGAATCTGAATAAAATCATTTCCACCCATCACTCGACATCACAATTCTACAAATAACACTTTGTAACACACACTTTGTTGCTTATCGGAGGATCTTTAGTTTCTGATCTGTCGCACCATGAAGATCTCTATACCATTTATCGTTTTACTGTCAATTTGTCATACCGATGCTTTGCAATCTTTTACAATCAGGGGTGGGACTGGTTCTGTAAAACCAACGCCTTTGGAGCAATTGCAACCAACGCATTTCGGACGAATTATAAATAAAAATGATCGTACCTCCACATCCTTAGACTCCAGTACTAAGAAAGAAGAATCCGAAGACGAAGGAAATGGAATAGATGATCCAAGTGATAGTACTAAGCAAGGACTTTACAGTTCTGCATTCAATCTTGTCAAGGCAAATTTGGGTTCTGGTGTGTTTGCACTACCTGTAAGTAGAACATTCAATCTTTTCATCAATGCCGTTAGGTCCTCCAAGCTGGCATGTGTTGCCATTTGATTGCAATTTTGCAATGCTTGTGTTCTAACGTTCAATCATTACTTTTTATCACTTAGGCTGGAATTGCTACTTTTGGAGATGTTCCATCTGCGTGAGTAATGTTGAATATTTTTCTTGGTCATCTTTTGACATAGATAGTCTGAATGGAACTAACATGAACGCCTCTTATTCTCTAAACAATAGCATCATCCCAGCTGCACTTGTTATGTGTGCCCTCGGATCAATGAGTGCCTATACATTTAACATGATCCCCCGTCTTACTCGGCTTGATGAATCCAACGATCACAAAAGAACGATGAGCATCAGTCAGGCATGGGAAAAGGAAGTTGGTAAAGACTCGGCCTGGCTCGTGTCACTTTTCTGCTTTCTTACGCCGTTTGGCACTGCACTCACATTTTCGATCGTGCTTGGCGACATGTTGTCTATGCTCGCACAATCAATGGGATTGTCAGGAATACTCATGTCTCGTCAAGCTCTACTAATGGGAGTCACATCTGCAGTTGTGTATCCTCTCTGTAATCTAAAATCTCTAGCGGCCCTAGCACCCGTGAGTATGGTAGGCGTCGGTGGGATGTGCCTCACTGCGGCCTTCATGGTACTTCGTTCCCTCCCATCTTCGCCCTATATGGCAGCAGGGAGTACATTCTTGAACTCCATTCCTGCCTTATCTCGGCCGTCCTTTGGTCTTATTGGAAATAATGCTTTGTCGCCATCTCTTCTAATATTGGTGTCCATGTGTGCAACTTCTTTGCTAGTGCATTTCTCAGCACATGACTTTTGCGATGACCTTAGCGACAATACTTCTAAGCGTTTCAAGAAGTTGACCGCAATAGGATTTTCATTCACAGTTTTGATGAATGTCATTTTTATGGCGGCTGGATTCTTGACATTTGGAGGTAATTGTCAATCTATGGTGTTGAATAATTACAGTCCAAAGGATATTGGGGCGACTATAAGCCGTCTGGTCGTTGCAGTAAGTCTCGTTGGGTCGTACCCAATTCTATTCAGGTAAGATTCCGAGAACTATGGAGATTTTGTTCATGTTGCAACATTGGTCAACCCTAACCATTTCTATTATATTTCTTGCATAGGGCCATCAAGTCGTCACTGTTTGAGTTGACGCATAAAGGAAAAGAAGTATCTGAAAAATTAAACAAAAGAGCTACACGGTCATTGTTGGGTTTACTTACTGTCACAGCCATGTTGCTTACGGACGCTGGTATTGTCGTTTCGCTAAATGGCGCAGTCATGGGATCAGCTATCATTTACGCATTTCCATGCATCATCTTTCTCAAATTGACAGAAAGACTAGTTTCACAGGGCAAGCTACAAAAGACAAAAATGCTTATGATTGAAAGGTTTGTAAATAAGGCGTTGGTTGGAACTGGAGGCCTCATCGCAGTTTTAGGTGGAGCTGTTATCTTGTTAAGTAAATTCAAGCCTGGACTAGTATAATCCTCTTAAAGTAAATAAGGAAGTGATGTATGGCTGCTATTAACATTCAATGAAATTACTGAGGGCGTACTACATAATTTAACAACTACAGTGCTTTGAGCTGGAGAGAAAATTCATGATTAAAAGGTTTGAAATTAATGCCTTTGTTAAACCTGAGAGTATTTTATTCCTTATTTTTGTGATACTTTGCCACGTTGCCCAGTAAACTCAAGCCTGGACTGGAAGTTAATTAGGGAAGTGACGAGTTGCAGCAATAACATTCATGAATATAATTGGTGGGTCCACTCCATAGTTTGTTTGTTTGTATTTACAATAGCCTTATAATCTATATTTTGTTCTACCAACTAATTACGCGGACATAATTTTAAATGTAAAGTGAATGCATGGTGCGGCTAAGGTAGATAGATGTACAGTGTCTTACCATTGGCTAGAATTGCTGTGTTTCCTAAACTGATATAATTCTAGAGTTTTTGAGGTGATATTTATAGCTTAAAACCTTTTTCAACTACTGTAGCCAAGTACATCAACCGATACACTGATGTTCTTCCTCTTATGCAAGTCCGTTATGACGAAGCAGGGCCTCTGGTGAAGGTTCCCGCCCGCGGAATTGCTTGAAAACCTCCATTGGCTCAACTCCTCCTCCAAGACTAAGAACAGTGTCACGGAACTTCATTCCAACTTCCTGGACTTTTTCTTCATTGTCAAGTCCAACTTCTTCAAATGCACCGAACGCATCTGCACTCATAACTTCTGCCCACTTGTACGAGTAATACCCAGCAGAGTATCCTCCGGCAAAAATGTGACTAAATGAACAGAGGAATCGGTCCTCTTCGAGGGGCATAGAATAAGGAGTACACTTCTCAGCCATCCTACGATGCACGTCGAAAATGCTTTCACCACCATTCTCAGCAGCCTCGGCATCAAAATTAGAGTGCAATTCCATATCCAAAAGACCAAACAAGATTTGACGGCAAGACATCATACCAGTACCATAAGTCTTTTGCGCATTCACCTTATCAAACATTTCCTCGGGAAGAGGCTTTCCTGTTTCGTAATGCTTGGCAAATCCATAAAGTGTCTTCTTATCATAACACCAATTCTCCATGAATTGAGAAGGGAGCTCAACAGCATCCCACTCAACTCCGTTGATTCCTGAAACATCTCCTACCGTGGCTCTAGTCAACACTGAGAAAGAATGGGAAAAGAATCGATGTGAGTATTAGATCGACATTTCGTCTGCGCAAGTTTCAGATCAAGAAAATTCAACTTACTATGCTGAAGCCCATGTCCAGTCTCGTGGAATAATGTTTCTACTTCGCGAAAAGTCATTAGAGAGGGAGTATCGCCAACTGGAGGACTTCCATTGCAAGTCAAGTAAGCGACGGGGACATCACGGTTGACAGCTTCAGACTTTCCGATACAAACATCCACCCATGCTCCTCCTCTCTTGTCAGCAGGACGAGAATAGGGATCAAGGTAAAAGCTTGCAATGTGTTTTTCAGAATCTTTGTCGTAAACATTGAAGAAACTGACATCATCATTCCAAACCTCAGTTTCTCCATCAGCCTTTTTAATCTCTATATTAAAAAGACGCTCACATAACCCAAACATTCCAGCTAATACGTTGTCAAGAGCAAAGTAAGGACGAAGTTCCTCTTCCTTGAGATCAAACTTGGTCTCCTTGAGACGTTCACTCCAGTACGTTGTGTCCCAAGACATCAACTTCTCCAGATTTGCTTCAGAATATTCATCTCCTCCGTTTGCTCTAGCATACTCAGTGATTTCTGCAAGCTCACGCTCTGCAGCGGGAAGAGCCTTGTCAAGGATCAAATCACTAAGCTCCTTCACACTGTCAACACTCGGTGCCATCTTTGTAGCAAGAGACATTTCCGCAGGGTTATTGAATCCAAGCATCTTTGCTCTCTGGTTCTTGAGCTTGAGAATTTCATAGATGAAGGGGACATTATTCTTGTCTTTTCCGTCCTCGGTTTTGGTAAGTTCAGATGCCCTGGTCAAAAAGCCTTTATAAACCTTTTCACGAATTGCGCGATCTGGTACATGTTGC
>Ga0136554_1000453_pt1 | contig 15109 bp, 15 predicted proteins | sample AntRauTorckE5431_FD_104637 | JGI IMG/M metagenome (GOLD analysis project Ga0136554, IMG submission 104637) | Saline lake microbial communities from Rauer Islands, Antarctica - Metagenome Torckler E5 #431 | ecosystem: Environmental > Aquatic > Non-marine Saline and Alkaline > Saline | place...
CGCTGCCGTTGCCGCCGCCGCTGTCGCCTCCTCTTAGCGCCTCCCTCACCTCAACTGCTACCGCGACGACCCCTCATTCAGCGAGCCACCACGGCCATTCGTCTCCTGGAAGTGTGCTGCCGAGCTGCAGCCCTGTGCTTCAGAAAGGGCATGCGGGAATAGCGCCACCGCATTCATCGTCGCCAGCGTTTTCGTCGTCGCCATCATCGTCGTCGTCGTCGTCTTCGTCGGTGATGAACCCATTGCTTCCAGCTGCAGCCCAGGTCGAAGGAGGGTTCGCGACGGACTCGCTAGCAGGAAGACAGGTGCAGAAACTGGCATCAGCATCGCCATCGCCATCTTCGACGATTGTGGCAACGACCGCCTCGTCTTCTTATTCAGTGCTCGACAGCCATCCGTTGCCGCAGGTTCAGCTTTTTGTAGTAGAAGACTTTCCTTCCTTCCCTTGTGTTCTTTTTTGAAGAGCCGTTCATAATCACTTTCTTGGTTTTGTTCGTATGATTTATTTCCCCATCATAGACTTTATGGATTACTGCTCTCCACGAATATCTCGTTGTCGGCGTTACTACTTCTCTGCCTCGCACCTTTTTCTTCTTTTTCTTTCTTATCATATCTTATCAACATACAGGGCCTCGTGGAGTTGGTTGTGTCCTTCATGCCGTTGCCCAACTTGTACAGCAGCGAAATCAGCCGCCTCGAGCGCCGTCTCCGAATCGACGCTTGTGACGCGGCGGTGCGGGGGGCTTTCGAGATGATGGACCAAATTGTCGTAGATTTACGGCCCGATCGCGTGCTGAGAAGTGCCACAATGGCGGCTGCAGCTGCTGCTGCTCCTAATGCTGCCACGACCACTGATGCCACGAGCACCGCAACTACTAGTTACCCAACGAGTGCAGCTGCGACAACTGCATTGACGGGAGCTTCTCCTCCGTTTCCAACTCCTCCATCATTGCACCCGAGTATGTCATCTTCGACACCCACAGCTGCTGCTGCCACCCTCACCTCTGCAGCTACAGCAGTGCCGCATGACGGTTGGTTGGTGCGTTTGGCGTCGAATTTTCCCCTTCAGGAGGCCCTGGTCGCCAGGGAGGGGTTACCGCCCCCTACGCTGAGAGCGCTGCTGGCCGAGCACCATTTACAGGGGGCACTGAAAAGGCATGGCAGTGGGATTACGGTCGACGCGGCAGTAGCGGCCCAGGTGAGGATGAGTGCAGTTATGATGAAAAGAGACAAGTGAAGAGTAAAACGCGAAAGCTCTTATGATGAAAGATACATGTGTATATCCATCGGCTGTGCGCGCACTCTCTCTCTATGATTTCACTTTTTCTTTTGGATTTCTGCCGTTGCACTGCCTTAACGTGATAGGTGGTGGCGCTGTGCAGCGAGTTGCACGCGTGGGCGGCCTGGAGAATGGCTCCCTCCATGTACCCCGATCCACAGGTCTGTCCTAGTGTAGTATAGGACGAGGAGGAGGAAGGTGTGGGTGTGGTGTTCCTCCAGCGCGCTTTCTGCAAACCGTCATCTCCTTTAAATGAAGTTCTTGTCCTCCTTGAGTGCCCTCTTTCTTTTGTTTCGTCTTTACCGAATCTCATTCTCATCCTTCCCTATTCTCGTGATGCCCTTCAATAGACGAGGCGCGCACGAAAGCTGGGGCAAAGTGCCTTGATGGTGCAAATGCACGGAGACAGCAGCGGCGGCGGTGGTGGGGGAAGCCACGGCAGCAGCAGCAGCAGCAGCAGCAGTGGCGGCGCTGGAGGAGGCCTCTTTCATCACTATAACTCTGACCATCCTGATGGCATGACGGTTGACCACGGTGGCAGTGACGGTGGTGTTGGGGCCGCAGGAGGCGCGCAAGGCGGTGGTGGAGGGGCACATGTAGGAGCTATGGGCGCAGGAGCCGCCACCGCCGCCGCGGCTCAAGCAGACGATGATGATGACGTGGCCATGGTGCCGGGGCAGACCGACACGGGCGGGGGGTTTGATGACTCGGAGTCAGAGGACAGCGACATGTAATATGAGTTAGGGAAAGAGAACCAGATGATAAAAAAAAACATGCAAGAGAGAGAAAAACTGCGTTCTGGGTGGACGGCAACCTACTTGCCTGAAGAAGACAGGTGAACGGCGGTGAACAACCAAGAAAAGCTGAATGCTCAGCGACACAAAGCCGATGCCGATGGAGTGGAGAGGGGATTGGCCAAGACAAGGAGACAGAGATAGGGGCATTTCCCTGTCCAGAACAAACAACAAAGGCTATGTGTGTGTGTGTGTGGTGTGTACGTGTATACTCCAGTCATTCCGGGATTTCGGATACCGGATTTTAGTCTGAGCTCAAAGAGCTGCTCTTGGCTCCTGGCTGAAACCCGTTTGGATTTAGGATTTAAATGAGGGACTTCGACTTCAACCAACTAAGCGAAGTGAGATGTGGAATCCCTTTCGAATATTTATGACTAATTCAATTCAGAGAACAGACAACAGCGAAGCAGAAGCGCGCGAATCGCGATAATATAACATGCAACTCCTACTTCTATCGACTGCCATTTTTAACACGTATATACATCCAAGCCACATCGCACAACGGAACTGCCATTGCACACCCCGGCTGCGGCTAAAAACCACAAGCCGAAAGCCGAAAGCCGAAACTCGCAGCTCTCACTCACTGCTCTCTACTCATGTATGCTCGAAGATTGGGGTACTCCTCTTTAACGCACATCTGTACCGCGGCTTTCTCTTTTGTTCTCTGCCAGGCTCCGTCCGTCTAAAGCACTTCTAAAGTACGCGCGCCTACAAGAGAGAGCATCATCCGCTCTTCGCAACCGCAGCTTCGGCTCGTGTATACAGGGTGACGAACTCTTCTTCGTCTACGGTTCCACCCTGGTCTAAATCTGCGTGCGTGAACAAATCATCAAGATCGCTGTCCGAAGGCACCTGTTTGGGTTTGCAATGATGAGAAGGAATGAAGCACAAAAATAAGGTATACCAACGACGAAAGCACAGCGAAGTCAACAGGGTATTCATTGCGGTGCTTTGATCAGATAAAAGGAAGGAGCAACCGTCCAACGAAACAGAACAACTGAGGAACTATCTACGAAGGGGAACGCAAGTTCTCGGAATTGCTCGGCGGAAAAGTGCCTTCCCCACGCGCATGTACCTCGGGCTCGCCCCGCTCTTTCATCAGAGTCTTCACCAGTTCACGGAACGCCGTGCGGCCCAGCTCGTCGCCGTGAAGGGAGGCCTGGGTGAACAAGAATGAGAAAAGAAGAGGACGTGAAGTGAGAGAGAGGCTGAGGTGGCGAGGTGAGATGGTGAGATAAATGATGTTCCCAACACAGGAGCTGACAATACCATGTGCAAGAGAGTGCTCAATACCGTCCCATTCTATCACAAATTCACCAATTCTTTCTTATTCTTCTGTCCATGAAAAGTATGCCCCAACCATCGCCCTTACCATCGCCCGAAAACGGGTGCGCAATTCTTTCTCGCTGGCTTGCCCCAGCGCATAGAGCTTCACGAACTCTTCCTCGTCCACCGTGCCATTTTTGTCCAAGTCGGCCACGTCAAAGAGCTCGTTCATTTCTTGCACGGACGGCGCCCAGCCCCCGCTGCTGCTGCTTTCGCCATTGCGACCGCGGCTCCGGCTCATGCTAGAATTGGCGTTACTCTGACCTCCTCCTTCTGGTGCTCCTTCTTCTCCTGCAGCCGCTGCTGACGCCTGTGCGGCGAGCGCTGCTTCTTTCTTGGCGTCTTTGAGCACGTTGAGGACGAGGGCGTGGAAGGAGGCTCGGCTCAGTTCTTGGGTGCCGTCCGCGGCGACTTGAGCGGCGAAGCGCGCCTGAAGATGTAGAATAGAATAGGAGTGAGGGTCCGTGGTAGAGACACAGAAAAAAAAAAGGAAGAACATCATAAACACAGCTTCTTCACACGAGCATCTTATTTCCTTCTTGGCTTCGTATTCTTTCCATTTCACCCTTCATTTGTTCATCTCTTACCCTCAGCATTGTGACGTCCGCATTGCCGGGAATCGCCGCCGAGGAAAACGACATCTTCAATTTCGCCAGCATTTTCGTAGAGGGCCCCTGTAACGCGGGGCTTTCGTTGAACAAACGGACCCAATTTTTCGCTTCCTGTGCACTGCGACAACGGTGGGTGATGCCGCCTGTTTTTAAAAAAAAAAGAGGAGAAGAAAAGAATGCGTGAGTGAAGAGAATGTTGCCGTATCTCTCTTTTCAGCACCAACTTTTGACAGGCGGTGTAAACACAATCTCTCCACGTGCACTTTAGTGTGGCTACAGCGCGTGCGAGCTTCTGTGTGCGCCTTGTGTATGTATTGCGCGTGTGTGCATCGTGGGTATGCCTACACTATTCATGTCGTCTTCAGTTACCGTCCGCTGTTTGCAGCACGAAGCACGCTTCAACTTCATCGCCTTCTTCGTCGATCAAGAGCTTGGCGGAGCAGCCAAGGAGTTTCAAAGTGGTCAGAGGCGCAAACCCGTCGCTTTGCTTGCTGGCGCTCAAATAATACTTCATTTCTGTGCCCTCGACGACTACCCACCTGGTCCAAGAGGACAAGAGGAAAGGAGGGAAAGGAGGGAAAGGAAATGGAGAGAGTGGCGAAAGATAGAACAGAATAAGTGAAGTAGGTTTGGATGAAAGAAAGAAGCTTTACTACAGTAAAGGAAATTCAAAGGACGAGGGACGAGAAGAAAAACAAAGAAAAGACCAATACGACAATTAGTGGTGGCAATGAATACAGTCTACGGGCACTCAAGAGCACGACATCAACTTGTAAAGCAACTCGCACCGTTCCGACCAGCAGGTGAAACCGTAAAAACCCGGGCTATTAATGTCGAAGCGGCGGCCCAGCTGCCCTGACTTGTTGGCGGGGACCGGAGCGTTGCTCTCGTCGCTGTTGCTTTCGTCTTGGGACTTGTAATTGAGCGCGCGCTGCATGCCTTGCACCTATCAGGAAAGGGCAAAACAAATACAAGCACCAGAGAGGAAGCAATGAAATCATGAAGTAAATATTTAGAGGCCCGTTTGAAGGCACGTGAATGGGGTGCAAGTGCAGAATAAATGGAAGTCAAGTACAGATACTGTCAGTACGGTAAGAGAACGAAAAGAAAAACAAGACAGATGCCGAGCGTGCACGCGACTGTGCGTGCATGTTTCAAGCCTTTCAATATTCTTGTGTGTTTGTATTCACCGTTTCATCGGCGAGCGCGCGCTCTTGGTAGGACCCTCGGCGAGCAGCCGCAGCCGCCGCCATCACGCTGTTGAAGTCTTGTCCGTCCTTCGGGGGTGGCGGAGCAGCAACAGGCTCCGAGCTAGGCGTCCACGTAGAAGAAGAAGAAGAAGAAGAGGAGGAGGAGGAGGAAGATGAAGATCCTTCCGTTGCCACGCTGACCTCTACTTTCGCTTCTTCTGTTTCGTCAACTTCACTGTCGTCGTCGTCACTCGAGTCCGCTCCATCAGTGGTGGATTTTCCTGGCGCCTCAGAGGTGGGCAAAGAGGGTAAGCCGAGATCGATGATGTCCCACCCATCATTGTTGCCATCGCGCGCTAGCGATTCGTCTTGGTACTGGCTCGGGTCTACATTGTCCACCTAGGAGGGAGTCATAGCACGAGGGTTACATGTACGAGTACAAAAAGCGAAAGGAGGAGTAGAGAAGATGCACGAGGGTTGCAGGTGCATCGGTTCATGTATTCGAAGGAAGGACATTGCTCTCAGTAGGCTATAAATTAAGTGCATGAGTAACTGTGCTATGCTAAGTATACAAATAATAAAAAGATAGGAAAGGCGAGAGAACAAAAGGTTGAGTGATTGCGTTAGTTGTGTCCGCTTGAATGAGAGAGAGCACGCACCTTTTGCACGAAGTCGAGGAGGTTTTGCTGTACGATAGTAGGGCGTCGCTTCTGTGGTGGTGGCGGTTTCGGTTGGCCTCTTGGAGAAGCGCCGCCTTCTTGTTTCAGGCGGTTTGCGGAACCTGGGCGCCCCAGGCCCTTCTAGTAGTATGCACAACCACAACCACACAACGCCGAGTTGATCACAAGCCAAGGAAAATCCGATGAGAATAATAGCAATACACATGATGCAAACGCAGCATCGAAGTCTTACTACGTAAGAAAAATGAAAGGCAAGGTTAGAAATTGAATGGTCGAAGCAATGCGCATGTTGACGTGGCCTGCCATGTATTCGAAGAGTCTGATTTGGCTCCACAATGTGTAATGTTGTATCTTCACGTCGCTTCGTTCCTTTCATAAATTGGCATTAGTGTCGGCTATGTCTAGTCTATGAATAAATCACCTGTGCGACGGCTGCATCGATCTTCTTATCAGACGAAGCCCGAGACAAACGCGTGCCTCGAGTTGCCATGATGGGGTCAGCGGGCTATGAACTACGCACAACCTTCAGATCTGCAGGATCGACATCGACATCCAGATCGACAGCTTTGAAGCTCTTTTTTCGTGTTTTCATTGGTCCAAAAACCTTCGAAGATGACGAATACTCTCAACGGACTTCTTCACTTTATTTTACTTGGCTACAGATACAGGCAAGCAGGCTACAGTAACAATATTTTCTTATTTTCTGTAGCAAGTTACAGTAGCAAGTTAGATCTATCTATCATCTGTAGCTGGCTTCTGTTGTCGGATGACTGCTACTGCTGCTGCTACTGCTGTGTTATCAAAAGAAAAGAACTCCTATATTATGCTCGTCAAGTCAACTCGACAGTGCTCGCAGCTTCATCAGTTCTTTGAAGGAAACATCGAGCCCTAGCGCGTTGGGAGACTGCAATAAGTAGTCACTTGTCACTTGTGATGGTGTTCCAGGCTATTCTGTACAGAGTCTGTAGTAATCACGCAATCACAGTGCCTAGCTAGATTATCTTTGAGGACGAAGTACTAAGTTTATAAGAACGAATCTAGCTAGTATTGAAGTAAGACTTGTGAAGTGCTGCATCTTCAAATATGCCTGCTCGAAAATCAACTCCCTGTCCACGCACAGCTATATTTAGCCTGCCAGACGATAACTTCTACCACGTGAGAATTCCTGCACTTTCTTCGATTTGCTACTGTGGCTCCCACAAACACTCCTGTTTTACCAGCCCCATACATAGTATACGTGAACTTTCCTATCACTGAGGATATTGCTCTCCATCAACGCTTGTGCTCCATCTACGTGCACCAGATTATAGCCTACTTAACACCACTTGAAGTTGCAGCTCGACTGTCGGCGGTAAACAAGAAGTGCCGAAAAGCACTCACTGCATCACCACTAGCCCAACAATTTTGGAGTTTGCGTTGTAAGGAGCTATGGGCGGACAAGGTACTTCATAACAAAGAAAACATAGTTGACTGTGAGCTGTCGTCTATGTAGGATTTCTGAGGAGTGCAATCCTGATTCTAACATTCATCTACGCAATCCTTAGAAAATTGTCTGTACTTCTCAAGCGAATATGAATCGGGACGGTGAATGCTACTAGGTGGCCACCATTGACGAAGAGTTTGCAAGCGATGGCCAAACCTACCAAGCCTACTTTGGCTCAATTCGCGACAGCAAACGGTTCGTACCACAATCGCGCGCAAAATGTGTCGTGAAATTCAGCCAAATTTCTTACCATCTTGACGCTTTCGATGTATCATACATAGCATCCTATTCCACTTTTACTTTCATCTTTCGTGCTTTGATAGTGCTGCCCCGAATTTCCTTCAATTCTTGACAGAAAGCAATTCCATTCGGTGGAAGAATTGTGCGCGCAGCACTTTCATTTTCGTTTCCGTTTGCAAGCTGGGAAGTTTTGGTGGGGGCGAGACGCCACTATGCCCGGCAATGACGTCACCCGATTTCACAGCAGCAGCAGTAGTAATACCGACAACAGCACAAGCAGCATCAGGAGCAGCACGCCCACGCACCCCGTACCGATGTACCGACGCTTTCTGCCCGATGGCACATTCGCGCACAAGCCGCCTTCTTCGCTGGGAAGCTTACCTCTAGGTGATGCTGCAGCTAGCAGCTCTACTGAGCCTTGCCCTTCGTCTACTCGAGCTGCGCAAGCTGCACAAGCTGCAAGTGCACGTCTCGAGCACCGGGTGTCTTTTGCGGTAGCGCCCCTGCTGGATGCCCTCGAAGACGACCCTGAAATTCAAGAATTTATACCCCCGATTACGTGGCGCTTTACCAAGTCCAGAAACGGCAAACGCGGGCAGTTCATCCAGGTGAACCGCTGGCCGGCGTACACCATCACGCGCTGCCCAAACGACTGGAGCTGGGTGCTCGAGTCGGACTGGGTGCGGTACCGCAGCTGCAGCCCACAAACATTGGGCCTCGGAGATGGCTGGCTCGGCGGCGATCCTGTGCTTGATGATGATGAATACGATGACGACGACGATAATGATGATGACGATGATGACGAGGAGGAGGAGGAGGAGGACGACGACGACGACGAAAGTGATGACGATAACGACGATGACAACGACAGTGATGATGGTGATGGTGGTGGTGGCGATAACGATAATGCAGATATATGATTGTAGAAAAAGCATAGCTTCCAGACTCAACCGGGTGAGTCTTAAGACGCCGACTTAATGGTTGGGTTTGGCCTGTATTTCGCGATTTTTAGGGGTATTTCAGGAAAGTTGTTATTTTCGCGATTTAAGCGAAATTTTGCTCCTTTTGAGCGCAGTTAATTCGTTCTTGACCACGGGAAAAAAGTTCGTTTAACCCCGGGGGAGGAGCTGTATTAATGGGATTTCCAAAAATAAAATCGCGGTATCAGGGAAATTTTCGTTTTATTTAAATTTTAAACGAAATTTGTTGCTTAATTTGGTCCTTTTTTGAGCGAGATACAAAGAGAAACCTTGTCGTTTTAAAACGAAATACATGCGAAGGCCAACTGGATGGTGCCTTCCTGCTTGAGGTGAGGTCGGCGCGTGCATGCAATATACGATAAGGCGATAGGCGGCGCCTTTAGGCCACAGTTCACTACTCCTGTTGTTGCCATTGCCATTGCGAATTGGCAATTGGCAACTAACAACTAACATCTAACATGGGAAAATAAACAGTCCACCGCCTGCCTAGGGGCCAGTGCCCATATGAGTATAACGTATAACAATCTGGCTCTGTTATCTGAATCTTAAACCGCGAAATTAAATTTTGAGTTCCTTGCGGTGGTATCAATCCTTTACTGCGGTCTCATTTGTTGTGGGCTTTCGGCAAACGCAAGAGGTTTTTGTTCACCTCGAGTATTTTCTTTGAAGAAACCTTGTTCTGAAAATTACCATTGGCGCCAATTTTGCGACCTCCAAGAAGCGGAACGTGTCCCATTGCGTGGGTAAACACGCCACCGACAGCCACGGTACCGATATTTCCAAAAAACTTAATCGAATACACGAAATCCCCAGCTGTTGGCTCAATGTGCTTCACACTGTGCACAGTGGCTTTGCCCTCAGCGGTATGAAGGCAGTCGCCCGCTTTGAGGTCCTTGGCATGAATGACATTGGCACTGAAAGAGGCATCTGCAGCTTGACTCGATTGTTGCTTTGTAACGCATGAGTCAAACGTGTGGTGTAGCGTTGCCTTTAGCTCGTGCTTTGCGCTGTCTGCCATCGTAACTTGCATGAAAGGCTCTGCAGCAGGACCGTGCAAAACTTCTGCAACCTTGGCAAAAGTCGGCCGAGCATGGTGATCTAGGGCCAAGATACGGTCTCCTTCTTTTACTTCAGTCATGGCGACTTGAACTGTACCTTGACCGTTGTTTCCAAGACGAGTTACTGTAGAAGTATGGTGGTAGCACCAGCCGCTGCTAGACGGATCACAAGCCGCTTCCGCCAACTTGATTATAAATACTGCGCCTACCTGAGTACCCCCATCAGGGGCATGGTAGGCGCCTACGGCCAAATGCGTAATGCCATCGCCATCTAAGTCGCCAACGGCTGTCAAAGAGCTTCCGAATAAAGCACCGTCAGCAAGGTTATAGAAGTTACCGAAGTTGCCATAAAGCTCGGATAATTTTTGGCCGCCTTTCACAGTTCCATCAGTTTCGAGAAAAAGAATAAATACTTCACCTGCTTCGGTACCTCCATCATCAGCTTTATAAGCACCCACAGCGATATCTTTAACGCCATCGCCGTTGAGGTCCCCCATCACTCCAACAGCGGAACCAAAATTGGTGAAGACATCAAAAGTGAACAAAGAGTTCAAGTTGCCTTCAAGCATGGATATCTTCTGGGTATCTTTCACGGTGAAGCTGGATTCGAGGAAAAGAATGTATACTGCGCCTACGTAGTTTCCTCCATCATGGTCATCGATCGCGCCCACCACCAAATCAACCACACCATTCGAGTCAAGATCGTCCAACGCTGCGACTGAGAAGCCGAAATAATTTGACCCAAGAGTGAAGAAAGATTTGATATTGCCGAAGAAATTGGAATACTTTTGGGCATTTTTTACCGCTCCATCACTTTGAAGTAAAAGCATGTACACAGCGCCGCAATTTGAACCACCATCTTCGTCACCAAGCGCTCCAACGACTAAGTCCAACGTACCGTCGTCATTGACATCACCCGGAGCTGAAACTGCCCATCCGAAACGGTCATCGACCTCGATGACGTAAAAAGGGCTGATATATCCGTACTGCGCGGAAATTTTTTGGGCATTTTTGACGTTCACAGTGGTATCGAGGGTAAGCACGTACACTGCACCCGCATTATCACCTCCATTATCGTCTCCATAGGCGCCAACAGCTAAATCCACCACACCATTGCCATCGACGTCACCCATATTAGCGATTGCAAAACCAAAGTTGTCATAAGCAATGAGAGAGTAAAATGCACTGAAGTTGCCATAGAGCATAGATATTTTTTGGGCATCTTTGACGTTTCCGTTGGTTTGTAGGTAAAGCAAGTACACTGAACCTGCGTCAGTTCCACCGTCGTCATCTGCGGGTGCGCCCACGACTATGTCAACGACGCCATCGCCATCGAAGTCACCTAGCGGCGCCATTGCGCCGCCGAAACGTTCATAGTCTGCAAGGGTGGTGAATGAATATAAGTTGCCACTTGTCTTAGATATTACTCGAACATTCTCGGCTGTCCCATCTGTGCATGTGGTTGTTGCGTATGCGCCTGGAGCGAGGAGCAAGAGCAACGTCGCCACGATGACCACAAGCTTTCGTAGATCATTGCGGCACCGAAGAACAGATTTGGCTGGTAGAAGCAGAGCTACCATGGCCTAGAACAACAACATCAAACAAAAATCGATTAGACAAGTGTTGCGAATTGAATAACCAATCGAGAAAAATGCAAGGCGCGCGAGACGCAACGAGTACCTTGGTGCACAAATTCCCCAAGAAAATCGACACTACAAATAGCGCAATCAAAGCCACGACATGCACCTGAGACAAAACATATAAAACAAGAAAAAGCGCCCTTCTAAGAAGCTTCTGAATGTTCAAATTATGCAGGCTCGCTCAAATCGCTGAGAAATATATATATATATGCATGCGCCGAAGAGTACTAAATCGCATGAATAAGTGGTCCATCCCGTAATCATACTTTTTGAATATCGCGTGGGTCGCGAACATTGACATCCAATCAAATCTTACACGAGCTGATCAAACGGTAATCAGGTATTATTGCTAGGCTACTCTAAACCTTTTCGAGGGAGCTTTTGAGCTCAGCAGTATGATCCCAGCAGCCGCTGACGGGCTGACGCGTTAGCTCACTAGGCGAGCCTCTGCAGGCTATCTTCATCTCACAGTCGCCTGAAAGAATGCTTGTTACGATGGCGGCACCATCGAAATCGTCGGCCATCCTCGGTGTTATCTTCTCCGAGTGATGAGCGCTGAACGCCAAATGATCGCCTTGTTGGCTGTTATGGTTGAGCGCTTGTTGATACCCCAAATAACATGCGTCAACTAAAAGCAGCAAAAATGGCAAGCAGTATTGTTTTAACTACCAGGTAAAAATATCCTAGATTAAGTATAAGTAATACGCTAATGATCACGTCCCTCAAATAGTCATGCCAGACACCCAACTTTGCTTGCCCCGAAGACGACGACATATTCAGAAGCAATATATCATTCATCGAAGTACGGAGCAAATAGGGGCAAGATAGAGTGCACAGCTTGTAGAAAATGCCGAGTGCGAGGAAGTGAGAAAGATGGCTCATTTTGCAATATCCACGAACATTGACAAGAAGTAGTAGGCCGGCAAAAGTCACTCATGTGAACGGTTCGTAGCGCACCGTGAGATCGATGCTGGCATCGATGCCCTCTGCCATCGTATGCATGGCACGGCCCAGCAGCAAGGTATTTGGATGTTTCGAGGATGCCATTATCCCAGCTAAGCAGCAATGACGATCATCGTCGGTCTTTCTGCTGTTGCGAGAGCTGCTGCTGAGCTGCTGAGAAACTCTCTTGAGAAAGTTTTTCCATAAATCCCGGTCATTTACACGTTACAGGGTAGGGGTATGTTCGCTCAACAAGCAGCTTTGCTCAGGAACTGACTCCCGACTTCCTCCCCCCTTGCCCCTTATCTACTGCTGTGCTATAAGAAATACATAGGCAAGAAAAGGGCTTTGATCCGGTGTAATTATAGCATTCAAGGATGGTTTGTGCTTTTTTTAAACGCTACAGTTCTACAGTTCTCTCAAATAACTAAGCGCTACTCGTTACTCGCAATCGCAATCGGCAGATTAAAAAGCCCGCGCGAACAACAAAAAAGCCCAGCGACCGTGGATGTGGAAGTTGGAAGTGATTATCAGATATGATTAGGACAAAGGCGAATATGTATTTCCAAATTCCGTATCGTCATTTATTCCGTCTTTCATTTTCCTTTCCATTTCCGTTCATCTTTCTTGGCATGCGGCATGTGGCATGGGTACATGGCAAAATACAAAAACCTGAGACTGAGACAGTGACAGCCCGCCATAGAAAGGGTGGTCTCGATACTACAAAACGGATGCTGAAGAGCGTTTGGGACTAAGGAGCGATCTGGCTCGATATGCATATGGACGCGGATCACGAAGCACCCAGTTTTCATTTTTACAATTTTTACTCCAATTTGCTTTGACTTCAGCATCATAAACCACCCCAGTTACATGTGTGCGGCAGGCACGCAGGCAGTCAGGTACTTGCATAAACGTGTAAGACAAAAAAACTCTTATCTAGCCCCTTCATAATGGCCGCTCTCCTCTGGAGTGTGTGCGCGTGCGGTTGCTAGTCAGGAAGCTGCTGTTGTCGCGCGCTCCTGCCGTGGGCATTGTCACTACCGGTGGTGGCTCATCGGACCGAAACGCACTGCCATCGCTCTCAACGCTGCTCTCATCGCTGTAATCGCTGCTGTCTTTGTAAACGCCACTACTGCTGCTAGTGCCAGTGCCGTTTTCACCGCTGCGGCTGCGCCGGCTGTTTTCGTAGGATCTACTAGTAGTACTGCCGCTGATGTAATTGCCACCACTGTGCAGGCGTTCTGCACCTCTGTGCGCAAGGGCTCCACCGGAAGAGGTTGAAGATGAAGCACCTTCAACGGCAGCGTGATTTTGGTCTTGGCTAAACAAATCAGCGCTTGATTCTTTTGCCTTGTGGCCTTTGCTTGGCACTACTCCACTGCCGCTGTTGCTACTAATGTTGTTGTTGTAGTAGTTGTGGCTACCACCACTGCTGCTCCTGCGGCTGTCTCTCGTACTCCTAGTGCTGCCACTGCTGCCGCCGCTACTGTTAGATGATCTACTGGTTGTTGCATTGCTTTTGGTAGGGCCGGGAGCTGACTTGAAGACACTGAGGAGGGAATTGATCTTGTCGCGCGCGCTTACTGTGTCGTAGCCCATCGCCATAGAAGACGAGGACGACGACGACGACGAAGAAGTAGAAGAAGCATTCAATAGTAAAGCAGTAGGGGAATGCTGCTCTAATTCTTCGTATAAATCTTCTTTGTAGTCCCGGTGCGAGAACACGTAGGAAAAGACGATGGCGGCAATCAGCATTTCTGCAAGCACGCACGTTCCAATACAACGATGAGAACAGTTCAATTACCCAAACGAAGAAAGATGAAAGGATTGAAAAGAAAAAAGCATGGCTGCAACAAATGAAAAAAAAGCTGGAGAAAGGACAGCAAAGACGCTGATGCGTGCAGTCCCTAAAGCACGTCATAACGAGGCCAAACCAACAAAATAGTACACTTATTCTCACCGATGCAAATGAGGTAGTCCTGCAAGCCTCGGCTCACGTCTTCTGTCGACCAGTGCTGCCCGCCTTCTTCAATGAAGTCGGGCAAAAACTCGAGGTAATGCAGCGCCGCAATCAGGCAACTTTGGCTGTACCTGAAATAGAAAACAAACAAGAAGGAACCATAGGGTAAAAGTGCTCATAAAGAGAGCTTTAGTCTAGCACATTTCCATAAGAAAACAAAGAAAGGCACATGACAAGGAGATTAATTTAACACGAGAAAGAAAGAACAGAGAACAAGCGTTAAATGTAAATAAACGCATGCTGATATAGCTTACGTGAAAAACACCACGCTCTTCACGGCCAGAAGCTTCCCGACCGGCCGCACTGGCCGCAAATCGTTGGCACACACGCTGTAAAAACGCACCAGGCAATACATCGCCCACCTGATTAAATGTAAACAGTAGAAGAAAAAGAGAGGCATAGATCAGAAAGGGGGAAGAAGAGGGAGAGAAAAGAACAGAAAATAATGTTGTCTAGCGACAAGAGAAGAAGCAGCACTCAGAGAACTTAATTTGTCTCTTTCAATGTGCAAGCGGGCACTTGTCATATTTTCTGAAGATCTTCTGCAAGTAAGGAAAGAGACTGAGAGACTGAGAGTCGGGAAATGCGAAAATCATGCAAACGTACTCACATTTGGGACAAGTTGGTCGCTGATGAAATATATACCCACGCTTTCTTGTGCGTGAATTCGCCTTCCCCAAACAGGTCGAACGGTTCGAGTCCAAACGACACAAACGTCAAGGCGAGCTTCAAAATCACGTACTGCAGCACCCCCGCCTGTAAATCGTTGTTGTACATGAAGAGTTCGTTAGTAGCGTGCGATCAAGACAAGCATTGATAACATACCTAGCGAAGCAAACGTTTCAAGGAGAATAAAGAAAAGAGCA
>Ga0136554_1000455_pt1 | contig 15090 bp, 12 predicted proteins | sample AntRauTorckE5431_FD_104637 | JGI IMG/M metagenome (GOLD analysis project Ga0136554, IMG submission 104637) | Saline lake microbial communities from Rauer Islands, Antarctica - Metagenome Torckler E5 #431 | ecosystem: Environmental > Aquatic > Non-marine Saline and Alkaline > Saline | place...
GAAGAATAAGGATATCCCAACGAACATCAAGTCTCGCCGAGACGGTCTTTAGAAAAAGCGTTCAATAAGAGTCGTCCCGATAGTACTTTATTACCCATTTATATTTTTCCTACTACTACCGAGCGACGGTCGCCAAAAGGTCGCACCGATGGTGCTATTAAACATCAATTCACAAAACCTTTCATTTCAAAAAACTCCATACCACTCAATAATTCCTTGGCTCGCTCGCAAGTGGTTGGGTACTGCGTTTGTTGGCGTGGGCAGCGAAGATCAAAGTTGCATTCGTCGTTACAAACCATAGAATGAATACGTTTTTTCAATTCGTCCTCCAGAGATTCATGGGCAAACCGACTACGAATCTCGTTGACTTGACGTCCCCTTTTACTGTCAATCAATTCTTCATCTGTCAACCACTTACCAACACTTTGTTCAATACTTTCTTTATCCTCGCAAACATACGGGTTCACCGATATTTTAGTTAATAATCGCTCAGATACGTTTAAGAAGTCGTATTTTCTGGTTGCCAAAACCTGATACGTATCATCTGGACTCAGACCTCCTTTGTCTAGAGCAGCAATCAACGTTTTTTCTAATTTTTTCTCCGAAAACGGAATACTTTTGTCTTGCAATAAACTTAGGAGAATATGCCGCTCGAAACGATTGCTAAAGTGAAGTCCAGCTTCCCACTTTTGTTGAAGATATTCGGTGAGTTCACGGTTCAGTATTTCCAACGCAATTTTATCATTTCTATCCCGTTCCAATTCGTCTTTTTGGTAAAGCTTACGGAGCATTTCCATTGTGAACTTATCATTCGATAACTCTTCTTTTTGTTTTTCGTCGTACTCTTTTGATTTTGCCTCTAGTAATTCGGCAAAAGTTACATCGGTCAAAGCATCTCGAAAAAGTGCTTGCTGTACGTCGGTTCGCAAATAGCCCAAATTGTAGCCATAACCCGCTAATTTACGCAAGTAGAACTTACCAGAGGTTTCGTCAAAAATTAAGAAGGAACATTTAGCGGCGTTCGTATAATCCGTTCCACGAGGTTTTTCCACGTTCGCAAAAGCTGTGCGGTAGAGGGTCAAAGCTTCCTGGTAATTAGAATCGACAATTGCCAGTTCAGCTTTATTTATGAGCGGATAATACTTTTCGATGTATTGCCCACAGACACTGAACGAAGTAAGTAATACAAATAATAGTGTTTTCATCATTGAGCTTTTAGCCGTTAGCAATTAGTTTCCAGCGAGCTCGTTAAATATTATTTATTTCTGCTTTGTTATCTTCCTCCGTTTTCCCTTTTACTTCTTAAAGTGTCAAGTAAATCATTGATTCCAACCTTTAAGAACGATTAACAATCCTTAACACGAAGCATTCTCGCTTAAAACAAATATATTTGCGGCTTGAACGAGCCGACTCGAACGGCATTCGTAAATCGTAATTCGTAATTGGACATATGTTAGCCATACAATTTATCCGTGAAAATCCCGAAGCGACCGTCGCTGGATTAGAAAGAAGAAATTTCAAAAACGCAGCTGAAGTAGTTCAACAAGCAATTGATATTGATCAAAATCGCCGCGAAACACAGGGCGAATTAGACTCTATGCTTTCAGAAGCTAATCAATTAGCCAAACAAATTGGCGGTTTGATGAAAGCCAGAAAACGGGAAGAAGCCGAAGGAATAAAATCCAAGACAAGCGAGTTGAAAACCAAAAGTAAAGGTTTGGAAGAACAGCTGCGTTCGTTTGAAGAAGAACTACAAAATACTTTATATACCATTCCGAATTTACCGCACGAAAGCGTTCCGGCGGGTAAATCAGCGGATGATAATGAGGAAGTTTTTCAAGCTGGAGAAGTCCCTGAACTTGACGATGCAGCCGTACCGCACTGGGATTTGATAAAGAAATACGATATCATCGACTTTGAGTTAGGTAATAAAGTCAGCGGAGCCGGATTTCCGTTTTATAAAGGAAAAGGGGCAAGAATACAGCGGGCATTGATAAACTTCTTTTTGGAAGAAGCCATCGCTGCGGGTTATACCGAAATTCAACCACCGATTGTAATCAACGAAGCATCGGGTTACGGAACGGGACAATTGCCCGATAAAGAAGGGCAAATGTATCACGCCACTGCGGATGGCCTTTACCTCATCCCGACCGCTGAAATACCACTCACGAATATGTTTCGGGATGTAATCTTGGACGAAAAAGACTTACCCGTAAAAGTAACCGCCCACACACCATGCTTCCGCAGAGAAGCAGGGAATTGGGGTGCTCACGTGCGTGGCTTGAATCGTTTGCACCAATTTGATAAAGTAGAAGTAGTGCAGGTTTGTAAACCCGAAGATTCTTACGCTGCCCTTGACGAAATGGTGGAACACGTAAAGCATTTGCTTTCAAAACTTGAATTACCGTACCGCATTCTCCGTCTTTGCGGCGGCGATATGGGATTTACTGCGGCATTGACCTACGATTTTGAAGTGTATTCTGCCGCTCAGAAAATGTGGCTGGAAGTGAGTTCGGTATCAAATTTTGAAACGTACCAAGCAAATCGACTAAAACTACGGCACAAAGTTGACGGAAAAACGCAGGTATTGCACACGCTTAATGGTTCTGCGTTGGCATTGCCCCGTATATTAGCGGCGTTACTTGAAAATAACCAAACCACCGACGGAATTAACGTCCCAGAAGTTCTGCAACGTTTCTGCGGATTTGAAAAGATAGATTAAACCGCTGTAAGTTATAGGCTTTGTGCGTATTCAATTAAAATATATTATTTACAGCTAACGGCTAAAAGCTACTTTATGATTTCCATTGTCATTCCAATTTACGACGAAGAAGAAAACATTGATAATCTCTACGCTCGGTTAACGGTCTCTGCTCCTACTTGGAACGACGACTACGAAATTTTGTTGGTGGATGACGGCTCGAAAGACAGTTCGTTGGCGATGATGCGGGCGTACGCCGAGAAAGACAGCCGAGTTCGGGTGATTAAATTATCGAGAAACTTTGGTCATCAGCCCGCTATTTCTGCCGGAATCCAAGAAGCGAAAGGCGACGCAGTAGTAATCATGGACGGCGATTTACAAGACCCGCCCGAAGAATTGTACCGTTTCTTAGATAAATGGCGGGAAGGCTACGACGTAGTATATGCCGTGCGAACAAAACGCAAAGAAGGATTCTTCAAGAAAATAGCCTACAAAACATTTTATCGAATGTTAGCGTGGATTTCCGACATTGAAATACCGCTCGATTCAGGGGATTTTTGCGTGATGGATAGGAAAGTTATCAACACAATTGTAAACGAAATGCCCGAACAAGTTCGCTTCGTGCGGGGCTTGCGTGCTTACGCTGGATTTAAGCAAGTTGGTGTTACTTACGAGCGTGCCGAACGTGCCGCTGGCGAGGTAAAATATACATTTAAAAAGCTGGTCGAGTTAGCGTTGGACGGACTTTTCGGTTTTTCGAATTTTCCGCTTCGCATGGCTACTTACCTAGGCTTCACCATCGCCATTCCGTCATTCTTGGTCGGTATATTCTTTATTCTTCACCGTTTAATTGGCTTCAAAGTTTTTGGGCATTCTCCCGAAGAAACACCAGGTACTGCCACTCTCGCCGTTGGAATGTACTTTTTAGGTGGTGTAATACTGATTATTTTAGGAATTTTGGGCGAGTACATCGGGCGTATTTACATTGAAGTAAAACGCCGCCCGTTCTTCGTAATTGATGAAGTTATTGAGAAGAAGTAAAGGTAACTAAATATTACTTCGTAACATCAGGTTCTCTAATTGCAACGCAAATTCATGGGCTTTGCATTTCCAGTTAAACCGTGTCAACTGATGAGCGGCTAATGTTCGAAGAAACGTAGCACGTTTGTATTTTCTATTCTCAGAATATGGTGCTACGAAAGCTCCAATATATGAGTAAAAACCATCGTCTAAAATTGACTCTTCGTTCAACCTTAACTCCTTTAAAGTTTCACATTCAGGAGCTAATTTCAATAATACTATTGAAAGTAAAACCTCTTCCATCGGACTACATTTTCCGTTCAGTAACGCAATAGCTTCACTCGCAATAACGAACTTATAATCATTGAGTTGCGAAATATTGAACTTATGAATCAGTCGAGCGTAATGATACAAGATAAGTGGTACAGAAGCGTAGTGACGGGCGGTTTGAAACGGTTGACTTTTGTACTCTCCTGACAAGATTTTACTTTTCAAAAATTCAAGTGTCGCTTCGTCGTATTTATTAAGCGGCAACTCGTTTTCAAAAACCCAATACATCAGATTACACAATGCACAGACATCCTGTTCAATGGGCATATTTTCACCAAACCACGTACCGTAAACGTAATTTTTGGGGGCACTTTTTAATTGTGTATGCTGCGTTAGCTTTTCCTTCAACCAATGGTTTTGCTCTTGTAAATGTGGCTTGGTGAGATAAATCAACGCGGTATCGTCAATGTCATCGGGGAGTTTAAAATGCTTTAATTTATGGAGAACCCTGCCGTGCGGGAAATGGCGGTACGGACAAGTTTGCCAAAAATTATAGGTGGGTAGTCCATCTTTATTTTGGTAGAGAGAGTACGACTTACAAGCGTTCTTGGTTAAATCATCAACAATACTTTTCTCGTCAAATGTAAGCCTATCTTTTATTTCATTCAAAATGAAAATCGTCGAAGCAGTGGCAAAAACATTATCGTCAGATCGGCGGTAGTTTAGTAGTTTATTTTCCCGAAAAGATGGAAACGTTCCAATTGGAAAGTAAGGGTTCGTTTGGGTGATTTGTAAGTCAGCAATTTGTTGTAGCAAAATGCCCGCTTTGTTCGGAGAAAAGGGCATTTTATCCTGTATATTTTGTCCTTCTACTTTCATCCCAAAACCTTAAAACTCGTTCAGCACAATCGTTTCCGTTTCGATGGTATTACTAGTATTCCCAGCACGGTCTTTTAGAAAAATTTGAAACTGAACTGAATCACGTTTGGGCGTGAACGGGTGCGGAAAATCAATTGAATAGTCCAGTATTCCTTCAATTGGTCCGAGCTTATCATCATTTTTTAAGCGAAAGAAGAAACCTGAATAAGGAATAAATGGTTCGAATTCTACGAAGTTTCCACGCACTTTCCTAAAGACCCGCACTACATAGTTGTAATCTTCGTTAAGTTGTGCAAATGATATTTCTTCGCTGTTGAGTCCCAAGTCACCGTCTCCGTCCTGAAATTTGAGGGAAATAGTCACCGAGTCTTTATTTGCACCCGAAAACTGATCAATACGAATAGCTTTCGAAATATCCTGAAACTCGATGGTGGGCGTTTCCGGAAACTCAGGTTCTTTATAGCAGCCAGAAAATACTATTGCTGCCAACAGCAAAAATGAACTGCCCACCAATGATTTTTTAGCTTTCTCCGATAAAAAACGGTATCTCATAACGAATAACTTATTTTTGTTTTCGAAAACACACAATCTACATGACACTTCGCGACGAACTAAAAGCGAGCGTACTAAATTTAGGAACGACCGATTTCACTAACGAAGCCGAACAAGACTATTTATTTGAGCAGTTAGCTCTTGAAATATTCCAGTTTCAGGCAACTGAGAATCCGGTTTATCGTCAGTACCTGAATTATTTGGGAGTCAATCCATCAAATATACATCGTATCGGACAAGTTCCGTGTTTACCCATTTCATTTTTCAAAACGCAGCAGGTACTTACCGGAAATATTGTGCCCCAACTCACGTTTGAGAGTAGCGGCACAACGGGTCAAAACCCTAGCCGTCATTACGTTTCGGACTTACCTTTTTACGAGGCTCATAGCAAGCAAATATTCGAAAAAATGTACGGTTCGTTGATTGATTACCATGTTTTGGCGTTGTTACCTTCTTACCTCGAACGTAATAACTCGTCGTTGGTGTATATGGTTCAGCGGTTTATTTACCATTCTTATTCGCCCTCTTCGGGTTTCTACTTAAAAAATACGAAGGAGCTGCTCAAAAAATTGGAAGAACTCGTGCAAGGTTCACGCAAAATCATTCTTTTGGGCGTAACCTTTGCATTACTCGATTTGGCTGAAAGTAGTAGTACTTTTGACTTTATCCGTGAAAACGCAGACAAGTTTATCATCATGGAAACGGGAGGAATGAAAGGTAGACGTAAAGAATTACTGCGTCAGGAAGTACACCAAATTTTGACAGAAAGTCTGGGCGTTCAAAAAATACATTCTGAGTACGGCATGACCGAGCTTCTATCACAAGGATACTCAAAAGGCGACGGCATTTTCACGCTTCCACAAAGCATGAAAGTACTTCTGCGTGAAGTAAACGACCCGTTTACATACCTTCCAAGTTTTTCTATTGGGAATAAAGCAAGCAAAGATCAGCGAATGAAAACGGGAGGAATCAACATCATTGATTTGGCAAATATTGACTCTTGTAGCTTCATCGAAACGCAAGACTTAGGCAGCTTTACACCCGATTACAAAGGCTTTAAAGTATTGGGAAGGTTTGACAACTCAGATGTTCGGGGATGTAACCTGATGGTTTTATGAGAAAAGTCTTAAAATCTTACCTCAAACGTCTCACAAATCTTACCGCTCGCAACCGCTCATTAGTGCTTTTACGGTTACCCAGACGGCAGTTTTTTGACATTCACTCCCTCGACTTTTTACTGAATAAGCCTTCGTTTAGTATTATTGAACAACTTATTGAACAACAAAATTTTGTGCCACTCTGCGAGTTTCTCGACCCACGGGATGAACAAACAAACGAACGAAGTAAACAACTCGCACAAATTTCTCGCACCGAAAGGTTGATTATTGAAGAACGAGGAGCAGAAGACTTGTACGTAGGTTACCCAATCATAAAAGGTAAGTTCTCGAACGGAACGGCAATTCGTTGTCCGCTCCTTTTTTTTCCGATTTCTTTAATACTGAATACTGTTCAAAAAAAAAAGACTTGGTGTCTTCGAAAAAAAGAAACGGGGGTGGTTTTTAACCGCAGTTTCTTACTGGCTTACGCTCACTTTAACAACATTAAAATTACAGACGAATGGCTGGACTTCTCATTTGATGACTTCCCTAAAAATGGTTTAGAGTTCCGAACTAAGCTGTATGAAATACTGAAGAACTCCCCGCTTAGCATCAACTTTAATCAAGACCTCTTCCAAAACCAACTCATTGATTTTAAAAATATTAAGAAACTTGATTTAGCAACCGAAGAACGTAATGGTGAACTAAAGCTTTACCCGCAGGCATTAATCGGCATTTTCCCGCAGGCAGGTTCTTACATCGCGGCAGATTACGAAACACTGCTCGAAAAAAACAAAGAACTTCCCGATAATTTTATTGACTTCTTCAGTCAAGAGTTTGATGAGAATACGCGAAAAATCCGCGAAGAGGAATTGCTACTTCCGCTACCCGTTGATGCTTCACAGGAGGAAACTATCAAGCAGGCAAAAATTGGCAAATCTTTAGTTGTTCAAGGACCACCCGGCACGGGAAAGTCCCAACTGATTGCTAATTTAATCGCTGATTTTACAGCTCGTGGCAAACGAGTTTTAGTCGTTTGCCAGAAAAGAGCGGCTCTTGATACTGTTTATAACCGCCTCTCAGAAATTGCTGTTGACCCATTTATAGCTCTAGTCCACGATTTCAGAAATGACCGGAAACTACTTTTCAATAAAATTTCCGAACAAATTGAAAATGTTGATAATTATGAAAAACTGAATTCTGGTTTAGATGCAATTCTTCTAGAACGCGATTTCGGACAAACGTGTCGGGAAGTTGACCGTACTACCCGCAAACTTGACGAACTAAAAACTGCACTTTTTGACGAGCAAATTGCCGGAAAAAGTATTAAGGAAATATACTTACTTTCGGCAAAGTTTGAGTTAAAGTTTCCCGACCTCAATTTCTCGGAATTATACCATTTCTTTCGATTGAACGAACAAGATATTTTCTTCAGGAGAATTCGGCAATTTGAAAAGTACCAACATTATCTAAATGATGGTACGATTGCCACTAAATTCTGGACAAAACGTAACTCGGCAGCAGCCTGGCAGCTTACTCATTTACAGGTTCTGTCAAACGCCGTACGCTCAGTTCACGATAAGTTTGAAGAATTTCAAAAACAAACTAATACGCTATTTACAGAAAAGCTTTCTTTACTTGATTTGTCAGAAAATATAGAGAAAAATCTTCAACTGGTAAGCAGTGAAATCAAAGACGACGAAACCCTTACTAACTTTAATCAGTTCCATCAAAATCCACGTTGGGGAGCCCATTTACTTGAATTTTCCGAGTTAGAAAAAACCATTGCAGATTTACAATCACTTAAAGACTTTTCGCCCGCATCTGTATTTTATGAGAACTCAAAAAATACAGATTATTTAGTAATGTTACAAGACGGATTGTCAAATACTAAGTCGTATATCAGCAAAATGAAATGGCTGCATTTCGGAAAATATCGAAAAGAATGGAAAGGGTTTTCACAAGCATTTAAATTGGACTTTAAACTCACTGATATAGAAAAAACTATTCAAGAAATAACAGACGCAGCACGTTTTGCGAGTATTATTTCTTTGTGTAAAAGTTATGAGATAAATGCCCCTGAAAACATAAATAAAGCCACTCAAATACTTCAAAAAATCTTACTGGCGAAAAGGTTGTATGAAACCACAAAACTGACTTTTAGTGGCAGTAATTTTATCAAAATTGATACCCAAAGGGAGTTCTTAAAGACATCCGACTTTGTACTCCAATTAATAGCAGACGGTAAGAAAGTAATCAACCTTGAAAGTCAGCATATGAGTACGGAGCAAATGCGTGAGATTGAGCAATCCGAAGGGATTCAACCTTTTGTTGATTACCTAAAAAAACATTTCGATTACTTGATTGAAAACGATCAGGTGGTGGCATCCCTTTCGCCTGTAGAGCGGCAAGTATTAGATAGTGCGTTAGTAGCAGGAAATACCACGAATATTGCAGAAAGAATCGAATATAATTTATTGCAACACTGGATTGCCCACATTGAAACGAAGCACCCGATATTACGGGGAGTGAGCACGCTAAAAATTGAACAATTAGAAATCGATTTACAGAAGAATATTCAGAAAAAACAAGAACTGTGTAAAGCAATTGTACTAGTGAACCTTCGGGAAATTACGTACAAAAACCTCGAACGGAACCGACTTGGCAATGTCACAACTTACCGAGAGTTAAAACATCAGGTTACAAAGAAGCGGCAACGTTGGAGTGTTAGAAAGGTGGTTGAAAATTTCACCGATGAATTATTCGATTTAATTCCTTGTTGGCTCGCCTCACCCGAAACTGTTTCAGCAATTTTTCCCCTTCGAAATGACGGGTTTGATTTGGTCATCTTTGACGAAGCTTCGCAGTGCTATATCGAACACGGGTTACCCGCCGCACTTCGTGGAAAGCAAGTAATTATTGCGGGAGATAGTCAGCAGTTACAACCGTCGAATTTATATCAAGTACGCTACGAAGACGAACAAGATGACGCCGAACCGTTACTCGAGATAGACTCCCTGCTCGACGTAGCTTCGCAATACCTACCGCAAACTCAGCTTCGGGAGCACTACCGCAGTAAATCATTGGATTTGATTGCGTTCTCAAATAGATATTTTTACCAAAAAAAATTAAACTTAATTCCTTACTACAAGCATATTAACAATAACATTCCAAGTATTAATTATATAAAAACCGACGGAATTTGGGAGAATAACCAAAATGAAACGGAAGCTCAAAAGGTACTCGAAATTGTTAAGGATATTGATACTACGTTGAGTATTGGTGTGGTAACTTTCAATTATAAGCAAGCTGAATTAATAGACAATTTACTACGGAGCGAGTTTGAATCCCAAGATAATACTCGGGTAAAAAATATTGAAAATATTCAGGGAGACGAATTTGATGTAGTTATCTTTTCGATAGGTTACGCTCCCAATAAAAATGGCAAATTATTAATGAATTTTGGAACGCTGAATCAGCAGGGCGGCGAAAACCGTCTAAACGTGGCAGTTACCCGTGCCCGTTCGAAAGTTTACGTGGTTGCAAGTATTTTACCTCAGCAGCTTAACGTAGGAAATAGCTTAAACTTAGGCCCGAAACTTTTGCGGGATTACCTACAATATGCCTTAGAAGTTTCAGAAAGAAACTTTGTTACGGAACCGTATTCCTCAGCAGAATTTCGGTCAAAAAATACGTTGAAGAATTACCTAATAAATCAAACGCAAAGTTCCAACTCTCAATTAACAGAAGAATTTCCGTTTGCGGATTTGACAGTTAGCAAAAATGGAAAATATGAAAGCTTAATTCTAACCGACGACGGGATTTACTTTGATAGCCTAAGCAGCAAGAACACCCACGGTTATTTACCGCTATTACTAAAACAAAAAGGTTGGAAATTTGAGCGAAGATGGAGTCGGGAAGTTTCTAAATAAACTCTTATATACAGTTGCACTTTTGCCCGTTCGAAAATAGCAGCGTACATTCGCAGAACGTTCTTTCAACCAAAAAAAACAGTATGTCAAATATCAAATGGGGAATCATCGGAATCGGGAAAATCGCCGAAAAATTTACACAGGATTTAGAAACCGTAGCGGGTTGCGAACTTTATGCCGTTGCTTCCACTGACCTGAAGCGAGCTCAGACTTTCGCTGTGCAGCACAATGCCGACTTTGCTTACGGCAGTTACGAAGGGATTTTTAACGCTCCAGACTTAGATATAGTGTACATTGCTACGCCACACACTACTCACGCTTACTGCACTAAGTTGTGCCTAGAGAAGAAAGTTGCGGTGCTTTGCGAAAAGCCCTTCGCAATGAACGAAACCGACGTTGAGTCGATGCTCGCTTCCGCGAAGGAGAATGATACATTTTTGATGGAAGCTATGTGGACACGCTTTCTGCCAAGCACATTAAAAGTATTAGAATTAGTAGAAGGTGGAGCAATTGGTGAAATTAAAACGATTCACGCTGACTTTGGCTTTAAAGCAGATTTTGAACCCGAACGCCGCTTGTTTAATCATAAATTAGGTGGTGGGGCACTACTTGATATCGGTATTTACCCAGCTTACCTGTCTTTACTTTTATTGGGGTACCCTTCTAATATTGAAGCAACAAGCATTATTGGCTCAACAGGCGTAGATGAGACGACTTCGTTCCTGCTGCGCTACGATCAAAACGCAACCGCCGTACTAAACTGCACTATTTTGACCGATACAAATACCGATGCTTGGATTTACGGAACGAAAGGGAAAATCCACATCCATTCCCGTTTTCACGAATCAAAAAAGGTAACACTATTTGAAAACGGCAGACCACCCGTGGATTATGAGTTTGACCGACAAACAAAAGGTTATGACTTTGAAATCGAAGAAGTAAATCATTGTCTAAGAGAAGGCTTGAAAGAAAGCAAGCTAATGCCACACACAATGAGTCGTAAACTGATTCATTTGTTAGATAAAATTCGGGAAAAAACGGGAGTTGAATAAGCTACTCCCAGCTCTTCAACTCCATCTATTTTATCTACTGATTGTCATTTTTGGGAATATTCGCCCGCCGAACGTAATACAAACCGGATGGAAGCGTAAGAGTTTTCCATCGCTTCGGCTATTTCATTCTGATTCATCCAACGTAGTTCTTCAATACCCTCCTCTACTTGCGGAGTCATTTCTTTATCGTTCAGGCAATCCATTTTGTACCATTTGGTACGTTTGAGTATTCGTTTTCCGTGAATACGATAGGTATGCCACGTGGTACACACTTTCGTCAAAATAGCTACCTCTACGTTGCACTCCTCCGTGACTTCCCGAGCGGCTGTTTCGCGAAACTTCTCTCCTTTATCGGCCTTACCTTTGGGTAAGTCCCATTTACCCAGTCGTTTCATAACCAAGACTTCTTTTGCTTCGTTATAAACGACTCCGCCACCCGCCGAAATAACTTTGAAATGAGTAGTTACCGTCTTTTTGGCACTTTTTTTATTATTCACCACAAAAGTAATCGAATCGTACTTTTTATTTTTTTTGGAAAAAGTGTAGAGGAAAAAGCGATCAATTAGTTTGCTCGTTGCCCCAGTAATTAGCACATCTCCCGTGAGGGCGTAAAATCGAATATGGTCAACTTGAGCGTTCAACTTCATGTCAAACTTGTTCGTCTGTAGCGTAGCCAGCTTGTGGTTACTAATAATCCGCAACAACCTGTTTTTGATAAATATATTCATTTCGACGGTTAGTACCCAGAAATTGTAGCCACAAAGGAAATTTATGTTCCTTAGAATTTATAATTAATTACAAATTTTTTCTAACTTCGGTCAACTCAATGGTCCAAATTGTTTTATTTTGCACTACAACATAATCAGAGCCTTTTTATCTCAAAAAAAGAGGTCGCGTAATCCCCTTAATGGAAATTGTCATAATCCTTGTTCTCATCTTGCTGAACGGAGTTTTTTCGATGTCAGAAATCGCATTGGTTTCTTCCCGAAGAACAAAACTCGAAATCGCCGCTAAAAACGGCAGCAAAAAAGCTCTCGCAGCACTAAACTTATCTAATAATCCGAGCCGTTTTCTCTCTACTGTTCAAATCGGAATCACACTCATCAGCATCCTGACGGGTATTTTTTCGGGAGATCAGTTAAAAGATTACCTCATCCCGTACATTGAGCAAATTGACTCTCTGAGCGAATATGCCAGTTCGATATCAGTGGCGATTATTACCGTCATTGTTACGTTTCTTTCGCTGATTTTAGGAGAACTGGTTCCAAAGCGAATTGGCATGTCTTCCCCAGAGAAAATAGCGACGTTTATGGTAGGTCCCATGAATATTCTATCCAAAATCACTTCTCCATTTATATGGTTGCTGACCAAAGTTAGCGATTTTCTGTTTAAGCTAACCGGAATAAGTGAATCCGATAGCTCTATAACAGAAGAGGAAATTAGATCTATGGTACAGGAAGGTGCGACTGGCGGAACAATCGAGGAAATCGAGCACGAAATAGTGCAGAACGTATTTCATCTAGGCGACCGCCGGGTAACTTCGCTAATGACAAACAGTAACGAAGTTGCATTCCTCGACATTGAGGATAGCATCATCGAGAACAAAAATAAGCTCATCGAATCTCGTCATTCGGTTTTTCCGGTTTGTAAAGACGGACTAAATAATGTGTTGGGCTTATTGTATACTAAAGACTTGTTGGGCCGAAACCTAGATAGTGCCTTAAAAAACGTTGAGCGAATTTTACGGGAAGCTCTTTTCATTCCCGAAAATAATCAGACGTATCAAGTACTGGAGAAGTTTCAGGAAGAGCATAAGCACTTTGGCGTTATCGTAGATGAATACGGAAACTGTCAAGGCGTAATCACGATGAATGACATCATGGATGCTTTAGTAGGTGATATCTCAGAGGAAAATGAGTTTGAATACGAAATAACCCCACGAGACGATGGAAGTTTCTTGATTGACGCGTCGCTGCCTTTTGATGAATTTCTAAACGAATTTGAAATCAGTATAAATAACCGCAAAGATTACACTGGGTTTGATACAATGGGCGGCTTTGCCCTAGAAATTTTGCAAGAAATTCCGGATACCGGCGATAAGTTTACCTGGGAAGGATACGAGTTTGAAATCATCGACATGGACAAAAATCGTATTGACAAAATACTCATCCAACAGATAACCACCGATGAGGGTAACGAAAAAAAAGAGAAATCAGAAAGGATGAGTAAAAAGACCTGACCATTACACCGTAATCAACCTACCCTAAAGCATGACCACCGCACGTAAAATTGCCTCTATTCTACTCGAAACTAAAGCCGTTAAACTTAGTCCGGGAGAGCCTTTTCAGTGGAGCTCTGGCTGGAAGTCTCCTATCTATTGCGATAACCGTATAACGCTCTCCGACGTGGATTCCAGAACGTTCATAAAGAAAGCTCTGGCTAAGTTAATTAAGAATAATTTTCCAGAAGCCGAGGGTATTGCCGGAGTAGCTACGGCAGGAATAGCTCAAGGAGCTCTAGTAGCCGATTACCTTAAATTACCTTTTGCTTATGTGCGCCCAAAACCAAAAGAACACGGTATGGGCAATCAGATTGAAGGCAGAATCAAAGCTGGGCAAAAGGTTGTTGTTTTGGAAGATTTAATTTCTACTGGGGGCAGTTCACTCAAAGCGGTTGATGCGTTGCGAGCAGCAGGAGTTGAAGTAATCGGTATGGTCGCAATATTTACCTACGGATTCAAACTCGCCGACGATAATTTTGAAGAATACTGCGTTACTTTGAAAACCCTTAGTAATTATAAATTTCTGATTGAAGAAGCCTTAAAACAAGATTACGTAGTTCAGTCAGACATAGAGTCGCTAAAAGAATGGCGTAAAAATCCCGCACGTTGGAAAAACTAAGGATATCTGATATACGAAAAATGCCCCAGAACGTCTGGTCTCTGGGGCATCGTTTGTTCATTTACTTCTGTTTCAATTTTGCCTCAACTGTTTGTTGAGTATGTGGCACAGCTCTCAACCTTTCTTTGGAAATTAAGACTCTGGTGTCCTTACAAACACCGTAAGTACCGTTTTTAATTCGGATTCTAGCAGATTCTAATTGCATAGCAAACCTCTGTAGACGGGCTGATGACTGGCTCAGTTGCTCTTTTTGGCGCATATCTGCTCCATCTTCCAGCGTACGTACACCGCCAGCGGTGTTATCAGTTCCGTTATCGTCAGATCGACTTAGAGTTTTCTTTATGAAATCTATTTCATCGGTTGTTGCTTTCAGTTTTTTAACGAGTATATCATCAAACTCAGCGAGTTCTTCTTTATTGTACGTCATTTTTTGGAATTGTTCGGCCATACTAAGTAGATGGTTGTTATTTGGCGGACTGAGAATTTTGTGTAAATATACAAGGATTTGTCTACTATTTAAATTTGGTAGTTACTTTCTCCGTGTAGCACTTATGCGTTAGCAAGTTAAAATCATTATATCTACTTTTCCCTCGGTTTAATCTTCTGGCAGAAAGATTCCGTCAAATAGAATGAGCTAACTTAATCTCTTCGTCAGTTAGGTTAAGGTTAGACTTCAAAATAATGTTA
>Ga0136554_1000456_pt1 | contig 15087 bp, 16 predicted proteins | sample AntRauTorckE5431_FD_104637 | JGI IMG/M metagenome (GOLD analysis project Ga0136554, IMG submission 104637) | Saline lake microbial communities from Rauer Islands, Antarctica - Metagenome Torckler E5 #431 | ecosystem: Environmental > Aquatic > Non-marine Saline and Alkaline > Saline | place...
AATCGAGGATAATACCATCCTTCTCAAACTTTATGCTCGATACGAGGAAGGTAATTAACTGAATAGAGTCACTACAGTACCTTGCCCAATTTTTTTTTTCACTTTCGAAGTGCTCACACACCCGCAAACATCTACCTGTTCCTCTTTAGATTCTTTCAACACCTTCAAGTGAAGTGGCCATGCACAAAAGGGAAAGTTCTACCAAACGTCCCTCTTACGTTATTTGTCGCCTCCTTGTTGGCGCCAGCTTGCAAGAGGAGCTGCACTGTATCTGCATGACCTTCGTACGAGGCCCAGAAGAGCGCTGTGCGGCCATCTTCGTCTTTAACCTCCATATCAGCCCCCAATTCCATCAGGACACGCACAGTATCGTTGTGACCTCGTTGCGAGGCATACATGAGCGATGTGCGGCCATCCTGTCACATACATTTGTAAAGAGACGTGCTCAATACAGAAGAAGAAAACACAAATCTAGGGGCGCACGGGCATTCAGGCAAGTATACAATTGAACGGGTGCCTCAATTCCGAAGGCGTTCCAGTGCTTAATTTCAAACGATTCACATCACTCCAGAACAGTAATATGACCTCTTGGACTCTAGAACAAGTGCACAAACACCAAACACCTTTGTGATTCTCTCATGCGACAAAATGAAGAGAACCATTAGTCAACTTGCATTTATCAGCGCTTCATTGAGCCTCCGCACACGTAGTACAGTCAACGTGGAGAAGCCACGTGCCTCCACATTCTCTTTTGCACGACTCTACCATCTAGGTCTGCGCGTTTATCTCAACTCTTACATTGGCCGTCGCCCCCATGTCAGCCCCAGCTTCAATCAAGAGCTGAACAATTGCGGCGCAACCTCCGAATGAGGCGCATAGAAGTGCTGTGCGGCCATCCTGCGCACGTAAAGTGAGACACATACACCATGCAAAACGCAGCAAAGAGTAATAGATTGCAGAGAGGGAGCACGAAGAAGAATCAACTGATGACGAGTTGGTGGAAAGCATGCGTTTGTGCGTGTATTAGAGGTAAAACAACACATAGGCGATTGGACAAAAAGGCACTAGACAACAACGGTGCCCTGATTTCCAATTGGTTATAGTGCTCAAATTCGAATAACTGACAAAGGCTGATACGGCCGTCATGATTCCTATATAAGTATCTGACTTCACATATGTCGCGATGCAGATAAGATAGCAAACACAGGTAGACCGCCAACAAATATTTTTCCAGAAAACTCATACAGGCGCTCACACACTTGGCTCTTGTTCGAACTCCCTTACACCTTCCAAAGAAATCGGCTTCGTACGAGAACAGAATCATAACAATTATTGCATTTATCATCCCTCAGGGTGATATTATTCACATTCACAGTGAGAAATCAAAAATGTTGCTTGCGCACACGCCCTGGCAAAGATGCACAGTGGTTCAGCAACGTGAAGAGGCATGTGCCTCCACATTTTCTCCTGTACGCCTCCTCAACCATCTGGGTGCATATGCCTATTAAGCTTCTCTTGCGCTTACATTATCTTTCGCCTCCTTCTCAGCCCTGAAGTCTAGCAAGACAGTTACAGTGGCGATGCAACCTTTGTGCGAGGCCCAAATGAGTGCCGTGCGGCCACTCTATGTAGTAGTGAGACAGGGAGAAACACCATACAGAAGCAGCAGAGGATAATAGAGAGCAAAGATATAGGAGCACAAGTGAAGACAGTTAAAGAAAGAAGTGAATGAGAAATCAACTGAAGACGGGTTGATGAAAAGCATCTATCTGTGTCTGGGGCTCCTTGAAGTGCTCCATCTCAACGAAAGAAGAAAAAAGAGAAGCGCACGCAGAGCGCGTGTACACATAGAAAACACCGCAAAATTAGAGAGGCTACGCGCTATCACATTTCTTTTTGTACGTCACTTCAATCTAACCATGTAGCGTAGGTGATTTCTCTATCTCTGTATCGACCTCAATTTCTTACGTTGTTCGTCGCCTCCTTGTTAGAGCCAGCTAGCAAAAGGAGCAGCACAGTCGCTCTGTGATTATTCATGGAGGCCGCAATAAGCGGCGTGCGGCCATACTAAGTGTATTCACAGAAGCACCAAGAAGTAACATAGCGCAGAGAGACAGCAGTAAGAGAAGAGGAGGCGAGTGATAAACTAAATGAAAACGAGGAGCTGAAAAGCATGTGTCTGTGTGTGAGGATGCTCGTGTAGCACAGCTAACGTGAAGAGGCTTAGTGGCTCTATCTTCAAACATCATTTTCTATACAATCAACTGTTTCTGTGTGTAATTATTCTATCGACGCATGTAACTTACAAGGTCCTTCGCTTCCATGTTGGCCCCAGCTCCCACCAAGACCAGCGCAGTTTCATCATGTGCTGAAGCATTCATGAGCGCTGTACTGCCATACTAAACACATGAAGATAAACAGGCACGACACAAAAAAGCAGGAATCAGAAGAAAAGAATAAGAGGTGGATCATAAATCAAATCAAGACGAGTAGCTAGAATATATTAAAATTTGTGTGTGAGGAGGTGAGAAGCTGTACGTGTAGGCACGAGTATGCAAGCAGGCATATAAATAATCAAAAATGGTTGCCCCAAATTACATCACTTCAAGTGCAATACATACATGACCTTTTGGAACTCTCGAGAAGTTTCAGATTCATATACGGCACGATTGAGCTTAAATAAAAACTTTTTTTTTCAAAATATTACGGCATCCGCAAACACATAGGCTCCTGTGAGACTATTTTTAAAAAAGTCACTCATTGCCTTGCATTCAAAATTCCACGGGATACTAATGACTCTTACAGCAAGATTTTTTTAACACGTGCACACTGGCCTAGCTAGCAATGCTTCCACATTCTCCTTTGTACGCCTTCTTTACCATCAACGTGTATTTCTTTCATTCTCACACTTACGTTATCCTTCGCCTCCTTATCTGCCCCTGCTTTAATCAGAAGCTGCACAATTGCGGCTTGACCTTCGAATGAAGCCTCAATAAGAGCTGTGTTTCCATACTAAACACACATATATGAAGAGACACACGTCAAGCAAAGCGTAAACGGAAATGGATGAATGGAAGCGACAAAACACAGAAACAGAGAAAGAAATAATCCACAAAAATCAAAAAAGACAAGTTGGTGGAAAGCATATGCCATAAGGCTACATGTTGGCGCAAGAGAGCAATCCGGCAAATAAAAGTGCTGTTTATGTTTCTGAGCTTGAACGTCTTAAATTTCATTTACGGTACGGATGACTTTATTACTGATCCTCTCACCATAAAAAATCATAACTGTGGAAAAAAATGCACACGCACGTATTGCCTCAAGAGAGCCATCTTCCTCACGTATTTACACTTACTCTTCCTCTTGTTTCGTGAATTATGTCAATGTAACATCGCTTTCAATATCTCGTACCTTATCATCCTTCGCCTCCTTGTCAGCGCCTGCATCCACCAGGACCTGCACAATTGCGGTGTGGCCGTTGCCTGAGGCATTAATGAGCGCTGTGCGGCCATCCTTTGCACGATACATAGACACACGTGCCATGCAAAAATGTACCAATAAAGTAAACCAGACTATCACACCAAAATAGGAAACATAACGGTGTAAGAAAGAGCTGAGTAGGAGAAAGCACGTGTATGTGTTCGTATCAGATTCATGTCGAGGGCTCAATGCCAAAAAGAAATCAAAACAATTTGCTCATTCTCAAAGTGTCTCTGAGGTCAAACGAAAGCTTCAACATGACATCAAAGGTAAGCGTAGAACGTACGACTTTATTATCAATAATTGCCCATCTTGAAAGGCACTCTTGTACAGAGGCCAAATCCCCCTCTCCAGCAGCTGACTCCAACTCAGCCGTTGCCTTTGCCTGAGTGACAAACGAATCAATCAGAGTTGGGAACATAATGCTAGCGTATAAAATGCAAAAGATTTCAGAAACAATGATCTGTCTTCGTTGAGACTCCTTATTAAACCCACCACAACTGCTCCTGCAACCACTGCGCGCACCCAAGCACGTGCCTCGGATGAAGAGCAATGCTTTGCAATTTGCACTGACTCTTCGTGTGTCATCCCCATCTCAGTAAACTCCAGGACATCACCAGCACAATCGTCGGGTAGTCTTCTGAAAGGTGGAGTAGTGCCTGCATACTGAGCTATGCAAGCATTTCGTGCCCAAGCAACGACTGCAGAGCGGGCAGCGGGTGGGGCCCAGAGGAAGGATGGGTCTAAATGATGCGCACGCAGAAAAAGCGTGGAAGAAGGCACCAGCTGCTCTGCAGCCGCCAGCGTAGCACAGTGAGCATAAGCAGATGTAACAAGCGTGGTCGGATCAACAAGGATAGAAGAATACACCGCAGCGTGGTTTTCGAGGATCTTGCGGCAGGTATTTTCAGTGGCCAGATTATAGGGTGTAGCACCATGCTTGCGTCGATGGCACATGCAACAGCCATCCCAAAAAAGAGAACACGAATAACATATGTCAATGACCACTTTGATTACAATTTACGCATTACGTTGCTGCCTCTGCGCTATTATGCTATTATACCCTACCAAATCCTCGGCATCTATCTTCGCGCCAGCCACGAGGAGTGCTTCCACCATCGTCGCATCCCCGTCGATTACGGCTTCATGGAGCGCAGTGCGCCCACGCTGCGCATTGACAGAAGAAAATGTACAGTTCCCAAATGAACTCACGAGTGCTTTTCGTTTACGGCAAAATTGTGCCACGTAGGCTCAAAATGGCATGAATTGGAAGAGATGAAGGAACTGAGTGGGGATGAGGGGGTTAGTGTGAGTGAAACTAACCTCGTTTGTTGTATAGCTTTCCACTGTCTCAAGGGCCTGTGCTAGTTCATGGGCGATTGACGATCGATGCTTTGTAAGGGCGGCACGGGCCGCAGATCGACTGTTCACTAGAGCCGATCGGCATTCTAATGTAGCTGCTGCTACAGCCAAGTTCATTGCTTCGGATTCACTCTCATCGTAATTGACTGATTTTTCATCATTCATTTTCGGAGTTTTCAAGGGGCGGATCATCTAACATTGGGAAACAGAAAGAGGCATCAAATCAAATCCAGTCGTAAATGCACTTGCTGCAAATGGTTTGATCGGGAGTTCACAGCTGAATGGGTACACTGTAGTATTATCGATTTGCACTAACAGAGCAAGAGGCAGGTCTACAAGGAGTACAAAAGGAAAGCTATTAACAACCTCGTCTACATCTAGGAAGAACCATATTCGTTACCATTGTGCTGTTCGAGCTTGACTTTACGGAAGAGTCTATTATTTAGTGGTAGTGTAGCTTGGGATGAGCACATGAGCTGACATTCGTGTGTCGCGTCTCGCTCGTGACATTCGTCTCGTCTCTATTCGATGATCTGTCCGACGCGACCACCGAACACCGAACACTGAGCACGCACGTCACTTAAATGGCTCAAATATGCAAAAGAGCAAGATGCAACACAAAACTTATTAGCTGTTAATCAGTGCATTTTATTACGTGGCAAGACATGGTAATGCACTCGAACCCACAAATGGAGCTCTGGTAACGATAAAGCCCCTTCGCCCGAATAAGTGTGAGCCCCTCGATACCAAGGCTCTCAGCCTTCACCATGCCTTCCGCCATCGCACCACTTCGACCACTCCTTCTCAAAGGCTTGATGTCATCGAACCAATGGAACTTGATATAATTACTACCATAATAATTGATATCTATGACTCGGGCATCGCGACAGTTGCTCGTTGCTTATTGCGTCAGTAGCAAAGTCCAGGCCGAATGGGTGCCCAGAGGTGACATGTGGCGCCGGGCGCTTAAGAATTAAGAAGGCCCTTGTGTGTAAAGGGCTTCCAGTTATCTTCAAGGGACAGTGTTCCATTGAAGAGGTTAGGTCGGAGTGGAGATCGCGAACGTACTTGAATGTTACGTCTCCCCAAAAATTGATTTTAAGGGGACTATGAGAGTAAAATTAAAAGATGAATATTGTATTACACATTACACAAAAGTGCACTCAGCACTCAGCCTCATCCCACTCGCAGACTTGTAGCTTGTAGTCTGGAGCAAATGATGCAAAACTATGTGCTATTTGGCGATGTCCCTTTGCAATTGGAGAGTTCAATCGAATCGAATCTAGCCCTGCTATTCGACTTTGCGTATTTTGAGATAGAGTAAATATAGCGTCCAAATTTCGGTTGATATATTTCTTTATTGATGAATATGCATGCTCTACTTGAGAAATCACTACCACGTCTACATTCACTTCCTACCGAGATCTGATACCTGATAAGCATTGAAACTGAATTCTCATCCACTCGCCTCTTCTATTTATGAATCCGTGGTAATTTCGAATTCATTTGTGGCCGAGACGTCGTACGAGTTCGCGGGGTAGGTTCGAAACTACATCCCCACTGCCATGAAGGAGGACGCTTACGGTCCCATCATCGTGTTCGTACTCCACTACTCCAGAATCCCTTGATGAGCAAGGAGGCAACAATATGAAAGCAAATCCATATTAAAAAGAAGAGCACCCAACAATGAAGACGTAAAAGAAAAAATAATCAATATACAGCCGCTTACCACTTTGTGCCAAAACTTTGGCACTCCACGGCGGTCCCAATCTTGAACATTGAGGCAGGGGGTGGCACAGAAGCTTCCGAAGGATATGCAGATATAATTGATTGACTGTTTGAGTAAGTTCCAAGGCGATTAAGAACATTCACCGCCTCGTGCGCTTCCTTGCCTACTACCCCGCCATGGTCATCATACATGACATCGTCGTCGTCTTCTTCCGTTGCCATGACGTCATCATCATCGTCAGGCAATGGGTTATACGATCCGGGATCATCGAAATCAACGGTGCGTCGCGCAGCCACTACGCCATGCCGCTTTTGCCGCTTTCTTGCTCGATGCTTGGTTGCAGCTCCAGAATTGGCTGCCGCCTCTACGAGGCCTCCTTGTGCACCATACCTTTGATCTTCAACTTCCTCCGATTCGCCGTCATCTGGCCTACTCTCTTCGTGAGAACCTCCAATAGCTTCGTCGCCCCCGTGGAATTCACCATCTTCGTCGATGAATCGGTCGTCTTCATCGCTACTTTCCGAGCCTTCTTCGCTGATGCGGCTGTGCCGACGGCGTCGGCCACCGCGTGTGCCTGTGGCTCCCGCAAGCCGTAGGGGTGGGCGGGTTGCATGAGTGGCCTTGGTCTTCTTTGCAAAACTTACAATGACTTCGTCACCTTCAAGAGCCGTCACATTGCCTGGCCTGGTCTTAATTTTTTTGCCTGACTCAAGCCTCACACCAATCCAGCCCTTGTCAATTACATCAGTTACCACTCCGATGCCATGACTAGTTTGGACCCGTTTCTTGAGTAGCGAAAAAGACCAGTTTTTGGGCATTCCTGGGTCGCCGGCCCGCTGGGCTGGAAGTGGTAGCGCGAAGCCGCTCGCAGTTTGTAGACCTGCCGACGCCTCCTGCAGCGCCTGTACGTCCGCTGCCGCCTGTGCCGCAGCTGCAGCATTTGCGCTACCTGCACTGGTGTTCTCTTGCACACGCGCCTTCGAAGTGCCTGTTGCTGCTGTCGCTGCAGCAGCAGTGCTAGCAGCCGTTGCAGCCGCAGTGTCAACCGTATAATCCCAGAGAGTAGAGAGACGCATGCGGTATCTGCCTCCACTGGCCGTCTCCACCACAACCCAGCCCTTACCACTAGAAACTGCAACCCGACCTGGACCCGACGTGGTTTGCACTGCACGACCGACCATACTCTTTGCTTGGCTTCCTTGTCCACAAGCACCACATCGCCGCGCAAACTGCCCATTGAGAAAGCCGCATAGCTCGCACGCCCACTCACGTAATCCTGGTTCTGCACCTGGGGCTAGATAGCCAGGGCCAAATCCGCGCGATGTCTTTCCACTGCTGCTGCCGCTGCTACCACTGCTGACTGGGCGGCGCGCGCTTTTACTTCTACTACTTTTGAAGCTTTCGCTGGCATCGAGCTGTCGGCTACTGCTGCTTGTTGGTGGATGTATAGCACTTGGACCCCAAATGGCTGCTTGGTCAGCTGCAAGCGTTGCTTGTTCCACTGCAGCCTTCCAAGCCTCAGCAGCTGGAACCGTGCCTTCGGGCAATGGCATTTTGATGCGATAAGGCGGCTCGGACATGGGAGCTACCGCAAGCAGACAGTTAATGCGCGCTTTTTCAATCGCACCATTGGACAGCTCGAGTACCAGGCGACCGCCCCGGTCAACAGCCACCGCCACGCCGCACACGTGCCCACTGCACCAGATGCGGCGGCCCACAAGCTCTGCCAAATCAGCAGGGCTCCAGGCCCACCCTGTTGCTCCGCTTGCAATCGCGCTTGCGCCGCCAGCATTGAGGCCACTGGGGCCGCTGAAGCTGCCGTAAGTGTCTTGGTCGCCAAAGCGCGCGAGTCGCCTGGCAGCACGCAGCTGCCGGTGGAAAGCCGTCGCATTGCGGCATGCAGGGCAAGCTGCGCGTGCAGTAGCTGAAGTTAGAACAGAACTTCCCTCGGTTGATGGCACATGCGCAACTTCAGCTGCCGCAGCAGCATGAGCCACGTGGGACTCAAGGCAAGTACGATGGAAAAGGCGCCGACAGCACACCGTTTCGAGCACGGCATCGTCATCCACGCCCTCCTCTTCCTCGCTGCTTACGGTATCGGTGGTGGGTGCACGTGCTACTGCTTCGAGGCACACGGGGCAGAGCCCGGCTGCACTTGCAGCGACTGCTGCTCGGGCTTCAGTGTCCGCTGCCTCAGCTGCAGCCGAAGCGGCGCGGTTGTTATCGGTGCGGCTCAAGACACGCGTGCTGCTGCTTGCTCGCGAAGAAGTGCGCAAGGCGCCTTTCCCTGGCCTACTGTAATCCGCCATTACTTCGTATTCCTCGTATTCTTCTTCCTCGACGTATTTATCGGTCCAGTCTCCTCGCAGCATCATCTCGTGAGTGTCGAGTCTCTTGTCGCCACGAGTTCGCGCAAAGGCACGAAGAGCGGCCTCGGCATCAGCCAGCGATGAAAACGCACTCGGTAACGGGATTTCCACTGGTGTGGCAGTGGGACTTGCTATAGCTGGAGGTCGATAGTAGGCGGTCCAAGTGGCTTCATCTGCTCGGTACGCAACGCGCCCGAAAGGCGGGATTCGGCGGGGCTCGAGCTGCTCTTGAGCATTAGGTGGGCGCACGGCGAGCAGGTCAATGCCTTTGGCCCACAGGCCATCTTCAAACAGCAAGTCATACTTGCCGTCACGAAGCCGCCATCGTAGCACCTGCGTTTGCAAAAAGTATGCATTGTAATATCAATTTAGCCTCCAAATAGGCGGCAGGGCGCGTGAATAGTCTTTGACTGCACGAGTACACCAATTCTTAATTAAATTTTTCTTACTTTAGCGAAGCTCCAGGGCTTATCAGCCGACGTCCGAGCAAGCACCCATGATCCGACCTCAAATACAGGGCTTAGTACGTCCACAATCCCGCGACTGCTCTCCCATTCTCTTCGAGTGTGACTACTGCGGGAACTCCCTACCGAGGTAGCGGCACGCTTCTCTTGAGCCTTGGCCAGGTAAGTGAGCGCACGTTCTGGGGTTGCCAACTCAAAGCAATTCAGCAAGCTGGGCTGCGCGCGCAATATCGCATCCAAGCTTACAAAGGGCTTAGGAGTGCTTGTTGCTGCTGCTACCGAACTTGAGAAGTTGAGTTGAGAAGGTGCATCGCCGAGGGCCAGGAGTGCTGCGGCATCAGTGGATACTTCGTCTCGAAATTCACGCGTCGTCGGTGGCGGCGTCGGCATGCTGCTCTTGAGTTGCTGCTCAGAAGGTGGCGGAGTGGACACGGCGGATTCAACTTTCGCAGTCATCGCGCTCGGTGCTGTAGAAGACTCAACCTGTGATGATAACGGTTGTTGTGGTGGTGGCGATGGTCGTGGCGGGAAGTAAGCAATGCGACGAGCTGATGTAGATGGCGATTTTGCGGCAGCGTCAATAGTTTGCCATTCGAGGCGCCATCCATCAGTGAGGAGCTGAGCAGTGAGTTCGTGCCAGAGCCGTTGTGACGGTTGGTTGAGCCACGGCAACAGTAGCATAGCACCAGCAGCCAGACGCATTTCTTGAGCGATTCGCGGGTCGCTGAGTTCTAGGCGAGAATCTACCGCTGCATTGATTAGTAGAAGGTCGTCGAGCGATACATCAAATGAACGTGCCACCTGCACACAATTTGAAATATAACAAGTAATCGTGAAATAATAATTTTGCCATTAAAAAACATAATCCACACGAACCTGCGCGATAGTTTCGCCGCTATGTGCAACGGCATAGGCCCGACTCTCGACCCAACAGACGAGCCGGCCCTTAGGCAAGGCCCAAACTGCCTCAGCACCGGCTGTGAGCACTGCAGACAGCTCTGCTCCGCGCACGACATCTGCAGGTCGACGCCGCCCAAGACCCGTGCTGTGCCCTGCACTTGCACCTGCACCCTTAGATTGTTCATCTGGCGCGCTGCTGCCGTCTTCCTCTTCATCGTCCGTAGGCTCAAGCGCACCCGGTTCTTCGTCTACCCAGCATCGGTTGAACAGGTCCCATGAGTTGAGCTCGCAGCGCCACTCCTCATCATCCGAAGGAAGCGGCACGTGGCCTGGCACGCGCCGCCATTTGTTGCAGACATCACAGCAAATCCAGCGGCTTGGTAATTGCTGTGAAAGATTATCCTGGATGAAACAAGAGTCAATAACTCCACTGGCACTACGAATGTCCTCGCCATTGATATCTTTCCTAGGCAGGCCAGTTTCCATCATTGATAACTGGGCTGCTGCCTGTGCTGCTACCGCCATAGCCGCCAAACGAGCACGTGTTCTTCGCTGCGTACTCCCAATTCCATCGTCGTCATCGCTGAAGTCGCCTGAAGCCTCGCGAGCGGCAGCCCGAGCTGCAGCCGCAGCTGCGAGGCCAGCCTCACTACCAAAGGTTGCGGGTGCGCCGAGGCCGTCGTTGAGCTCCAACAGGTCACGTTGTTTAAAAGATGCTTCAGAGCCATCAGCATCGAAGCGCACGCGCCGCCACCTGTGCGTCGTTTTATGTATTGAAAGGTAGGGTAGAAGTTTGTGGTATGGGAGTGGATGAGAGTTGAGTGTGGGAGTATGGGGTATAGTCGGTTTAGTAGAATTATTCGCAGTGTTGTCAAATACTAAAATGCACTAATCTTGCTATACCTGTTGGCAAGTAGTTTAATCACGACACCGCCACCGCGGCCCGCCACAAGTACGGGGGCTCCAACAGCTAAAGCTTCGCGCTCGAGCGGCTGGGGCTCGTGGTCGACATCATCGTATGACGAACCACTGGACCCAAAACCGTTGCCGTTGCTCCCTGAGTGAGGAGATTCTGAGTCTGTGGCACGGGCGGCTGCTGCCATAGCTCGCGTACGGCGCGCCTCAGCGACTGCCTTTAGCTCGCTGACTCGTTCACCAGTCAGGCTCCGGTCCCTGCTCACGTCTGCCCGTTCTAAGCCGGTGCCATTGTCGAGAATGCGTTGGTAAAGTGCCGACGCATGTGCCTCGCGCTGTCGATGTTCGTCGCTGGCGTAAGCAACGGCCTCGCAGCAAGCTTCGAGCACTTTCTGCACTTCGAAGACATTTTCCTCTCCAAGACTGATCTGTTGGCTGATACTACTGATACTGTGGTTGAAACCAGCTTTTGGGCCGTTGGTATTGCTCATAAGCTCGGCGTACCGTGCCATAGCCAAGCTTCGGGGACTTGCAGCCAGCTCGTCTATAGACGGCTCAGGCGATAGTAAACTATCAGCAGCAGCTTCAGCGTCCGCATCGTTTCCAGCCAATCTTTGTGGTGATTGATCTAGCGACTGTGGTGCTACAGCCTGCTCAACTGCTACGACTGCAGTATCGCCCAAGTGCGCTTCGTTGCCAAAACTGATGCCTCTTAGATGCCCATCATATACCTCGTGAGTTGGATTCTTCTCAAGGTACTCAGCTATGTTGAGTTCGAGCGGCGCGTCATCACCCTCAATTACCTAAGAAACAGACCACCTCTGCAAATAAGTTCAGAAACGGAAGGACACTCGCATCACATCATGCGCAAGTGAATTCTGTCACACAAACAATTCCTCCCTTCTCCTTTCTTTCATACTTAAAATCACCTTCTTGTTCGCCGTATCCCATATATGCACGCGCTGAAGGTCCGCTGCCTCGCGGATAATTTGATTTCCATTACACAATGTTTGGCTTTGGGGTGCATAATCCAAAGCGAGAGACTGAAAAGGTGGGTGAGTGACATTGGTCGGCGTTGTAATAGTCGACTCGGAATATTCAGAAGATGAAGAATGAGATTCCATTCTTGACGGAAGCTTATGACCAGGCGCAGCTACGAAGGGTTCCCGATTCTGAATGACTGACTCCTACCAACAGAATAGTTTATGAAATGAGCGACCATCGACGAGTGTTTATAATCACTGCGTATCATAGAGGAACACTTAGGGTCTAGAAAGAATGCATCATGTGAGTGTGTCTTTCAGCACAAAACATAACGGATTAAGAATTCAACATTCATTCAAAATCATATCAAGAGACTTAAATTCGGCTGATCAATCAAGATGAAACCTCTCAGCGTGTTTGATGCACTTTGGTCTATTGAGGGCACCTCATATTCTAACGCGCAACGTCCCTTAGAAATCGAGGAAAAAAAAGAAGAAGACGAGTTTGAAATCTCTACATGTGTAACAAGAATTTGATCAGGCGAACATTACTTTAGCCTGAAGTTTGTGTTATGTCTTAAAGAAGACAAACGCAGCTCCCGTGCAAGCTAGCTCCTCCAGAAAGAATCTTGAGACCTTTGAGAGTCTTGGACCTTCTAGCACGCCAGGTTGTCAAACTACACTCTCTCTACACTCTCGACGACAGGCATTCAAAAATGAAAAGAACAAAAAGAAATATTATGGAAATATCTACTGGCAACTCCTCCCTGTAATAGTCTCAGTAACTGACCTGTCGGAAGTCAGTCTTTCCAGGATTCCAGGAGGCGGCACTGCCTTGGTCTTTGACCTACTCACACTTGACGGTTGGTGCCCCGGCAGCCCAACTGGTAGACTATTCCTACAAGCCCCAGAGGTATATCAAATTAAATTGATTTAAATCATCAAAAGTCTACGTTTATAAACTCCTTCACACCGTGAGCTAATCAATTATCTGGCTCAGGTGAGGCGTGGGATAGTAGGGTAGATCTAAGGGCAAGAACACGTAACAAGAGCCACGCCCTCTTCCCAGGCGAGCACAGTACATAGGCATGTCAAGCAATGATGGTCAGCGAAATCTTGCAGTTGGACTTGCGGCCGCTGGATTTGGTCTCGTCTACGCGTCGCGATTTCGATCCGCCGCTGGGAAGGAAAGTTCTTTGCCACAAGAGGAGCAGGCCCGAAATGAGGAATTGGCCGACGAGCACAAGCCGCCTCCAGCTGTGTCTTCGTCCGCCTCATCACCTATTCCCGCTACTAGAAGTTTTGCGGACCGGGAGCAAAGTAGCGTCATTGTGGTTGATGAAGACAGTCGACAAGGTTGCGAGGACGCAGCGGCTGACACTGCGAAGAAGAGCGACGAGGCGAAGAAGTGGGCTGTCGAGGCTGAAGCCCGCTCTGCACGAGCAGCTAAAAGAATGGCTGACGCCCAAGCTAGCGCTGCCCGGGCAGAAGCCCAGGCGTACGAAGCGATCGATTCTGTAGCTTCTGCTGCACGGGGTGCCGCTGAGAGCAGAGCCGTCGCAGCCCATGCCCGCAACGCTGTCGTTGGGGAGAAAATTGACTTCAAGTCTGAGACTTCTGATGCAGACCAAGAGACTTCTCCACTGTCACATCGCTGGGGTCGCAATCTAACTCCCTCACCTAGCAATGCCGACCTCGCGAGTAATGGCTTCGTGCAGTGGGTGGTCAGCTTCGAGGTCACAATCTACGACCAAGACCTTGCAGAATTCAGGGCAGACAATCGGGTGAATTTCACTCGAGCGTGTGCACGCAGTCTCGGCGTCAGTGTTGGGCAGGTAGCAATTGAGAGTGTAGCTGCGGGGAGCGTCGTGTTGTCCCTGAAAGTGTGGGTTGCGGATGCCGCGATCGCCGATGAGGTGGCTTCTAAGGCGTCTACACAGCTAGCTGAAGCATTAAGAAATATTGGACTCGGTAACTGCACAGTAAATACTCCTACCGTTTCAGCCTTCGAAGCCAGTGATTCCCGCTCACAGTCGTTCGACAGTGGGAACTCTATAGGTCGAGGAGATTCGTTTGACAGAGGAGGCATAAAGAGGCAGGGGAGCAGGATTTTTGGTCAAATTGACCGTGAGGAGCTTGTGCTGCTGAATGATAAGGGAAAGTCTCTCACAGAAATGCAGGACGATGATGACGTAGCTCTCGATATTGGTTCTGCTCTGCAAGATCAATTAAGTGAAGCTCGCGCCAACGAAAAGGCTGCTTCTCGGGCTGAAGTTGCAGCCCGAGCTCGACTGACTTCCTTAGAAAATGATTTGGAAGTAGCACGCTCAGAGATGGCATGTGAAGCTGAAAGCTTTCGATCGGTGATATCGGCAATGGAGATGGAGTTGATTTCTTTGAAAAGTACACTCAAGGCCACTGAAGCGCAAAGGCTTGAAGAACAGGCTGCCCACAAAGCGTGCACGCAAGAACTTCAGCAGCAAGCCATTGAGGCGAGGGCAACGTCCCAAGCTGCCCTTTCAGCTTCAACCAAGGAAATCAATGACTTAAAGGCAAATTTGGTAACTGCGCAGTCGGATGCTGCTACGCAGGCACAAGAGCAAGGTGCGAAGCTTGCAGCACTTCAGAGGGATCTCGCTAACGCGCAATTTGCTCTCGAGCGAGCAAAATCAGAGCGAGAATTTTCTGAACAGGTTTTAGAATCTCTTAAAAAATGCTCAGAGCAAGCACGAAGCGCTGAAGCAACGGCGAAAAAGCAAGCTCACGATGCTCTTATAGCGAATGCGGAGTCTGCTGCGAAACTTAAGGTTACTGAGGAAAAGCTGGAGGAAACTGCTACTGCAGCAGTAGGCAAGGAACATGATCGTGTTATGCGCGAACAGGAA
>Ga0136554_1000458_pt1 | contig 15004 bp, 22 predicted proteins | sample AntRauTorckE5431_FD_104637 | JGI IMG/M metagenome (GOLD analysis project Ga0136554, IMG submission 104637) | Saline lake microbial communities from Rauer Islands, Antarctica - Metagenome Torckler E5 #431 | ecosystem: Environmental > Aquatic > Non-marine Saline and Alkaline > Saline | place...
AGTCAAAGAAATAATGACAGTCAAGGACCACATCATTGAACAGTTTGATGATGCAGACACAGACGTTAAAGCAAGCACCGCTGGCCAGAAAGGCGGCGAGGGATACGTAGCACAAGGGTCTAAGACCAAACTTGTACCAAGAACCAGATGGACACCAGGATAGGATTAAACTATGAAAATCAATGAAGTAATTACAGAATCAAAGAAATCTACCAAGCTGAAAGAAAACACCGAGGTAGCTGAAATCGGCCGTGCACTTATGGATATGGCAGTAAAGCAGAAAGACGACGACATTGCTAACCAGATGAGCTCTGTCGGCGATGCCCTTACACGCTTTGGAACTAACCTAGGTCCAAAGAGTATTAAAGATCTTGTAAAGCAGACAGGTGTACAGCAAGACATGATCCAGAAGATGATGGCAGCTGGCCAGAAGCACATAGAAAAGCGCGGCGGACCTGTACGTACTGGAACTGATGCTCCAGAGCCAGAAGACGACGAAGAAGACGATTTTGAAGGATACGTTCGTGAAGAAGGTGCACCTAACACAAAGCGTCTCTGGATGCAGATTAACAAGTACGAGCAGCAAGCTAAACAGTCAAAAAGCCCTATTAAGAAAGATCACTTTATGAAAATGGCAGACGAACTAAGAGCTAAACTGCCAACAGACGAAGAATAATGGACTTCATCAAGGACTTGCATGAAGCAAGGATGACGCGCAACAGTAACAATGTTAAGGTATTAACATATACAGACTGTTGTGAGCGGCTCTACCTATCGCTGTTAGTCCTTGAACTGCTGAGACAGTATCCTGTATACGCAAACGCCGCGGGAGCTTATGCTAAGCGCACCACAGTGTATCCAGGTTACAAGCATTTCGGCTCAACTAGTACTGACCTATACAACTTCATTTATTTTGTTAACGGCGACGAAGCTGCAATGCAGAAGCTGAAAGATCCAGAGTCAGCACAGGAAATAAGAAACAAGACTTCTTTGCCTGTGCTGGCTGTGAATCGTTACATCATTCAGGTAGCAAACAAAACCGCAACAGATGCTAATTCATTGTTCATGAAGCTAGAGCGCGAGCTGTCTATTAAAAACTCAACTTATAGAAACATTAGGCGCGACCTACTAAACTATAAGCGAGTTCCTTTTAAGCAGAAACAAGATGTTGTTAGTAACCTACTTATATCTTGCAGAGCAAAGCTACGATCAGCTGACATTATTGACGAGCTTGAGAAGCTAGCAGCAGATGGCAACCTAGAAACAGAACGTGTTACTGACAATGAACCTACTATAAGTGTGCCTGACATCAGCATGAAAGGGCAAGACCTTGCCTACTATCGTTATATTGTAGGCGCTAAGAATCTGCACATGACCAAGCTGTTTGTTGACCAAGCAAAGCAAGGCAGGCCAACCAACGGACAAATGAACAGAGCCTACATGCCAGCAGTAGAAATGCTAGACGACATTGTAACAGCAGGCCCTGCCTTCATACAACAGCTCAGAGCACTGCATAAACGAGCTAAAAACACCAAGAAACGGTAATTTTTCCCTCAAATTGATAAATACTTGTAACAAATCCACTGAGCGTGGATATGTCCATTTTGAGATAAAACAGGAGAAATAAAATGGCTATTCAAATTAAAGCAGCACCGTTTCTACCAAACGAAGCACGTCACTTCAATGGTAAATCAGTAACAGCAGTAACAGTCAGCCTCGGCGTCGACGTAACAGACGAGTTCGGTCCTAACGGCGTTATCCAAGACGTATACGAAGTACTAGCTGAGAACGCTACACCGATCATCATCGGCCAGGTTAAAACACTTGCTACAGGTGACTTCGACGTATACTTCGAAGGCGACTTCACTGAAACTGACGACTACGGCACAAGCGGCACAGACAGCTTCATTGCTGATCTACAGACTCGTATCCGTGCACTTGGCGACACCGCAGCAATACGTGATGCAGAAACAGCAGCCGTAACTGGCGAAACTGAAAGCAGCAGCGGCGTTGATGTAGAAGGTGCAACTGTTACAGCTATCTCTGCTCTTGAAGCACGTGAAGCTGGTAACGTAGGACTAGTAGGCCCAGGTGGCGTTGACGTTAGCTAATAACTAACTGATAGAAGCACTATAAAAAGGCTCACATAACGTGGGCCTTTTTTTACGACTGATTAAATACACGATGAAACAGTACAAACTACAGACGCTAGTCGACATTACAGAGACACACGCCCGACGTGGTGAAGACCCCAAAGCGTACAAGCAACAACAGAATTGGATGACATTGGTACAAACTCTAGGACTGCGATGTAATCCTATTGTTGTGCATCAAGAGCAAGAACAGGAAACAGCTAGTCAACTGGGCCTTGGCACAAGCTACAAAGGAAAGCAAACTGTTTGGACTGTGGTGTTCGACTTCGAACACGCAAGCGACGAAGACCTAGAGTTACTTGATCAAGACTTTGACCTTGTACCTATCGCTGCTGACCTAGACGAGTCTGTAGAACTACAACAACCTATCTTCCAAACCAAAGACACCAAGCTACGCAATATTGTTTTCTCTAGCATACGATAAATACATTACTTGTACAAAAACTGGAGAGTAACATGGACCACAAAGCATTGCCTTTGGAGCGAGAACACTTGGAAGTACACGTAGATCTATGCGAAAAGCGTTATGTAGATCTTAAAAAGGACGTTTGCGAGCTAAAGAATGCGGTTTACGATCTACGTGAAAAGAACGAAGAACACAGTCGTTATCTTACTTCGGAAATACTCAATTATAAACAGTCGGTGTTGAAAGCAATACTTGGCGCATCAGCAACGATTATAGCAGGACTGTTGTCCACTATAGTAGTAGTACTAATAGCATTTGTTTAATATGTTTCTAAGAGAACTAACACATACAATTGAAGAAGGAGCAACTTGGGCTAGGACAGGCAAGAAGGTTGTTCGCAAGTATCGTTGTGGAGGTGGCTCTCGCAAAGGACGTATAGTGTCAAACATTGCTCAGTGTTTTGCTGCTCCGGACCCAAAGAAACGAGCACAGTTAAAACGTACCAAAGCAAGGCTAGGGCCCAAAATGGCACGTAAAGCAAAGCGCACCAAGAGAACAAATCCTGCAAGCCGCAGAGTGCAGACATTAAATAAAGCATCTAAGGGACGTTAATATGTTAATGAATGAAATACTCGAAGGTGCACTACCAATAGCAGGACGCAGCGGCGGCAAAGTTGTACGCAAGTACCGTTGTACTACAGGGTCACGCAAAGGACGCATAGTAGCAAAGCCCAGCACTTGTAACGCACCTAAAGGAGCCAAAGGTGTAGCACAAGGCGTTAAGATGAAACAGACCAAAAGAAAGCAAGGCTCAACAATGCAGGTTAAGAATCAGCGCAGTAAAAGAGCAAGTGCAGCATCATCGAGACTTAAGAACATCAACGTTGGCAGACGACACAAAGAACGCCAGCCAGGAAAAGGTAAACGCATATGAAGATGAATGAAGTAGTTCCAGACTTGGCGCCAGGCACAGGCTCACAACGATCACAAAGCACGCAGGGCACACAGGGCACACAGGCACCTGGAAGTGCAAGTGCACAAAACCAAGAACGCGAAGCCGATAGAAAGAAAGACAGAGCACTGCGTCCTGGACAGAAAATTAAACTACCTACAGACCAAGGTGACGAACAAGAATTTAGAGTAACAAACAGACGAGGAAGAGAAGTTGAAATAGAGAACCCAGACGGTGATCCAGCAACTCCTAACAAGTTTGTGTATGATAAAGATCAACTCAAGAAAGGCATGAAGTCAGACGATGAAAATAGTTGAACTAACACAAGGACTGCAAATAGCATTATCTAATGAAGAAGCAGAGATACTCGAAGGTGTTAGTACCGTACGACCGTTGTCTTCTTACACTGAAAGAGAACGTGTCATTATCAAAGAGCTCGTAAGAAAGAGCTGTCTAAATAAGGTCGTTCACAACAAAACTGTAATGGTGGTTAAAAATGAATCCTGAACTAATTAAAAGTCTTGAAGAAGTTGTTAACAGAGGTCTGCAAGACCTGCACCTGCCTTATATCAAAGGCAACAGCATACGCATCAAAGACTATGTTGTACGCAAAAGAGCTAGTAACTGGATTGTGTTCAACTGCGAGACCAACACACCACAGGCAACTTTTTTCTCTAAGGCCGCAGCTATTGCACTAGCCAAAAGCCTTGCACATGGACGACACATCAAACGAAGAATAACAGAACTAGATAAGATAATCCAAAAGAACTATACTGACTGTTTGTTCTATAAGAACGCACTAACTGAATGCAACGACATCTTTAAACGCGAAATAACTCGTACACGATACGAGGATAGTTTTAGCAAAACCAAGATAGCAAGAAGCTCTTTAAACACAATTATATTCCAGTAATAGGATAAATAAATTTAAGTTATAAATTAGGAAACCACCAATGAAGTTAAGACAAATTTCTAAACCAGTTACTGCTAAGTCGCTCAATGAAAGCCTTTCTAAGCGTTTTGGCGAAAGAATAAATCTTGAAGCATTCACTCTTGAGAAGCTTCAGAACGCACGTAATAATTTACGTACCAAGATCAGTCAAGTTGAAACCACAGAAAGTTTTAACTCTGTACAGTCAGACACGTATCAAAAAACCAAGTTGTTTTTAGATGTGTTGAATGCTGAGATATCAGAGCGTGAACAGGTTCAACTAGAAAGCCGCAAGCTACACGAAGGTGCTGAGGACTCAGCTGAGATCGTAATGGCTGCCAAAGACATGGTTGACAGGATCACAGGTTGGATGGAAGACACTGCTGAAATGGAAACAGAAAGCATGTTGGATCTTGCAGACAGCATTCGTGACGAGATGGGTTCGGAGCAGTCAGAGAAGTACACAAATGCTGTACGTCCTGCACTTGAAGAACTTTACCAAGCTATGTCAAACACACGTGACATTCTTATCAAAGGTGTTGGCATGGTGTCAGGCGAAGGCGACTTTGAAGAGCCAATGGGCGACGACGATAGCATGGGCGACGACCTAGACATGGATATGGACGGCGATGACGACCTAGACGTAGACATCGGCGGCGAAGAAGGCGACGACATGGATCTTGATATGGACGACGACTTTGGTGCTGATGCTAGCGCAGCAGGCGGCGACCTAGAAGCAGGCCGTGAAAAGCGCGAATCAATCCAGCGTCCTCGCTCAAAAAAAAAGTAAGTGAAGGTTCCGAGGACAGCGGACTCGGAACCCCAATCAAGACTGTTAAAGTTGCTGGCACAGAAGTTGACCTTTACAAGGCAGGTGAAAACCATATTGGTTATTCTTGGTTCGACTCTGATGGCGAAGAACATTACGAAGAGACTCGCAGAAACCAACCAAGAAAGAAGATATTTACTGCTATCAAAGACGAAGTAACTGCGAGCAACAGTGTTGATGCTAAGAAAAGAAATCTACGATCAAAAGCAAAAGGCGAAGTTGATCGACAGCGCAAACTAGATAGCCGCAAAAGGTCTTGGGAAGAAGGCATAGGCGAAGCAATGGATGAGACAGGAACGCTCCTCCAGATTCTCAAGACGGTACCGGAAGGATCTACACTGTCTTGGGGCAAGCTAAACTCATACATGAAGAAGGCAGGTGTGCCACAGCACGACTACGACAGCTTCAAGCAAGTGTATGACAGCAATCCGCAACTCCAAGACCTAGTTAAATTTGACAACGAAGGCGTGACAGTGTACAGTAACAGCACTGACAAACTACCAAACAAGAAACGCAACCCTGACAAGGGTACAGAGAAGATGGCTAAACGAGCAACTAACCCAGGTGATTAATATGAGCGATTTAGACAAAAGCATAGCAAGCCTTGTAAAATTCAACAACGGACAGTTCAAGTCACCCAAGCAGGCTAAGCTGTTTTTGAGCAAGGCCGTTGACGGCGTTTACTACTCGTCAGGCGGCAGCATGTATGGTAACAGCTTTCGTCATGCTTATCATCTAGGCAACAACGGCGTTACTAAAGTTGTCAAGATGCTGGGTAAAGGCAAAGAGAAAACTGTTTGGACGCCAGACACTACAGACGGTTGGAAGAAGTCAAACGAGATACGACAGCAGCGTAAAGAACTTGCAGCTTGGATCAACAAAGCAGGCGCTATCCATAATAAGTATGAACAAACTATTACAAAGATGGCTATGAACAAAGAGACAATGCACCTTGTTGTTCCTCGCGCAAAACGTTTAAAAGCGTTCGGTGAGCTGATTGCTCAAGCACAAGAAAAGTTCGACAACCTGCCAGTCAAGTAAAAGATACAGTTGACATCCTGTAAATAGTATGCTATCTTATACTATCTACGGGATTTTTTATGACTTTAATTTCTAACATTTATGATTACACAGCACTATCGCGCAAAGAGATAAACGGTTCAAGGAAGTACGTTACACCAGACGGCAATGCGGTTGCAAGTGTAACAACTATACTCAGCGCAACAGCAGACAAAAGTCACTTGGTTGCATGGCGCAACAGAGTGGGACACAAGAAAGCACAAGAGATAACCACAGAGGCAGCAGGCGTAGGCACAAGGATGCACAAGTACCTTGAAGACTACGTTGAGTTTGGCGAATGGCCTGAGCCGGGCACAAATCCTTATGCTGTACAAGCGCACAAGATGGCAACTATTGTGCGAGACAGCGCACTAGTTGACATGGACGAGATATGGGGCTCAGAAGTTGCACTATATGTTCCGGGAATATACGCAGGAACTACTGACCTAGTAGGCAAGTACAAAGGCAATCCTGCTATCTGTGACTTTAAACAGTCCAACAGACTCAAGAAGCCAGAGTGGGTACAAGACTATTTTTTGCAGCTTGTGATGTACGGGATGGCCCACAATGAAGTACACGGTACCAACATACGTGAAGGCCACGTGTTTATGTGCACTAGGGATTTAGAGTATCAACAGTTTGATGTGTGGCCAGACGAATGGGACGAGTGGTGTCACGAAGCCTGGAATAGAGTACATTCTTATTATAGTAAATTTGCGTAGGTTAGGGAAGAGATATACGGTAAAGAAATAGCTGACCAAATGAAAAAAGCAAGACAAAACACAGCTTGGGTGCATAATCACCAAGAAACAAAAAAGATCAAAATAGACGAGTTAGGAGAGTACCAATCCAACGGATGGGTAAGAGGACGTCTAAGTAGCAAGAGGAAGTAAGGTATGTATGCTGACGCTCACAATGCGGTTTACGGCACTGATATACGCGAAGGCCATGTGTTTATGTGCACTAGGGATTTAGAGTATCAGCAGTTTGATGTATGCCAGAAGAGTTTGACGAATGGAGGCACGAGTGGTATGAGCGTGTCTATCAATACTATGAAATGAAAGGTGCTTAATGAATTGTAACATTTTTGTAGCTTACGAAAGTACAGAACAACGCCATGAAATACGACAGTGGTGCAAGGATTCCTTTGTTCGAGATGCATGGAGTTGTAACCTTTCACCTATAGATCCTTTTACTATAGACTTCGTGTTCACCCACGAAAAGTACAAGATGCTGTTTGAAATGAGATGGATTAACGAAGCGCATCTGTTTAAAAACAGAGACGAGTACCTCGACTGGCGGGGTAGAACAATAAACGCATTCGGTGCTTCAAGTGGCGTTGGCAAGTCTATGTACAACACGCAGTCAATAAACCGTATCAAACGAAGAACACCTAAAGACAACTACAAAATCTACATGTTGAAGAATAGATATGCAACTACCAATTAATTACGAAACAGCTCATCCAAGCGTTCGCAAGAAGGCCAGAGAAGCATACGTTATACAGCAGAAAGGTATGTGCTACTGGTGCGACGAGCCACTAACAGGCAAGCCAGCAAAGAGTGTTAGGAACCTAACAGTAAATTGGAGTCTGTTTCCGCCGCACTTCTTAAAACATCCTGTGCATCTACAGCACTGCCACGACACAGGAATGACAGAAGGCGCGGTACATGCCTTGTGTAACGCAGTCATGTGGGATCACTTCGGGAGGTGATATGTTTTTAACTACACTTCAGAAGTTCAAGCTCTACACATGGCTGTACAAGTGGAGCCGCAAGAAGTATAGAGAGACATACCTAGACATCTTCAAAGCTGACAGCAAGTGCGGCAACTGTGATCAGTGGAACTCTATAATTTCGATTGATCATGATCACTTTACGCTCGAAACCAGTTTTGGTTATATGCGACGGTGCGGCCTCTGCAAACGAACAACACATTGGAACACTGATGTAAGTATGCTGCCAGTCATCTGCGATGCAAAAGGAACGCCAATCCAGGATAAATAATACTATATCACAGGAGTATTATTTACATGGCCGTTGTATCAATTTCAAGAATACAAGTAAGACGAGGTCGCGCTAACGAAGGGACAGGACTTCCTCAGTTAGCAAGCGGCGAATTTGGATGGGCAGTTGACACCCAAGAGCTTTACATTGGCAACGGCAGCACATCAGAAGGCGCTCCAGCAGTTGGTAATACTGAAATACTAACGGTCAATTCTAACATACTTAACCTTGCAGAACAGTATGTCTATCGCGAAGACGAGATAGATTCCGGCGAAGCAGGCAACGTAGCAAGAACAATTGCCGAAAGACTTGATGATCGCGTAAGTGTTAGAGCTTTTGGCGTAACTCCAGACGCTACTTCAGTGGCTGACAAACTTCAAAAAGCTCTCTACGAGTTGTATCTAAAAGACGGAAGTACTTCTAGCGACACTGCTCCTGTGTTGTATGTCGAAGAAGGTACGTTTGTTTTAGACAAGACAGTTTACGTACCACCTTTTGCAACTATTATTGGCGCTGGCAAAGACAGGACAGTCTTTGCAAGGTCAGGCGAGTTTCCTCTGTTTCAAACAATAAGCAGCCAGTCTGACTACAACGGCACACTTGCCGGAGCTAACCCACTGCCAACTCCTGTAGTCGGCACTACAGGCACTCAAGTGTCTGATCAAGCAAGAAACATTAAAATACAACATTGTACTCTAGCAGGCAACGACGGCACATCAGGTCGAACATATCTTATGAGTTTGCGTTCATGCCGCAACAGTGAATTCAAAAGTGTGCGTATGCGTTCTACAGGCAGCACCGGTATTTCGATTGCTATACCTAACTGGCTATGCGGTATCGAGCTTACTAGCCAGACAAACATTGTCGGAGCAAACAGCAACAGATTTGTCGACTGTGACTTCTTTGGACTCAAAGAACCAGTGTACGGTGCATTTAATGTGCAAACAAATACCTTCGACTCTTGCAGCTTTGGGTTCCTTGATCGAGGAATTGTACTAGGTGAGAACCTAGCACTTGGGCAATCAGGGCCGACCGGTAATATTGTACTGAACAGTAACTTTAGTAACATCAACAAGGAAGCGTTCTTAGTCCCACAAGGCTCTGGCAACAAAAGCAGAGGCAACGTGTACGGACGCAGTGTTGGTAACAACGCTGGTTCAGCAGCAACAGCAGCGTATCCTATTGTTTCTTATGGAGAAAGAGGCAACTTTTCAATTGACGACACGTTCGAAAGAACTTATAATTTATCTATGAATTCAACTTATACGCGGAACGTCAAGTACGTTCCGGAAGTAGCAGGTCCGTTGTTCTACACAAACGGTGGTTACCAAACTACTAAACTTATTAACGGTGCGTTTGAAAGAACAGCGTTCAGATTGCCAGCAGACAAGACTAGAATGTTTGAAGTAGAGTACTTTTATACAAGTGAGTTACGAGACTTCACAAGAACAGGTCAACTACAGATACTAGTAAACGTCGACACTGCAGGCAACGAGACCATAGAAATTGCAGATGAATTTAGTGCGTCTGGTGACGTTGCTAACTATGTTGGCCAAGTCAGTAACATAAAGTTCGAAGCTGAAATACAGTACGACGACCCAAGCGCAAAAAATGAGATTTGGGCTGCTGACATCAGAACCAGCAACAACAACGATCAAGGTGATCTAGTTATTAAAATAACATCAAAATCTTAATGGTAACTTAATGTTCGAGAAAGATTACGAGTCGCGTCTTTACGAGTGGGGTAAATTCCGTGACGAGTTAGAAGAATCCAAAGATCCACTACAACACGCAATAAACAAATATAGTCAAGCACCTATAGTTAGCTTCCAAACTGACCCTTGGGATCAGCAAACATGGCCTACCCCCTGGGAGCTAATACTAGAAAACCAATACTGTGATTTCTGTAAAATTTTAGGAATTTGTTACAGTCTTCAATTAACTGATAGGTTTTCGGGGGTTCCAATTGAGATACATATTGGAGTGGACAATAAAAAAGACGAGAGCTACTATCTTTTAATGATAGACAACAAGGTTATAGGATACGAATCTACAGTTTGGGTGTACCGCAACGATGTCGCAGAGTCTTTTAGTTCGCAAAGTGTTTACACCATGGAACCAATACAATAAATATTCAACTTACAACACAAAACAATCTTAGGAGTTTTTAAATGTCAAACGGTATTCATATCGTCAAAAGAAATGGAGACAAAGTGCCCCTCAATATAGACAAGATACACTTTGTCGTGGAAGAAGCATGTCATGGGCTAGCAGGCGTAAGCTCAAGTTTAATAGAAATGAACGCCAACCTACAGTTTTACGACGGAATGACTACCCGAGAGATACAAGAGATACTAATCAGATCTGCTAACGATTTGATCTCTCTTGATGCCCCGAACTATCAGTACGCCGCAGCACGATTGCTGAGCTACAGCTTAAACAAAGAAGTATTTGGTCGCTACCAACCTATCGAGTTTTACGAGCTGATCCAGAAGAACATTGACCGTGGTGTTTATGACCCTAATATCTTAGAGTTATACACCCCGCAAGAGCTTTCTCGCCTCGGTACATACATCAACCACAGACGGGACGAGAACTTTACATACGCCGGTATGCGTCAGGTTGTAGACAAATACCTCGTACAAGACAGGTCAACTAACTCGTTGTTTGAAACTCCGCAGTTTATGTACATGATGATAGCCGCAACACTGTTTGCAAGCTATCCCAAAGAAACACGAATGCACTACGTAAGACGATACTATGATGCTATCTCTCTGTTTAGAATCAACATTCCTACGCCGGTGATGGCAGGTGTGCGTACACCTATTCGTCAGTTTGCCAGCTGTGTTCTTGTCGACTCAGACGATACACTAGACAGCATCTTTGCAAGCGACATGTCTATTGGACGTTACACAGCACAACGCGCAGGCATTGGCATCAACGCTGGACGTATTCGCGGCGTGAACTCACGCATCAGAGGCGGCGAAGTAGCACACACAGGTATTATTCCGTTCCTTAAGAAGTTTGAGTCAACTGTTCGTTGCTGCACACAGAACGGTGTGCGTGGTGGCTCAGCAACAGTACACTTTCCCTTATGGCACCAAGAGATCGAAGATATACTTGTGTTGAAGAACAACAAAGGCACAGAAGACAACCGTGTACGCAAGCTGGACTATTCCATTCAGTTGAACAGAACAATGTACGAAAGGATGTTGCAGGGACAGGACATTACACTGTTCTCGCCGCACGATGTTCCTGGCTTGTACGATGCATACTTCGGTGATCCAGACGAGTTCAAAGAGCTGTACGAAAAGTACGAACGCGCTACGTCTATCAAGAAAAAGAAAGTATCTGCGATGGAGCTAATCTCAGAGCTTCTAAAAGAAAGAGCAGAAACAGGACGCATCTACATTATGAACGTAGACCACGCAAACACACATAGCTCGTTCAAAGACACTGTTTACATGTCAAACCTCTGTCAGGAGATTACACTGCCAACTAAGCCACTTGATCACATCGACGACCCAGAAGGCGAGATTGCTCTGTGTATCCTTTCAGCAATTAACGTAGGTGTTATTAAGCAGCTCGATGACTTAGAGGAACTGTGTGACCTAGCTGTTCGCGCACTAGAAGAGATTATTGATTACCAGCGTTATCCTATTGTAGCTGCCGAGAAGTCAACCAAAGCTCGTCGTTCACTAGGTGTGGGTTACATTGGACTTGCACACTTCTTAGCCAAGCGTCATGTAACATACGAAGACCCAAAAGCATGGGTAGAAGTACACAATCTCAGCGAAGCATTCCAATACTACCTGCTGAAAGCAAGTAACAAGCTAGCAAAAGAAAGAGGTGCATGTGAGAAGTTTGATCGTACTAAGTACTCAGATGGCATCCTTCCTATTGACACGTACAAGAAAGACTTCGACGAAGTAGTGCCAAACAAACTCAACTATGACTGGGAAGCTCTACGCCAAGATATATTAGATCACGGGCTTAGACACAGCACACTAAGCGCACAGATGCCCAGCGAGAGCTCAAGCGTGGTATCTAACGCAACAAACGGCATCGAACCGCCACGTGGTTTCTTGAGTGTTAAAAAGTCAAAGAAGGGTCCTCTCAAGCAGATCGTTCCGCAGTATCAGTCACTAAAGAACCACTATACTCTGTTGTGGGAAATGAGTGGTAACGAAGGCTACATCAATGTAGTTGCTAGTATGCAGAAATTCTTCGACCAAGCTATCTCAGGCAACTGGAGCTATAACCCAACGCACTACGAAGACAACGAAGTACCAATGAGTGTGATCATTAGGGATCTACTGACTACCTATAAGATGGGGTGGAAGACCAGTTACTATCTAAACACGTATGACTACAAGACTGATCCTTCAGAGCACGAAGAAGACGCTGAAGAGCCAAAAGAAAAAGCAGTAGAGCATAAAGACTACCAACCTATGCTAGACAACGACGATGATGCAGATTGTGACGCATGTGCGATATAAGGTTGACAGCATAAGTTTTTGATTGTAATATAAAATGATAAGGATGGGTTATGGGAAAGACAGTTTTTAATAGAGAGAAAGTAGATTACACCAAAGAGAATATGTTCTTTGGCAGAGATCAAAACACACAGCGTTACGACATGTTTCGCTTCCCTGTGTTTGACAAGTTAAATCAAACAATGCTGGGATACTTTTGGCGTCCTGAAGAAGTTAGCTTACAGAAGGATCGCGCAGACTACGTAGACTTTCGTCCAGAGCAAAAACATATCTTTACTGCTAACCTCAAGTATCAAACACTGCTTGACTCAGTACAAGGGCGCGGGCCGTGCCTAGCGTTCTTGCCATACGTGAGCTTGCCAGAGCTGGAAGGCTGTATTATTACATGGGACTTCTTCGAGACTATTCACTCGCGCAGCTATACACATATTATGAAAAACGTGTACGCAGACCCAAGTGAAGTGTTTGACACTATACTCGACGACGAAAAGATTATCGAACGCGCACAGAGTGTAACCAAGCACTACGACGAGTTTACTAACGCCGCTAATGACTGGTTCCACAGAGGCCGCGGTAGCTTGTACGACGTCAAGAAGAAGCTGTTCCTAGCAATGATGAATGTAAATATTCTAGAAGGCCTGCGTTTCTACGTTAGCTTTGCTTGTACGTTTGCATTTGGTGAGCTCAAGTTAATGGAAGGCTCTGCTAAGATTATTTCGTTGATCGCACGTGACGAAAGTCAGCACCTTGCACTGAGCACACACATTTTGAAGAACTGGATGCAGAACAAAGACGATCCAGAGATGGCAAAGATTGCAAAAGAGTGCAAGCCAGAAGTCTACGAAATGTGGAAAGAATGTGTGAAGGAAGAGAAAGCCTGGGCAGAATATTTGTTTAAAGACGGCTCAATGATTGGTTTGAACGCAACACTGCTTAACCAGTATGTAGAGTATATTGCAAATCGTCGTCTCAAAGCACTTGGCTACTCGGCTATCTTTGACGCTCCAGTTAACACTAATCCACTGCCGTGGACACAGCATTGGCTATCGGGTTCAGGTCTGCAGGTGGCCCCTCAGCAAACGCAAGTGCAAAGCTATGTCATCGGCGGAATTAAACAAGACGCATCAACGGACAGTTTTAAGGGATTCGAACTTTAAGTAGCATACAAGTTCAGTTTGATAAATAATAGTATGGGATACATATACAAGATTACTAATCAGCTAAACAACAAGTGTTATATAGGATACTCAGAAGACCCTCAGCGCAGATGGGCAGATCATCAACGCAAACGAGGAAGCAAAATAGTTTGGCAGTCTATAAAGAAGAACGGACTGTCAAACTTTACCTTTGAAGTAATAGCAGAAGATACTGTAGATAACGAAAATAACTACATTATAGAATATAATAGTTTAGTGCCCAACGGATACAATATTACAGAAGGCGGAGGTTTGCCGCCTAATCACAAAGGCAAGAGTTACGAAGATATCTACGGCAAAGACAGAGCTGCTGAACAAAGACAAAAAAGAACAACAACTCAGATAGAACGCGGCGGATATGGCCCTACTGCTCACACTGCTGAGGCACGAAGCAAGATTAGTAAGGCATTAGCAGGAGTTAACAATCCTATTTACGGAACAACTCGCAGTGACGAAACACGAGCCAGAATAGGCGCTGCTAACAAAGGCAAGTTAGCAGGAATGAATAACCCTAAAGCAAGAGTTATTATTTTGACAAGCCCAGAAGGAGTTGTACATAGTTGTCACGGAACGCTAAAGAAGAAGTGCAACGAGTTAGGACTTAGCTTTGCTACTATAAGAGCAGCCCTAAAATATAACAGGATACCGAACTCGGGAACAGCAAAAGGTTGGTCAGTTAAGTATGATATCTGATGCTATCCTGCCAAGTAACACGCATCCTAGTCTATTGTCGGCAATGCAAGAACTAGGATGCAATAAAGCAGTTGCGGTTTTCATTAACCCTAGGCCGTATACAGAAATAAACCAATGTCACAACAACGTAGCCAAACAGGTTGCGCTATATGGCGGCATTCAGGTCAAAGGATATTACGTAGCTGTTAGTGAACATACTAGCGACTGGGTCGCAATAAAGCACAGTGTATGGCAACGCGACAATGAATTAATAGACATTACTCCTGTTGAGGACAAACGAACA
>Ga0136554_1000464_pt1 | contig 14946 bp, 7 predicted proteins | sample AntRauTorckE5431_FD_104637 | JGI IMG/M metagenome (GOLD analysis project Ga0136554, IMG submission 104637) | Saline lake microbial communities from Rauer Islands, Antarctica - Metagenome Torckler E5 #431 | ecosystem: Environmental > Aquatic > Non-marine Saline and Alkaline > Saline | place...
AAGCTCGTTCGCGCCATAATTATTTAGCAACAGTGTGTTTGAATTTTTAAGGCCTTTCGAATTAACGAATCGGTACTTGAGGCCTTTCGAATTATCCTCTACTGGCATCACCAATCACCCTCTATTCAGTCGAACAAGCATACAGCTGTGTAGAAGTGCGAGGCAAAAGTCGACGGTTTTTTGCCAGTTATGGCAGTCTTACGTTCTGCTAGTCCGAAGCCTACCAACAGGAGAGTTGAGCCCAGTAAGGAAGAGAAGCCTCAGTCTGCAGCTGAGCTTGAGAAGCCGAAAACGACAAAGGCATTCGAGCTCATGATCGCGGCTGCTGGTAACGCAACCTATATTCAAAGCTCTCGGAACTACCAAGAAGAAAAGCTGGTTCGATGCTTAATTTGTACCTCTTAACTTTGATTATGTGTGCACAGGGCTCTACGTTTCCTTTCTGACGTGGGGATACATGCAAGAGAAGATTACGAGCATTGCGTATCATAACCCGACCACAGGCTCCTCAGCACGTTGGACAGCATCCTATGTTCTGAATTCCTGCATGGTTCGTCTCTCAATGCTTGCACAGGGTCTATAGTACTTCGAAGCACTCCCTCTCTTCCTTCCGCACGCGGCCGTTAACCAATCTTCCTGATGTGATGCACGGTCGCTCACGCTGTATCGTGTGCTTTTTGCTCGACCACTCATCGGCGTTATTCTATTTCAAATCAGCTATCTACTTCATACCATCCTTTACTATCTACCCTCATTGTACACGTGCTTGCGTTGCCTTATTTGTAACATAAGCGCATCATGGCTACATTTTTGTTAGCCTTTCCTCACTTCCTCGCTATTTCTATTCAGGCGCTTACTTCTACTTTACTCGCAGCCCTTGGATTCTACGTTGAGCTTCAGCTTCGACCCGCGACTCGCGCTTCCTTGAATGAGCTGCCGCCACCAACCACCTTCATCAAGCCCGCTCTCTCCAACACTCTGGCGTCTCCTATTGGCTATTACGCGCTTAGGTTTATCAACTTTCCCATGATGCTTCTCGCGAAATCCTGTAAACTGGTAAAATTAGAAACACAACAATCGTGCCTAACTTTCTTCTTTCATGCTACGCACTTCTACCTGAAACACCTTCATCGAGGTTTCTAGTCATATTTTTCAATGTCTTTGAATCTCTAGATATGTTATCAACACCAATGCTCTGGTTGTTCTTCGCTTGCTCCCAAATTTAGGTGCCCGTAATGTTTATGGGGTGGATGCTCAGCGGGGAAACGTATTCTCGCACTGAAATTGGCGCCGTTGTGCTCATCTCACTCGGCGTTGCGCTTTTCACTATTAAGCCTAAGGACCTCGTTTCTTTTGGCTTCGATAGCGCGGCGGTACACTTTTTTTTTCGCTTTAAAAAAGCTTAGCATCAGCTTACTTTCTTAATGTAGCATACGATTACACGACCATTCAAGAATGCAGCACCATAAGAAATGAGTGAAACTTCATGCTTCCTAAAATTCATGATCTCGACGATTTTTTGCCTACCCAAAACCAGGCTCAATTTTTGTCCGTTGAAGAGCTGGCCAAAGCTACGAGCGCAGCGGCTGCTACGAACCCGGACGATTCTTTGACTACCCGGCTGGTGAGATAAATTTCAGTGGGTGAAATAATCGTGATTCGTTTGATTAAATCACCAATCATCAACAGGTGGGGCTTGCGCTGGTGGGTACCAATTTGTTGTTTGATGGCTACACCAACAGCGCTCAAAAGCGAATCAATGTAGAGCACAAGTCCGCTGCTAACGGTGAGCGTTGTTTATGAATATTGAATTGGTGCTGTCGTCTTATGAGTTGGAAAGTTGGAAGAGTGTAAAACAACGAACGCACAATGAAGAGAATTTTGTTTTTACGAACACAGTATTTTTTCCTTTTTTTTAATGCAACGGCTTCACCTCTTCCTATCATGTCATACATCAGGTGCGCCGAGCCCCTTCTACACGATGCTGATGATGAACGGATGGGGGGTGGCCTTCATGAGCTCTTGGCTCCTCTTTGACCTGCTCCTCTCTCGGACTTTGCCCACGGATTATTGGCGCACTGGAGAGCTCGAGGAAGCCACGGCGTTTGTGCTCGAATACCCGCAGGTGAAATAACATACACAAACATTTGGGATTGGGGGTTTGGAGATGAAGAATGCGCGAACGCGTTTGTGTGTGTTTTTTTTATCTCTGCGCAGCCTCTTGCTCTGTTTGCCCATCACAAGTCTCCAACTTAAAACCTACGTATAGTTCTACAGCACGTAGTGCATTTATATTTCAAACCCCATCTAAACTTTGTTTGTTGTGCGCAGATTTGGTCGGACATTTTACTCTTCGCATTAGCTAATGCTGTGGGGCAGTGCTTTATCTTTTACATCATGCGCGCCTTCTCGCCCGTAGTGCTGGTGACCCTCACCGTAACGCGCAAGTTTTTTTCGATTCTGTTCTCCATCGTGCGCTTCGGTCACGCGGTAAAGATTACGAACACAAATTGGAGGATTGAGCTCTTTCAAGAGTCTCCAAACGACCTTACTCGTTGTTCTGCTCTTCACTCATTCCAAAATGTTTGCGTGCAGCTCATCAATACTAGTAGCGTTCAGAATTGACATAATTCTTTTTGACGTAGCCCTCTGACTGCGGTGAATCTCGTTACCTATAGTTTCCTAACTAGTATATCTTCTATCTCTGTGTTTGTCTATTGAATAATTTGAATAGGTGTACCCATGGCAGTATTTCGGCATGCTAATGTTGTTTGGCGGTCTCATTGCCGGCGATGCTTTGGGCCATAAACCTGAAAAGAAGCAAGAGACGTCCGCCAAGAAGAAAAAAGCCGATTGAGAAGTCGGCTCTGTGATAAGTGATGGGGCAGGACCGTTAAAGGTCGCCACACCACGTTTGCTCATGAGCACTGGATGTTTAAGCGGCAGTGTTGTTATTGTTTGTGAATTGAGTTACCTCAAAGCTAAATGCAGCCAACTACATATGGCTTAGAGACATGCCTAGCCGCATGCATATTGGTAGTAGTACAGGAGACACCAAATAAAATTGCGCAAAAAGAACGCATTGCGGATTACGATTAGAGCTCAGTGTTATGTCCATGGCAGTGGCAGAACCGTGGCACGTAGGACTATAGATCTCATCATTGAGTTAACAGTTAACGCCGTAGCTTACAATGTTTTTGCGATTCCTATTTAGTCTAAATTCAAGCACATGGCTTTGGGCGGCGTATATCTATGATCACGACATCGGTTTTCGTGGTTATACCAAGAACCCGATTTCCGATTAATTCGTTCTCTTACTTCCGGCATTTACGAACCTATTACGAACCAAGGCGCTCGTGTATCGTGAACTTGTTCACTCCACAAACAACTCTTTGCTCTTAAGCTGAGAGCATGTCAATCATCTGCAAAAAGGAAGGAAAACGCCGGGGGAACAACGCGGCGACTGTACCGTGAATGGGGTATTTGGTTCAAAAGCATGAGGGATTTGCGAAGGGAATCAGGATTCGCTGCGACCGGTGAAAGCAGCTCTTGCTGGTGAAGCTGAGATCTGGACGATACTACTGCCCCGCAATTCCGTTGAAGGGACCACTGCAGAAGCAACTGCGGCGGCGTTGCAGCACGATTCATGTCCGCTTGCGACACAAGAATTGCAGTCGCTGCGACAACTGCAGGATCAGAAGCTAAGGCTTCAAAGCCCGTTTCGGGGCCTCCGAGAGCGCTATGGGCCATAGGCACGATTCCGTGTTTGTGGCAAAACGCCAAAAGCCCATTCTGGGAACATTCGATGCCCCATCGACAGCAAATCAGCAATTTGACACAAGGGTTGACACAACATTTAACTCAAAGCAATTTGAAACCATACTACAGTTCTGTAGTACTATAATCCTCGTCAGTTGTAAGTTTACCTGAGGAAGCTGAGGGTGGGCTTCGAATTGATGCACATGCGGTTTGATGCGCGCTGACGTAAGTAGAAACCCAGCCAGCGCTGAAGGCATGTTGGATATGCCTATCGCTCGAACCTAGAATTGAAATGTAGCACACCACACACGCGAGTCGCAATAAGATACACCTTGTAGTTTGAAGTACATGCCTTTATAAGAAAAGTATCCCAAATACCAGGCCGCGGTCGTAAGCATCTTCAAGTTCTCGCCACGCGGCCAAAATCAATGACATGGGGCCACCACTACTCGACTTTGCAAACAGAGTATTGCCAGACTCGTCAAGAGGCCAAAGGACACCTTGGGAGGGTCCCTCCTAAGACGCGAAAAAAGTTTGATACCATTCAGACACTGGTGCTAGGACGGGCATCAAAGATAAAGCATTTAAACTTTTTTTAAAGATGAACTTACGAGTCCCACGGATCTCAATGGTACAGGCCAATGAATCATATACAAGTCGAGGTACTCCAAGCCCGTCTCCTGTAGCGTTAAGTCCAAAGCTGCGCCCACAGAACCCAAGTTAGTAGCCCACACTTTGGATGATATAAAGACGTCGGAGCGCGGCACGTAACTTGCACTGTTGGCGAATCTCGTGTCCATATTTGATGTTCCCCAGCCGAGGCCCCGAAAGAGTCCTCCGAGTTCAGCTTGATTTCCATAACTTTCGGCCAAGTCGAAGTGCCGCCATCCTACCTCAATGGCTGATTGAACCTAGTCAAGCACAAAACACGAAAATCGAGAACACTTAAATATAAGTACTGCGTCGACACATGCACTCGCACGACTCATTGCGTAGCCTTACCTCATGCGCAGACCGCCCACCCGTTCCAAATGCAAGCGCAGGCATCTTATAACCGTTTGAAAGCACAAAAGAAGATGTTTGATGGTCCAATATTGTCAAAGACGATGGTGCTTTCGGCTCTCCTTTCAGGGTGGGCTTCAAAGGAGTGATGCCCGTTGTACTGCTGCCTCGGTGGTGGTTGAACAAGGCTTTTCGATTGACCTCCTCTTCCAACGACGGTATGCAGTCACTAATCAAACTGTTACTACAAAAGCGTTCGATTTCCGCTCGAACTACAGCGCCAGCAATAGCACGTGCATCGGACCAAGGTGGCACAAAGATATCGGGAGCCCCTGATTGTTCGTCAAGGGACACTGTCAAACTAGGTTCATCGTCCGGTTTGTCCAAGTCCAGCAGTCGCTCAAGCCGCGCGATCATTTCTGGCTGGTGCACGCAGTCGAGCACCGCCCTAGGAAATTGGGCGCGCCAGGTCGCACGAAACGAGGAACATACTGCACCAAAAGCGCGACCCGAGGATGCGGTGTTCTGTTGGCGTGCGCACCGTGCAGCACTCCACCGTTTGCAACAATCACGTCCCCAGCTCGAGTGTAAATGGTATGACGGCCCAGTGCAGCCGCCTTTTTGTCTATAAAAAAGGCGCCATTGTGTGTCGTAAATGCGTCTAGACACCATATCGCCTGCACCGAGAGCAACGAAGGAGCTCTTCCTTCTTCGAAATGTGAGGAATATGGCCATGTATCTGAATACAGAAACCGTAGAAGCAAAATAAGACGCAAAGCAAGCGATGAAATAAGATTGAGCAGACTTACCTTTACTGTTCAATGATTGAATTGGGCGATCCACATGCGGTCCAAATTGAGCGTCACCTGGCCACTGTATCGACAACGAGACGGAATCAATCAAAAGATCAGACGTTCCGAGCACTCTCTCAGCAACCCCGACAACATTTTTGTCCTGAATAAATTCCAAAACTTCAAAGGAGCCCAAGGGGCCACCAGAACGACGGCAGGATTCGTCTGTTTTCCATTGACAAAGCACATCCATATAACGGTCGTGGTGGGCTGCATTGGTTCCCGTTTGATTTATTCCGGAGAGAGAAGCAAGCGTGGCCTTAAACTGTGGGTTGTATGTCTTGTTCATCACACGTGACTTCAGTGAAGCGGCGTTGCTATTAATCTTTCTATCGAGTACTACCACACCATACTTCTCAAACACTCTAGAGGCCATGTCACTCAAATCGTCTGCAGAACTCAAAGAAGGAACAAAAATGTCAGCGGATGAGTGCAAATTTTCCTCGGAAATGTCATCCGAGGCAACATCTTTACGAGATGTCCACGCTAAACAACGAGCCAGAATCATGATTGCGCAATCATCCAAACTTTTGTTGCTTGACTCGTCATTACGAATTCCGAGAGTGCTTTCACAGAAATTTCTAGTCTCAGTCATGCTTACTTCTCTTGACGCTTCAAACACACATCGAGCACCATTAGCTATTGTGGCGACTTTACAATCTCCCTCAATCAGACTCGTTCCAACCCCCATGATACCTGCAACATCATTCTCCAGAATAGCACTGTCTCCACTAGATCCTACTGACAGCTGGAGCGAACTGCGTCTGGCGCGTAGTGCATCTCCCCAACCTTCTCCCTCGACACGTTTTAAGAAGCCTGTTGGGTTCCAGGACAAAATGAAACGTTCAGAGTATCGGTCCGACACGAAGTCTTCACCAATGTGTCGGAATTTCGTGGACGTGCAATTTCTATTGCTTCTACTGGAGGGAACACCGCGCCCATGGAGAAAATCGTCTACGCTTGCATGAGCGCCAGCGTCGTCAAAAAGCGGATTCGTTGCCCCGTTGTGCAAGATAGTATCCTCGACCACGAAATAGGATCCCTTTGCAACGAGCGGTGCAAATTCTTCTAACAGGTCGAGCGTGGGCGTGCGCAAGTGAGAAGCATCTTCAATGACCATGACTTTGTCGTCAGGTCGGAGAAGAGAGCGTACTTCAAGACCAGCAGTTGGGCCATCTGCCAATATCCATCGCGCCACACGTGGATGCTGCGTCGCACGGGGGTGGAGCTTTGAGTGGCTGATATCGACACAAATCATACGACAGTCTAGGGGATTTTCTACGCCTTCCCGGGTCTCATAGTCATTGATTGTTTCTAGATAGTTTGCTAGGTACAGGGCACTACCTCCAGCATTGTTTCCAATTTCGATGATGACTGTCGGCCGCACTTTCAATATAAGCTCAGTGTACACCCATAAATCATTGGGAAACTTCCATGTTTCTACCCCCAAGTACTCTTGGTGGCCAAGCATACGAAATTGCATCAACGTTAGAGTGTGCCGAAGTGGCAGATCCAAGAGGTCTTCCTGCCTCCGCGCACAGACTAAATCTATGGAGCCATCTTCGCTTTGAGTCCCATTTTCACCTCGATCATAGCGACCAATTCCCGCCTGCACCCGAATGATTCGGGTCGCGACTGCACGCACGCAGCCCTGTGGGTCTCTCACAGAAGACCTCTCTCCCTCCAGCAAGCTTGATATTGTCCCAAAAGAAATTCCATTTGACACGCAAAACATCTCAGCGACTTTAATTGGAGGGGCGTCACAAGAGAAGTGCAATGATAGTTTGGCATCACCAACATAAATCACCGTTGAGGTCATAGGAACGAAAAATAAGTCGAGCATGTTGGCCAAGCGTACGACATGTCCAGACAAGGACGAGCACATGCTTGAATCGTTATTCAACCATTGCTTGCAGACGATATTAGTAGTGCTTGCAGCCGAAGCTTGAGCACCCACATTAAGACCATCTTCAGAAACGAAATCAGGTGTTATCGCAAGGTCTACTGGATTCCCACCAACGTCAATATTTATGAGTGCGAGGCGCTGTAATTTAAATTTCAAGACAACTTCATGATGGCTGATATTCTCAGCGCTGCGTGGGAGACGAGAGCACTTCTCCAATGCAACTTCAGTAGCAAGGCGGCCTACACGAGTAGTCAAGGCAAGCTTCCAGCGACACATTTCTATTGTAGATACGAGTGACGAGGAACAAGAAATTGTGCAGTTAGCATCAATGGGAATTCCAACTCCTGCCTTCGTAACATAATCCGTCGCTACAAGTGCGAGAGTACCATCTTCGATGGCCTTTTTGCGAAGTTCTCGCGCGACGACTGTCCAACGCAGATCAGATGCAATTTCGCTGGACAACACAGGTCGCGGAAACCAGAAAGATGCACGCTTGTTCAACTCTTCATTTTCAGAGGCAATTGGAAAAGTGAGACCGCTCCAAAGCGCGGAAACCTCTCTTGGTGACCAATTAAACGTCGCACTTGCAAGAGTAACCGGAAACTGTACTGAGGTATTCGCACTCGTAGTGTCCTGAGCGCTGGGGTAAGTTAGCACCAGGCCTGAATTCAATAAATCGTTTGCAAGTTGGTCGTCTTCAAAATTGTCAGCCATGGCATTGTTTCCGAATGAGAATGCATCAGCATACGGGGATGCGCTGAGCTTCGATGCTACTTTGGAGAAACCACCAAATCGTTGGAGGTGCCAACCACCCAGATCAAGTATTGCCGCGCGGTTCACAATTTGATCGCGTAATCCCCTGCGTAACTGAGTAAGAGTAGCTCCGGAGCCATTTGCTGCCGCAAAAAGCTGTTCCGGGACTATTGCCATAGCTGCTTCTCGTTCGGCCTATAAAAATAAATAGAAAACACAACAACGTACTCACAAAACTACAATGGAAATTCAAAGATGAGCTGGTATGAGATTATAGAACCTGCTTCGATTCCATGCTCCCCCACAATCTATGAGATCCAAAGTTAAATGCATAATGATGCCATGCCATACTGATGTATGTGACACTTTCAAGCGCCTTCAGATGATATCTTAAATTTTGAACCGCATTCCGAGATGGCACCTTTAAAGAGCAATACAAAAATATGCTTAGTGTAAGATTGGAAATATGCTTATATGAGCATACTAGCAAACCTCGTCGACGTCCGATACGAGGATGATGAAATCATCGTTTCTGACATTTGAGTGCTTATGCATATCAAATCCAAAGTCGTTGCGAATGATCGATTCGGCAGCACCAGCCAAAATATTTCGCTGAGCGACCTTTAAGAAGGATGGCCAAATGATAACGAAGTGATAAACAAGAAAAGGCTAGAGCAAAAAGATGACGGAGAGCTACGCAGGAATAACGTTGGCGCACATAGAGTAGAAGTGCACCTGAAAGATAACAAGATAAGCTCAGTTTACCTCATGAGAGTGAAAGGAGGAGGTTTTCTTCAAAGGTCCAATCATTGCTTCACCAAGCACGACACAACGCAAGCGGTTAGACCATGGGGCCCAGCGCGGATCCCCCGCGGCCAAAGCATCAGCCAAGAAAAGTTTCTTTGGTCTCATAGAATGCGTGTACGGACTCTCGGCAACAACAAATAGGTCAACATCAGCTTCAAGCTCGCGCAACCGTAGCTCAAGCACATCCACTTCGTCGAAAAAAGTGAAGGTATCAATCACGTGACGAGGAGTCAAGCGACGGTCTGCATTCGCATTTATAAAAGAGGTCGATGTGAATGAAAGTTCGGTGGAGTACTCCGTATCTACAGCAGCGTCTGAGCTGAAGCTTGAGAAGGTAAGCACTAGGCTGTGAGAACCCGATGACAGATACGTGAGCGCGGATCTACCGTACTTCCAAATCATGCCTGTAGTTCTAACTGAGCCAACAATTTCTGCTTGAGTAACGCACTCGGGGCGCAGCCCATCAAGCGAAGCGCAGACTTTGCAACCTTCTGAATAGTGTAGTTGTTGCAAGCACTGACTGTGCGCAGCGGCATCAAAAGCTAAGCTCAATATCAGCTCATCTGTAACAATGGTTCTGTTCCCGCGGGGGGACACGAGGTCAACTCCAGGAGGTAGCCCTCGAGAAATTGCTCGAGCGCTACCTTGATAAAGCAATCCAAGAGCGATAAATGTTGAAAGAGTCAACATACGTTGTGCTTTAGATAGACAAATAATTACTATACCCCTGCCAGGCTTACACCATAAAGAAGAAGTCAACTAATCGCAGTTATCACTAGTGTGGGTATGATTTTTAACGCGTGACCAAGCTTGCCAGTAAAAGTTTCAGTAATAAGACTGAAAGTCCACAGACTGTAGAGCTCAAAGATCAATCGATCGATCTGTTAGCTGAATGATAGGATGATGGGTTTTTGTGGAGGTGGTGTCGCAGAAGTTCTCTGTGCTGTGCGCTGTGCGATCTGCGATCTGTTCGCACAGAATACTGTATGACTGTATGATGGTTGATTGTGTTGTGTCGTTGTGTCTGTGGGCAGCCAGCCACCTACTAGTTTGTCGCCTACTAAGTCTTGCAACATTCAATGCGCGTTGGGTGCTAGGAAGCTAACTCTCTAAATAGCTCTTTTTCAATTATTAGGTTCTACTGCTGCTAGCTAGATAGCCGCTCATTGTTAGAGTCCTTTGACTTCATCTGCCGGCATTTTCAACTACTCATTAGCTCGACTTACATCTTCCTGCTCAACCTCGATTCATTTCGTACGCTCAAGCAGCAAAAGTACCTTTCATCACCAGCATTTTAACTAATTAAAATAACACGTCTCTTCATTCAGCCAATCTTTCGTAATTCTTGCAACTTTATGTCTAGCACTGAATTATCTTCGGATGAAAGTTCCACTCCAATTGAAGGCATTATCTTCGATCTCGATGGTACCTTGATTGACTACGAAGGCGCTAGCCACGAAGCTTTGCACCGCCCACTTGCACGCCGCGGCAAAGCTCTGTCTTGGAATCTTCACGCTCAGATTGTGGGAACCAAGCCAGAGGATTGGTCTCGAAACGTGCTTGCTGCAGTTGGGTTGCTTCAAACAACTGACAGTCTCGGAGAAGGACCAACTAGTAGGGATGCACTTGTGGCACCCCAAGTCTACGCCCGGGAATATTTCGACGAGGTCAGTATAATTTTAGCACTTTCAAAAACAACAATAATAGAAATGCGATAGCAAAGAAGTCCTTCTGATTCGCACATGACATGGACGCCATTTTTGCACCAGGTTCACGGTCTCTACGCGGACATTCCCGCTTGGCCTGGCACGCTAGCGTTGTTGCAAGCTCTCAAGACGCGTGGCTTTCCACTCGCGATTGCCACTTCATCGCCTCGAAGCTCGTATGACGTTAAGATGGCTTATCATCCAGAGATTGCGAACGCTATGGATGCAGTGGTGCGTATGATGAAATATCATGCATACTTAAGAGAACACTGAAAGGACAAACATATTACGAGGAGATGTAACCATTGGCCCTATCATGAGTGAATCTCCTACTCGTGCATCGCGTATTAAATTCTTGCCCTCACACTTCAGGTGACTGGCGATGAAGTCGCGAAAGGGAAGCCAGCGCCGGACATTTTCCTCGAGGCCGCGCGACGACTAGGCTGCAACCCCGCCAATTGCGTGGTGTTTGAAGACTCGCCGCTTGGTGTCGCGGGCGCTCACGCCGCGGGCTGCTGTGCAGTGGCGCTACCTGACCCGAGAATGCCGGCCAATTTTAGCCGCTTTGAGGACTTGGCGCCACGCTGGCTTCTCCCAGAAGGCATTGGCACTTTTGATGTGGATTCTATTCGCCCCATTCCACCTTCAATCCCTTTGCCTCAAAAGGCTGAGGAGTAATTGCTAATAATAATTCTGGCAATAGAGAGGTATATGTGGCGTTAAATATCGCGCGCCGTCAGACCTAATCACCCCCCTAAAGCAAACCAAGCCGGTTAGCTATAAGCCATTCCTTGTTCTGAAGGCAAAAATAGGCAAATGCCAATAGGTTCAATGTATAATGTATAATGTATAATCTCCAATTTCAAGAAGGTAGTAATAGAGTCTAGAATATAAAATGATCTATATTTCTGAGTCGTAAGGGTTTGTGCTACCACCGAAGAACCTGGCCTCATTTGACTGATTCATGACCATATTAGCTATGAGGCCAACCAATACACATCAGAGAAGTCGGGGGAAGTATCGCCCTCAGTTTCCTCGGAGCTGTTGGCTCGCACAAAACGAACGGGTGCGCGAGGTAGAGTAGTGGCGGTCGTGCGGCCAATGCTCGGCACACAAGCGAGCACCTGAGGCAAGAGTCGAGCAAGCTCCTCAACGCTGGAAGCGCTGCTGCTTTGATTATAGTGGGTGCTACTCGAGGCCGCTGCTGTGGCTGGTGCGAGGGTCTGAAGTCGTTGTTGCAATTCTCCAAGAGTTTGAGGGCGTTCTTTGAGCCATGTCACCAGTTTCGCACCGTATCGGTGTGCTAATGATTCAGCTGCTGCGGTTGAAGAGCTGCTTGATTCGGCATTCAAGTTACTACTGGCGACAGCGACACCGCCAACTGTCGGCGAAGGAAGTTCCCCAGAAGCAGCCGCAGCATTACTAGAAGTAGCGGCACCCGTAGGGCTCTTCATTGTGACAGGCACACACAGGCGCTTGAAAGGCTGAATATGCAAAGGTTCACGAAATTGCCTCACAGATTTCGCTGGTACAAACCGTGGAGTGGGTGCTCCTTTTTGAACGCGGCTGGGCCTAGTATTTGTGCTCCTGCTGTTGTGCTCTGTAGCGCCGGAACTATCCCCAATACCACTATTCGTGCTACCTTCAAAGCCATCACTGTTTCCAACCTCGTCCTTTTCTTCATAATCTTGACGGGCAGGCCAATACGTAGCAAGCACGTCGCCCATAGCTGAAAGCTGCACCACCACCATTGACAAAGGGGATGTGGGTTGACTCCTATGATCTGAATGCGCCTCCTTGTCCCCATCGCTCTCATCACTATCACTCCTACCACTACTGCCACTACTGAGGTCTTCCCTTTCCGCATTAGATTCACTACTACTGGTACTGCTGGTACTGCCTTTGAGGTGTCCTCCAGCAGTGTGCTTCGGCTGTGGTGGCTCTGACTGGTGCACGATCAAAGCAGCAGCAGCACCCGCGAGCCCCACTGATGCATCGGCACGAGGAAGCGATACCAATAAACGGCCGCCGCGCGCTGGAGCTGTGCCGCTGGCTACTGCTGCAACTGCTGCCGGAAATGTCCTTTCCCCACTACTAGGAGGAGAACCGTGATGACGACTACTACCGCCACTGCTGCTACTGCTGTTGTTGAGTGAGTTGATACCAGTCGGAGTCCCTGAGCTCCCGCGACCCCGTGCTACAGTTAAAGCTCCACAGGCAAGCCTTTGTTTGCGAACAGGAGCTGCCGCAGCGAGAGCAGCTGCCGTGGCCGCAGGATCGACCGCGAGGGGCGCAGGGCCGTATAAAGGATGATCCCAATCAATAATGCCCTGCGCCCCTTCACCCAGCCAACATGTAGCTCCTCTGGATACTGCTGATGCCAATGTGGAGCCCACACTGTTCATACTACTACTACTGCTGCTGCTGCAGCTGCTACCGCTAGTATTCCTCTCATTTGACACCGGATGCGAGAACGAGGGTACGCTTCTGAGTGGGACAGCACTAGCAAGTGGACCGAGTGGCACTGGTGGCGTGAGCATCGCACTGGTGTGACCATCGTTGAACGGTTCGAGCCCCATAGAATTGAGCGCTGCCGCCCACTGATTTGACCGTAACTCCTCAAATGCACCACCATACAGAAGCTCTTCTTCTTTGACCGAAGCAGGTGCAGCTACTGCTAGACTACTACTCAGTACCAGTCGTGAGTTGGCTTGAGCTGTGTATAAAAATCGCGCGGATTCAGTTGACTCCCACCCAGGAACTGATGCTCTTCCACTCGCATATTCAGTTTCGTTTGCAGTGTCTCCAGGACAAGAAGATAGCTGCTGTTGCTGGGCCTTCGGAGTAGCGTGTACGCTCAGGTTATTCGAGTCACGATTACAGCCTAGGATCAAATGGAAATCGCGTTCCATGGCACTCGCACCATTGCTTGATCTACGGAAACTGCTGCTGCCTCTGCTGCTACTGTGGCTACTGTGAGCACTTCCAAAGAAATTAGCAGATCTTTTCGATTGGTTCATGAACGTTGTATCCTGGTCATGGTCTCGTGAATGCAACGTGACATCCACTGTGCTCAAACAAAAGGTGTCTCCATAGCCCCACACCCCGTAGCCGTCGTCGTTTTCGTGAGGAACAACGTGTTTGTTCTGAGGTGGAGGCTGTGGCGCATCGGGCGCCCACCACCACGCGACGGGTCCTGCGCCCATCGCCCGCTCGTCCAGCAAGCAAAAGCGCTGGCCGTTTCCCCCTCCACGCGCTCCGAAAGCAGCGCACAAGTACGGCGCGCGGTCAGCGGGGGGCTGCACCAGCGCGAGCACGCTCAACACTGGGCTGCTCTTGGAAGAGTTGAAAGAACGTCGCATGGGGTCGCGAAAACCGTGCCCGTCTCCTGGAAACGCTGCTGCGGCTGAAAACACCCGCGAAGGATGCGGCATGGTGCGCACTCCATGAGATGCAGTCGAGCCTGCCACACCACCACCACTACCACCACCAGCTGCAGTTGCACCTTCTCCAGCGCCTGCTGATGTGCTGAGAGTGGGCACACGCGTGTCAACACGCCAGAGGTCGCCGCAGCCTCTCGCGGCACACCACAGCACCATAGGATGCAAAGCGCTTTCCACCAACCAATCAGCGGCCGCAAAATTGTTGGGCGATGTGCTATTGCTGTTATCATCACCATGGGCACCACTGCTACTGCTGCTACTGCTGCTACTGCTACTGCTGCTGCTACTGCTACTGCTACTGCTATTGCTGCCCCTGCTTCTGCTCTTGACCTTTCTGCAAGCACTTGAATTCCCACCCACAGGGTGATGGTGTAGTAAGGAGCGCAAGTCACCGACTGAAACTGCTTCATGGCCACTGCCAGCGTGCCAAGTCTCGAGGATGTTGTCGTTGGTGACTAGAAAGGCAGAACTTGGGCTCAACTTATGGCAAGTTGCGCACGCAAATCCGGCACCTTGACTGCTGCTGCTACTATTACTATTTCTTTGTGATGCTAGCAATGTTTCCACTCTTAAGCCCCTGCTACGATACCGACTCTTGTGGCCGCGTCGCCTTCTTCGAGAGGCACTCGGCGAGTACTCCTCGCTAGAGTCTGAATCAGCTGAGTCACTGTCGTCACTGTCTTCGTCATCCTTGTCGTCGTCGGCAGCATCATCGCGAA
>Ga0136554_1000467_pt1 | contig 14920 bp, 10 predicted proteins | sample AntRauTorckE5431_FD_104637 | JGI IMG/M metagenome (GOLD analysis project Ga0136554, IMG submission 104637) | Saline lake microbial communities from Rauer Islands, Antarctica - Metagenome Torckler E5 #431 | ecosystem: Environmental > Aquatic > Non-marine Saline and Alkaline > Saline | place...
AGCAGTGAATCTGCAGTCGAAAGAGAAAGGGTGCGTTCGAAAGGAAAGCGCACTCTCGATTTTTCATCTAATTTGCTCTCTCTTTAAACCCTTTTTATTTGCCTACTCCCTCTATCTACCATCATCTTCGTCTTCCAATTCCTATCGACCGCATGTCTTCCCATGCGTCACCACCGCCCCCATCACCCCCATCAAAACCAACCAACAGGTGCGCTTGGTGGTGCCCAGCCCGCTCCCCCCTGTAGGCACGCAAGCCCGGGTGCCCCTGCCCGACGGACGCGTGGCCCGGGTGCAGATCCCGGCGGGGAAACAGCCGGGTGACTTCTTCAGCGTGAAGGTCCCGAAGCTGAAGGCCCAAGATGCCCAACTCGGCCCCAAGCACATGTACCGTTTCTGCGGCATGATCTGCTATTATGGTAAACGTGGAACCACGTTGGATTGAAGAATTATCCTCGCCTTTTTCTTCTTCCTCTCTGTCTCCTCTTTTTCCGTGCTTGAGCGTATCTCGAAAGGCAATAATTAAACAATCGTATTTCTTTTGTGCTTCTTGCAGGCAAGCACTACGTGTCGCTCTTCGCGCGGCGCATGACGAAGAAAAAGAAAGCAGCTGCACGTGCACGCAGAGACGGCAGGAACCGCATCCGAGGTGGCAACCACCATAGCCATGCTAGCACGAGCACGGCCACTAGCAACGATGATGCGAAAGATGAGGAGGAAGAAGAAGAAGAAGAAGGCCACGGAGAGTGGCTGTGCTTCGACGACGAGCACATTCGGGTGCTAGCGTCGTGGAAAGAAGCGAAACGATTTTGCGCCAAGGTGATGACGAGAAGATAGGAGGGCGAGTCCCATCATCGTTCCTATAAGAAGTGACAACATATAGTAGTAGGATGACTTGTGAATCTTGTGAACTTCCGTCCTTCATTCTTGTACCTCTCTTCAATTCTTCACACTCTTTTTTCGTCTCTAGGCCAAATACCAGCCCACCGTCGTGTGGTTCGAGAAGGTGCCCGAAGGAGAAGCGCCATGGTGGGACGACGACGATAATGAAGACGACGACGACGACGAAGATGAAGACGATGATCACATCGAAGCAAAAGATGGTGATATAACCGACGGAAAAGTTGTGCTTCGCCTAAACAATGGTGCTGCTCCTCTAAATCTCACGCCATCTACCTGCTCGGAAGCCACTCACCTAGCAGCTGTGGCGGCTGCTGAGGCTGAGTTGGCGGCCCTGGACTTCAGTAGTGATGGAACAGGCAATGCAATTGCGCCCGGCTCTTCGGGAAGCATCTCGTCGGGTCATGTGCCGTCGGGTGATTTGCCGTCGGGAGCGGCGGCGGCTGCCACCGCGATGCAACAGCAAGTGGGGCAGATGGGAGCTTACGCGGCCAGCAGCCTGAGAGAGGGGGCGTTGTTGGCACAGGAGGGCCTTCGAGAGACCCTGGGCACTCCCTTGGTAGGGGACCCTTCTCGTCCTTCTCCTAACCCTTCTAAACCTGCACCACCACCTCCTTCCAATGGCCGCGAACAAAATGGTGTTTCTTATAGCGACCCTACCAACACCAACATGACTCCCTTGGCTCGTGCCAAACTTCGCGCTCAATACCAACAACAACAACAAGAAGAGGAGGAGCAAAAAGACCAAGCACAGCCGCCGCGTGTCAAGGTAGCGGTGAAGGTGAAGCCCAGCGAAGATGAGAATGGTGGCGTTGGTGGCGCGAGCGGTGCAGCTCTTCGTCACTCGCTGGGTAGCGGCGCGGGGGCAGGCTACGGTGGCACGGTATGCGTGGGTAGAAAAAGAAATGTTAGGCCTTGAACGTTTGTTATAGTGTCTGCGATTGTGCTTGACTGGTGTGGAGGATCAAGTTTTCAAAGAAAAACTGGGCTACAGAGCAGACTTCACTCTGTGGTTGTCCTCCTGAGTTTTTGTGCCTTTGCCGTGCTCATATCTACTGTACGTGTGCATACAAACCTCTAGGTGCGCCGAGCCCCCGTCGCAGCAAAAGTAACGCCACCGTCGCACGCTGGTAGCACTGGGATTGTAGCGTCGACATCCACAAGAAACCCTGTAATGACGTCATCATCCTCAACCTCCCCACCATCTGAGTCTGTAGTACCATCTGTGTCGCCTCCTGTGTCACCGTCCTTGCCGCCGCCCTATGAAGAATCATCGAGAAGTATACAAGCTTCGTCTTCTACAGCCACTGCTGCTCCTCCATCTCGTCGCTCGACTGCAGCGGGTATCTTCGGCGGCGTCGGCGAATTTCTCCGACCGTGGCGATCGTCCATCCGGCAACGGCACAAGTAAGAAAGAAAAGAGAGAGAGAAAGAGAGAAAGAGAGTGGAGACTTCTGTGCAATGTGTACCTCTTCTGTTTGATCCTTGGTGCTTTTTTTTTGGGGGGGGGTGGCAATACTGTCTTATCTGCTGAAGATGTCGTCCCCAATTTGTTACCTAGTGAGCTCCTATATTTCTTTTCTGGTTTTACACGCATCCTTCTTTTCATGCTTCTCCTTGCTTGTTGTGTCCATGGCTCAGTCGAGGCTTAGGAGGCGATGAATTCATGTCATCTCCAACTTCACCTTCTGCCGAACACACCAGTACCGCCTCTTCCATGCTGTTTCCCACGATTGATCCCAGCAGCCCTGGCAGTGAAGGCGGTGGCGAAGAAATCATGAACCTGGATATTGACGCCCAACATCACCCACACCAAAACCATGGAGATCATTCTCGTCATGCTCAACATGAAATGACCCCTGAATTGAAAGTACCGATGGCGTGGGAAAGGGATGTGGAGGAGGCTACTTTAAAGGGGGACTTTAAGGCGATTCAAGAGAGGATGGCGACCCTCACAAGGACTCGCGAATTGGAAGAAGCAGGAGCGGAACGGAGGAAAAGATCCAGCCAATTAGCAAACGGCGTTAGCAATCGCGATGAAGTCAACGACTCATCTTTAGGCTTCTTTCGGTATCAAAAATGAAACGAATTATCATCATGAAGAGCATTAGCCAACTACTCAATGAAACGATTTTGATTCACGCACATGACCTTACCTCATACTTCACATTGCCTTTCGCGTTGAACAGGTACCAAGCTGAAGTGTCGTACCCTCGCTCCTCAGCATCCTCGGAGTTCGAAGGGTCAGGCCTTCAATTGGGCGGAAACAACGAAGCCAGTACCGACTTCGACCTGGATGATGATGACATTACCACGGACTATTCATCGAGTGGCGACCTGCGAGTGGTGGGGTATGCGCGAGGGCCCAACGGCACTATTTTGCCTCCAGAGCAAAAAGGCGACCCCGCGGTTTGTACATTTATGTGTACTCTGTGTGTTTTATTTTTGATTTGATCCCGCTGCTCGCTTGCCAATCCACAGCCAAATTTTTGATTATGATCCCGCATTCCCATCGATATCTTTACGTACCTTCTGGTTTTTATATTTCTTGATGCATGTGATCACTCCCTGTCGTTGTCGTTGCCTTCGTCTCAGGTGGGCGACTGTGTGCTGAGCGTCAACGCCGTGCCTTTGAGGGGCTTAGGCGTGGCTCACGCCATGCATCTTGTGGAAGCCTGCGCGCGGCACGCCCATTTTCATAACCACCCTGTAATCTTTGAGCTGGAGGCGGGTGGGCAACCGTGATTTTACCATTGCAGAGATTTGATTTCGAGCATGAGGAAGGAGGCTTAATATGCCCCGTTTGCCGCTTTCAGATATTCCGAATTACCCTGCTTTGTTCACTGCGATACTGCCAAATACTAGTATTTAAATGGCGCTTCAATTAAACCGGATGATGTATCATGTAGAACCCTTTTTCGCCTTAGCACCAACATCAACAATTTATGAACTGGTGTATGCTTCTGCGTGGACTACCCAGCTAAGATCTAAGAGCACCGGCCTGAAATCAGCCTGAAATTCCAGAAATGGCAGGAGAAATCGTCGGGAATTTTTATTGTACAGATAATATATGCATGACCACCAGCCCACAACTGCGTAATTGTGATTGGGATTCCCAATGAACTGCGCTCTTTGAGGTGCATAACCGCTCTGCATGACGCTGTAACCTCTAGGTCTAGGGCAGTGCCTTGGCCCTTGAGTGGCGAATACCAGAGATGGGAGAGTAAAGGACAGAGGCGGGGGGCTCGTCCGCTCGACCTATTCATTCTGCCTCGTCTTATTCATTCAAAAAAAAAATATCTTGAAATGGCAGAACTAACAGATGTAACCATACGACCCCGCAGTATCAATAATTCATAAACAGAAGTAAAAAAATTGAGAACCACATCAATAATTATATGTCTCAATTAAATTATCGGCGCTGTGGAATAACAATTGATATCTCAAAACAAATACAACTCACATATGTCTTCTAAAAGCATGATTGCTAGCGCACATACAGATCAAGTGTATTCTTCATGTGCCACTATGACTACTGTGTACTTGTCATTTTTTATTTTGGAAGAGTACTAAGTCAACTAGATAACAATAAGACTCCGATACGCAAGGCAAGAAAAGAAAAAACAAACAAATTGGATTTTGAAAAAAAAAATGAATAGCTGCTATCTGTGCAACCTTCTTCCTGTCATGCGAGCATCATGCTGATACAGCACGAATCGAGACCGGAATCCTTCTTTCATGGCGCCTTCAGGCCGAGGGCCCGGCAATACTTGTTGCACACGTGTGTGCCGAAGAACGCCTCAATGCCCTTCTCTTGGAGGTTTGTCTTTCCAAATCTGGTCACCGAAGGGCAGTGGATCGCCGGGTCAGTCAGAAGCACCATGGGCTTGCCTTGCGAATTGACGGCGTCAATCCCTTGGATGTCGCACACCATGCAGTATTCCTCCGTGTGCTGGAAGGTGAAGTGCGAAAAGGCGGTAGCAAGGTCAATCTGATCTTGCTTGTGCGGGTCCGCCAGAACGAAATTCCAGTTATTCGTGTACTTGACCATCGGACCCTCGGTGCGGTACTTTTGCTCCATCATCATGAACCGCACGGAGTCGTCGGTGGCAGATGCAATGCGCACAATCTTGGCCATCAAAAACTTTATTCTGATGTTCGGCGCCTTCGTTGTGCGGCTCAGGCGAGCGCTGAACTCAAAAGCTAGTTTTGAAGCTACAGTCTGAACCTCCATGTCGACCATGTACCGCATGCGATCAAGCGACGCGTCCGGGACCAGCGTGATGAACTCTTTCAGGACAACATCTTCTACTTTGTCATTTGGACGAAGGAGCTGGCCGTAGTATGCCAAGCGGTTCGCGCCTTTGTCGAATGGATTCGGAGCAATCTTGCATTTCATCGATTTGGTAGTGGTCTCCAGTTTCGAGAAGTCTTGGATCTCTTTGATTGACTCAGGCAGGCCAAATGAGCACTGCGTCCCCGATTCCTCAGATATTCGGGACCAAATCGGCACCACTTTGTTCATCACATACTTCCGTTCCGGCGCTGACGAGGACGACCCAACCAGGGCGGAGGTGACCGCAACCGAGGTGCTTACAGCTGCGGTTACACTTGCAGTGATGTCGCCAGTATTGCTCGTGTCAAATGCCTCAATTGAAGAGCCGTAGTATGGCTCGAACACCTTGAGCATTTTGTCGCAACTGTCGTTGACGCGGCCAAAGTAATACATGATTTGGAGACTCTTCATGCGTGTGAAGATTGACTGGAGATCGGGGTCCGAGGGGTGTCCTCGAGGGTAGTCATCGCTGCCACTGTTGTGGTACTTCGGGTTGCCGTGCGGCGGGGCGTCTCCAATGTGGAACACAATCTTGGTGCCACCGTCACGTGGCCAGGACAGGGTCGAGACTGCGCGATTCAGCCCACCGAGAACGTCCTCCGGGTAGTCGCCACCTCCGTCAGCCCGAATGCGTCCAACGAAGCTTGAGAACTTGCGGATGTCTGTCGAAAAGTCCAGGGTCTCGAAGTGGTCAACCCCGTCACACCAGTCTTTGTACCCAACGAACGCGACACCCTTGATCGTGCAACTTGAGGCTTGAATTTGCTTCACGATGCTCCCAATCTGGTCTTTGACTGCCGCCATGTGTCCACTCATGCTTCCAGTCGTATCAAGAAGGAAAGCCAACGACACCTCTTGAGCCTGCACCATTGCCTTGACTGCAGAGCGGAGATTCTTCGCGCTCTTTCTCGCGACACTGCTGACCATAGTCGACGTGAGCTTACCCTCTGACGCATACTCAGACGCCAGTCCTGGGTCTTCAGCGATGGCAGCTAGCGCAGAATAACGCAAGCCTGTCTCTTTTTTCTTGGGCATGGTTGAGACTGTGTCCTCAGCCGCTCCCGCTGCAAATCCGTCTTTCATCGCTACCATCAGAGAGTCATCAGCGCCGTCGCTCTTTTTCGTTCTGCTGCCGGACTCGTACGTGAACTTTTCACCTCCGCCCAACTCTGCTGCGCTGCCGCGTCCGCCACGTCCGCCGCCACCGCCACCAGATGCGCCCTTGCCTTTGCCCTTGCCTTTGCCTCCACCTCGAAGATCTTTCGTCTCACGAGTGCGCGTGAAGTCGGACATGCCGTATTCTTTTTGTCGTGGAGTGTTTCTGTCGAGTGAATTCGTACAAGTTTGGTGTTCTACGCGAGCAAATGCACGTGTTTCACGAAACGAAGAAGATGAATGAGAAGCACTCCAAGACTTTTCCAGCACAATTCTTTACGGACCTACAGACCTACTACAATACGAGGCACTCCAACTTACTGTACTTATCTGTACTATTACAGTACAGTATTGTAGCTACAGTGAGTACACTACGCTTTACGCTCTACGCTGCTGCTGGTGGGGTGGCTACATAGCGATTCTGATATTTCGCTGTACTACTGCAAGTATTGCGCATCAATCAATCACGCAGATCACGCATTATGCATCACGCATCACGCAGCATTACTCTTCATTTCTTGCATCTGCAGTCAATTGTGTAGACGTAAGGCCAAGGGCTTGCACTGCAAGCTATTCTGTAGGTTTCCTCATCTATCTGTACTTAGAGTTTGCTTCTGTGGTTGCACTGAAGTAGTACAGAAGGTTGATCATCGACCAGTTCGAACAACATCTAATCTGTATCAAAATATTGCATGCAACTCAGGGCTATTCACAAACAAGAAAGCATCCATCGCCTGGATAATCAACCACTCAAAGCCCACAATATTCAGCTAAGCCAGCTGCGAAGATAGGAGTTAATTTTTGCACGTCGAGCTCGTGAACATCTCAAAGAGCCATTTCTTTAGTTGCACGTTCAGAGGGACTAGCCGATATTTAAGCATTTAAGTCGGAGTCTAAAAAGGCCATAAAAGCTGCGCAACTCCCGGGGGAACCTACTGGATAATACGCGGGAACTCACTCCTACACATGCCACCAAAGCGCTTTCAGAAGAAAACCGCAGTGAAATTAGGTTCTCTATCTACAGTGGCAGATGAGACGAGCGACAGTGACGACTACATGGGATCTGACTTCGTTCAAGTGCAAACCGATAAAAAACGAGAACTTGAATCTGAGAAGGAAATCCCGCCGGTTAAGAAGCTCGTGGTCTTGATGACTGAATCGCGGGAGAGAGGCTTAGAAAGGGAGCTGGGCAGCGACAATATTGGATTTAAGCTGCTGAGCAAAATGGGCTTTCAGCCGGGCACAGGGCTGGGACTCAAGGAGTCAGGACGAACGCAACCCGTGGATGTCAAAGTACCAGAAGGGCGTGGTGGATTAGGGCGTGCCGAAGAAGAGCGTCGTCGTGAAGATGCTGCACTCGCTGCTTCCAAGGCAGTGGAGATTAGCCGCTCCAGCCAATGGCAAGAGCATCAGCAGGAACGTTTCCGGCATCGACGCCTCACAGTTGTAGCCTCTAGAGCTGCACTGGCAGTTCGAGATCTCGATGAGCGTGCAGGCCTGCCTCGGTCTGAGCTTTGGCCCGTTGAAGATAACGAACCTAGCGATGCACTCGAAATTGAAGGTGACACCGAAGAGGAGAGAGTTCCACCCCAAGAAATTCAGTTGGTTGCCGCTCGAGACGGCAGTGAGTACGCGAGAAAGACGGACAGCATTTCCACAGATGCAACAGCTCGCGGTTCAAACTCGGTTTTAACCGCTGCAGAGCTGGAATTGCAGCTCCTGCAGTGCGTGGATTACCTCCAAACCAAGCATGAATGGTCTCTTCTCCATGGCTGCTCTCAAACCGATCTTAAGAGCCGCTGTGTTGATGGCAGTCAAATTCCGGCGACCGCTGAAGATGAAGTGCTAAAGCTATTAGAAGAGCAGTGAATCACATACATGAATTGCCTCTCCCATAATGCCCTTGCCATTCAATTCAGTTCTATCAATCTTAATCATGTTGTCGCTATAGAATAAAACCTATCACTAGCTCTGCACTTCGATTGGTTATTTTATGATCTATGATCTACGACTGCGACTTGAATTTCCTGGTGTCTTAGATCTAATATTATGCCCTGAATTGTGAAAATAAATCACCAGAGAGAATCGCAAGTGCAACTGACAAACCAACCAAAGAAATACTGACGTGCCTGGCCTTTGCATAAAAATAAGAAATTCTGAATTATGAAATATGAAATTACGCCCCATGTGCCATCTACATGTATCATTCAGGTGGATTCTGGGTGAATTCATTGGTTCGTGCTCCCTGAGCGATATCTTAGTTCGTTAAAAGGAATCTTGAGTACTTAGATGCCTCTCGTCTAAAATTAAGTCCTGAGAAAGGCGATGGATAATTAAATTTTATCTATTAATTCCTCTATTGCCCATCTATTACTCCAGAGTACAAAGCATCAAAGCATTCAGCTCAGAAATTACATACTAGCAGTACGTAGGTACGTACGAGCGCGCTATGTGCGCAATATGAACCTTCTCATAGTAGAGTTATATTGGCTGGCGCGTTTCATTATTCTGCCCGTGTCGAGCCTTCTGGTTTCATCACTCTTGATCGCTCATCTTTTTCATGATGATTATGTGGATTGAGATGAGTCAACTGAGATATCTTGATGATGTGGTTGGTTGTTGTAACTCTGATTTTGTAGAATTGAGGATAAGTCCTGCCCACTACTCTCGTTTGGATGCGACGAGTCTTCCGCTGTGTTGCTACAGTGGAGCGAAGATTTGTTCTCAACGCATTCTTCTTCTGCTTCTCCTGTGAAGTGAAGAACTTGAGGCCGGTAGATGTCTGGACCAGTTCTGCCGTCGTTTATCGACACGTTCTCCTTTGTTTCATAGACCTACGAATGCATCAAACGGGTGTGAATAGATTCAATCAAAGACGTGAGATTTGGAAAAAAAACAGCTTATTCGTAGCTCATCTTTGACAAACAATTCGTTTTGTACTCACATTTTTATTGCTTTGCTCTGAAAGAAGTGAAGTGGGGGTAGTCTTCGATAAATCACTATCTGAAGTGGAGTTTAGGTTGCTATTCGTCGTAGCTCTTTCGGGAGAAGTAAAGGGTGCGCTGTTTACATCGGACTCAATTGTTTCTGAACTTGTGTGCGGCGACGATTCTGCGCCAGATAAATTATTGTTGCATAAAGTCTCACGGGAGTGTCCAGATGGCGACATGCTCACAGCGCACTGATTTTTTCCTGCGATATTGTTCTCTGCTTCGACATCATCTGTGTCCTGGTGTTCTCGCTCCCAACGCACATCAGGTGACAAATCGTTCTTTTCTTCGTCGGCAAAGACGGCACCATGGAGACCTCCATGCACATTTGGAGGGGCGTCAACGCATCCACTGGTTACTGCTCCACTTGAATCATCATGCATAGCGCTTGAGTTATCAATTTTCGAAGTATTGAGATCTTCAGGGTGATATTCTATTGGCAAAAGACCCTTCTGAGCGCGATCATAGTCGTCGTCAGCGAGCTGAAACTCTTTCTCAACGAAACTGCGAAGAGATGATATTTTCGTTTGAAGGGCGTTTATCTCAGTAAATTCAACTTGAAATGATGCAATCCGCGCGAGCGTGATTGCATGTTGCTGCGCAACAAGCACCTGATGAAAAGAAAATTAACAGCATCGAGAGGATTTTTAGAAAGCGCGCCGAAATCGAGTTCATCGAAAAGGAAACATTCAGATCTAAGTACAGACCATGTTGTCGAGTCCACCCCGCTCAAGAGCCGTGAGTGCATCTCGATACTGCTTGATCTCCGTTAGAGCCTTGCGCGATTCCTTGCCGAATTCAGTGTTGCATTCAGAACGCGACCAGTAGTTCCTCTTACCAACTGCACTTTCCAAGTTTGGATCCGAAGATTGAACATGGTGATTACCCCGCATCGATGAGGATTTTTGCGCGGACTCCAATGGTGTGGCAATTGGAGCAGCTGCTAGTCGTGCAGCAGCAGCGCCGATTGCAGACGATGATTGATGGCGACGCTGCGGCTCCTCCGATGGTGCTGCTGCGATTGGGGGTGTGGCATATGAGCTTTCATGCGATGAAGCCACCGAAGATTGATCTTCATGCGACAGGTAAACTGAGGATTGATTTTGGCCCTCTTCCGCATTTTGACTTGTAGTTGGATGCGTCGTTGATCTTACTTGAGGTCGGCCGCCTACTTTTTGTCGAGGTGGTAATTGCAGGGCGGATGATTGGGAGCGCTCTACGAGCTGAGGCTGAGGCTGAGGCTGAGGCTTCAGCTGTGGCTGTTGCTGACGTTGCTGCTTTGGCCGCGAGGATTGGTAACTTGATGATATTTGCGGATTGGCCTGAACCTGTGTTGAATTCTCCGAAGGGCGGGAAAACAAACCTTCCCGACCTTCCCGGGAAACCTTTCTGGCAGTAGCTCCTTCTTGTTGTAGCTTCTCATGCTGAAGGTTCGGCTGATGGTGGTCCTTTTGTATCTCACGCCGCTGAAGATAATGATGCTCTTGTTGTTTGAGCGCATGTCCCCCAGGCAGCTGCTCCCATTGCTGCCCTTGCTCTTGTACTTTTGTGTGGTTGATTCCGTCTTCATGATGCAAATCCTGCTGATTTTGCTTTGAGCTCGAGGTCCACGTTTGCGCCTCGGCCCATTGTTGCGGCTCCCCCCCAACATCAATTTGACATGTCTCCTTTTCGTGTGTCTCATCGTGTCGATTGATTTCTTTCACGTAAATACCCGTGTTCATGGAATTGATTTCACTACCATTCTCATCGCTGTAGACGGTATGCTCATCTTTTTGCGTTTCGGAACTCTGCCCATTAGTATCTGTGTATGCGTCCTCAAGACAACGCCGGCCAGAATCGAGGCCTGATGCCGTACGGTTGCCGTGGATACTAAATGACCTCTCTAGATTGTTTTTATCAAAAAAAGGCTGCTTGAAGGTCGGGCGATTCTCAGGTTCGGCAGGTTCAGTTACATGCGCTGCCGCTGGAACAGGTGAACACAGCGGCCCCTCAGGACTAGGCGTGTCAAATTGGAGCCGCCGAGTCTCCGAATCTTTCGGGGAAGCGAGCTGCTGAGTCGAACTTTCTGTCTGTTTGGATCAAATACAAAAGTGAGGGGAAGTGTTGCTCTGGTGCAAATGTGCGGAGAACGCTTTGACTGATTTATGTACCTTCTTCCCGAATATGAATTTCTTTCCCGCGGGAACTCCTCCAGGAGGAGGAGCAGTAGCACGTGCGAAAGCACCAGTGATATTGGACGGATTCTCCTGTCTTTGAGGGACAGCGCCTCGGTTTCCAGGGAATGCTGATTGCAGAAGTTTAAGAATGAGAAGACTAGGAGCTTAAAAGGTATTTGTCCCTTGAGATAAGATTGGAAAGCACTCTCAAGGCCCTGACAACAAGCAACGCAGACTTACGCGAATTCGATATTTTGCTCTCTCCAATCCCTGGCGCAGCACCAGCTTTGTTTTTAAAGAAGTTCATAGGGGGAGCTGCTATCCTGTTCAGTACGGGTTTGCTCGAGGAGTCCGGCCAAGGAAGTTTCAGTCTTTCTTTTTTCATTCAAAAACGAAAAAAAACCTTCGGTTGTTGTGAAGGATGTGGCACCAAAATAAATTATTATACCACACACATACTGTATTAGTGAATGCGCTACACGCAGTGCTGGGGGCTCGGGACTGGGGATCGTGTGATCGTGGAAAATGCGACTACAAAAGTAGAAACACTCGTGGTGTGCCCTGCTCCATGATACAAAGCGGGATGCCGGAAGGTGTTACGACGGTATTGGACTCCTGCGGGCTCCTAGCATTCGCGCCTAATTTTGGTAAGTTTTGCGGCGCTTTCTCGCATCGTATGGGCTCTTCTATTCAACGGTTTGCTCCTAGTAGTCACTGACCCCTAACATTCACTACGCTGCATTCAGATGACTATGGTATAACCACAATTGAAGAGCTAGCCGACCAGGAACTCCTCCCGGACTCGGATTTACTGGACATCATTGGCCTCAGCTACTCTCAAATCGCCGCTTTGCGCGCATCCACTACTGCGCCCACTATACTTCAAACTAGAACTCCTGTGGTCGTTCCACCTCCTCAAGCTACAACGGAACCTCATGCAGACCTCTGGGATACCCTGGCTTCGCCGACAGACACTGAAGCAGAGCCAAAAAATTATATTGACCCCCCTTTTGCTGCACACACAGCGGCAGCAACTTCCGTAGGGACATTAGGGACATCGGCAGAAGCTTCGGCGGGTCATCCAGTGGAGGCTTTCTTTAGTGCATGTGGGCTTGGAGCCTTCGGAGAAGCAGCTGTACACTACGGGTACGCATCTGATATGCTGAAATACCCTATTCATTCTATGCCTAATTGCTCTTATCCTCGCTGCCCTTGTGCCTGTACTAGGTACGAAACAATCACCGATCTAATGGATCCGGGCCTCGTGACTCCGAGCGATTTGCAAGAACTGGGCCTTAATCCTCAGCAAATTGAATTGTTCAATTCAGCTATCCGTGCTGCTGCAAAGAATCAGCCAGGTCAACCACGACCAGCGCCAGCTGCAGCTGCGACGGCAACTGCGGGTTCCCTAGCGTCCTTCTCTGCTGCGTCGGTATCATCTGCCACATCTACAGGAGCATCTGCAAAATCAGTACCAGCGTCGGCGTCATCAGTGGCGTCGAGTCAGAGCCGCAAATCTTCCCTCGAGGACGCGCTTGCTGATGCTTCCTTGGCTGAAGCAGAGGCTGAAGCTGCGGAGCGAGAAGCGAATGCTGCTTGGGAGCGCACGGTAGCAACTGTAGAGCGCAACAAAGCGAGGGAAGCGGAAGCGCAGGCCCGTGAGCAAAGGCAGCAACAACGGGGGCAGCAGCAGATGGAGAGACTGAAAGATGAAGCTGAGGCGCAAAAGACTACAGCAGCAGTGGTGCTGCCATTTCGTGGTTCTGGAGCTGCAGTGGACGAAACTAAGAATACAAGAAATGGAAATACCATTAATGATCCAATATCATCTGCGATAAAGCCTAAGGCAGTTATCGACACGAGTTACCTTTCTTCTGACGACGATGACAGTGATGATGGTAATGTTTTGAATGAGAGAGATGTGGCGCCTATGTCATCGCCGTCATTGTCGTCTGGTTGGTCTTTTGTTCCGTCGATCTCGTCCTCCTCTTCGTCACAATCTTCAGCCTCATCTGCAGCACCTCCCGCTCCTTCATCTCCATCACCAGCGGTGCCATCTGCTCCTTCCGCTCCATTACCGACACTATCTGCCGCTCCGTCTGCATCATCGGCATTGTTAGTTGCTTCTACTACATTGGCGCCAATCACAGCAGCGACGGTGGTGGCACCAGCCGTCACGGTTCCATCAAAGCAACCCATTGCATGCCCCCGCTGTACACTGGAAAATGATGCAGCTGCCACACAGTGCGTAATGTGTGAGATGACGCTTCAAAGCTCCGCTTCTGGAACCTCTTCATCGGCTGCTCAAGCTTTAGCTCAGATGCGCAGCGGCCTCGCCGCTCATGATAGCCTTCGAGGAAGGACTCAAGCCCAAGGGCCATATCAAGAGTCGCAAAAAGAAGAAACTGAACCCGCTTTAGACGCAGCGACGTTGCCGCAACCGCCCTCTGGGAACAATTCAGTGGAAGTAGGCGTTGGTAGTACAACTGCTGGATTGATTGCTGGAGCCACAGCAATAACTGTAAAGCAGAAAGTAGCTGTACCATCTACCACGACTACTAAACCGCGCCTGAGCGCGCAAGGGTTGTTTGAGAGCATATCTGAAAGAGACCAAATTAGCACTGGTGCAAGAACTGTCGATACCGAAGCCAGCAATAATAGGAAGAGCAAGAGTGATACCAAGAGCGTGGCAATTGATCCCTCCGCTTCTTGGTTAGCTTTACTTTCTTTGCTGGGGATGGAAGTAAACGGGAACGAAGGAAGCATTGTAGAGGAGCTCTTAAGAGGCCATCCACAGGCAGCAAGTGAAATGGAGCGTGTATTGGCAGCTGTTGAAGTCTTGAAAGCTGATAATGCTAGTCTCAAGGCCAAAGCACAGCGCCCAGAAGCATCAAATGGAAATGCAGTAGGAGTAGCAGCAGCAGAAGTACCACCGATTCCATCCCAAATGCAGGAGAAGTCGAACTTTCTTGCGTCTACCACCGCGGCAGTGCCTGCTCTACCAGCGCCAAATTCGCAGCGGGCACCCTGGATGAGAATAGGGCGAAAAGTAAAAGGGCAGCACGAACCAGATCAGGTGACGCGAGAGGACACGAAGGCAGCTGAGATAGAGCGTGAGGGAGATTCAATTGAAATAGAAGAAAAGGAAAAGGAAAAGACTTGGTCGTGTACCATGTGCACCTTGAGCAACAAAGCAAGTGAGAAGGCCTGTGCCGTCTGTGGCTGGGAGCACTTACCTGGAACATCATCCTCTGTAGATATTAGTGCAACAGCCACGGCAACAACATCAGCGGAGAGTGCAACAGATAACGCAGCTACCACCACACCTGCAGCATCAGTGACGGGCGAATCCGCAGCCGCCGGAAGAGGTGTCGAAGTCTCAG
>Ga0136554_1000469_pt1 | contig 14852 bp, 6 predicted proteins | sample AntRauTorckE5431_FD_104637 | JGI IMG/M metagenome (GOLD analysis project Ga0136554, IMG submission 104637) | Saline lake microbial communities from Rauer Islands, Antarctica - Metagenome Torckler E5 #431 | ecosystem: Environmental > Aquatic > Non-marine Saline and Alkaline > Saline | place...
CTTACACTGATGAGAGCTACGGAGGAGGCCTCTTCATGGGCAGCAATGGCGTTCTAAATATGCAGGGCAGCACGTTCACGACAAATCGCGCCTATCAAGGCTCCGGAGTCTGCCTGAGTTCGGGAGTTGCGGCGTTGATTGAGGACTCTACTTTTGACAGTAACTCGCACTACGGCTACCGCACTAGTAGTACTTCAAGCTCAAACTGGAGCAGTCGCTACAGAAGCTATGGTAATTATATTTATCTGAGATATAGCTACATCAACTACAGTAGCAGCAGACGGTTAGTTCTCGCTTCTTATTTTTGCTTCTTCTAATTGGCGTCTCCTTCCTATCATTTTCTTGATTCGATTCGTAGGCTCAGGTATTTTCGCGTCGAGCGCTTCCTTGACAGTCACTGACACGACCTTCTCAGGCAATAGCATAACATCCAGTTACGTCGCATACGGTGCCGGTGCTTACTTGTCAAGCTGCACAACGACGATGTTGCGTAGCGTGTTTTCGAGCAATTACGCTGGTGACAGAGGAGGCGGCCTGTATATTGCAGGAGGCACAACCACCCTCAATCGCACAAACTTTGACTCCAACTACGCAGCATCGGGTGGTGGCTTGTTTGCAAGTGGTGGTATTCTTACCGTCTCAACGTCTTCCATTGGCTTGAATACTGCTATTTATGGAGGAGGCGCCTATGTTGCAGACAGTGCACAGTCAACTTGGGTTGAATGCAAGTGGTCCAGTAATGCAGTTACCGGGAGGGGTGGTGGCGCGTACATCACTGGAAGCGGGACATCTGTCGTTTTTATAGCGTACGACTTTTTCAGTAACACTGCTGCTTCAGTCTTGTATTATGATCTTTACGTTGCGACTGGCTCTACGTCCATATCAAATGGGTGTGCTGATGGAATGCATAATTTTGGCACTGACATTTTGAGGTGTTACGGCTGTCAGGCAGTTTACCCTGCCAATGTCTCGGAAAGTAACTGCAAACCTTGGTCTCTTAATTCTACTGCAAGTACAGCGGATCAATTAGCGAGGCAAGTGATGTTCAACCACACTATTAATCTCAAGTCGGACATTGATTTACGAAGTGAAGTTGCCGTTCTTGGAAACTTTGAGCCACTGACCAATCTTAAAATTGACGGCGCAGGCTTATGGCAGATATCAGGAGGTGACGCGGCCCGATGCTTCTACGTGGCAAACGCTCACACTGAAGTGCTCTTTGATGGAATCATAGTAACCAATTGTAGGGCGACAACTGAAAGCTTTTCCTTCAATTATGGTGCTGGAATGTTCATGGGCAAATATGCTGCCGTCTTTTTCCATGAGGTGAAAATTCTGAATTCTTCAGCCGTCAATGGTTATGGATCAGGACTGTACGTTGCAGACAGGGCGATGCTGAATGCAAGCTACTCCCATGTAAATCACAATCATGGTGGAAGTCAAGGAGCCGGTATATATGTTGACTCTGGATCAGTTGTGGACCTTTTCTTTGTTGTCTTCCGCGGCAACCAGGCTACAAGCAGCGGCGGAGGTTGCTATAGCAATGGAGGCACACTGCAGCTTCAAAGTTGTGCTTGGTATTCTAATGAAGCTCTGAATTCGGTCGGCGGAGCTCTCTATCTTAGTAGCTCTTCATCCATCACAAAGCTTATGACATATGAGTTCTATTTGAACACCGCAGCATCCTACAACGACGTCTATAAAGCGAGTGGTACACTCATCGTAGACAACGGGTGCTCTGAGGGTGAATACACATATGGGTCAGGTATCTTGCTCTGTTACGGGTGCACGTTGACGTATCCAGCCAACCTTAGTCACACGCAGTGCAGGCCGTGGACTGCCAATGCAGAAGTGCAAAGTGGGCGCGAACTTGCTGGCGCCGTGATGCACAACAGCACTGTGAACATCATTCAAGATGTCACGGTGTTTTCTGAAGTAGCTGTGGTGGGATACATACCATTGACCGGTGTTGTCTTTGATGGCGATGGGGTTTTCACCATTTATGCAAGTCAGGAACAGCAGCGTCGCCGTGCGCTTCTCGCAACAGCTACCACAAGGTAATGATTTTTGTGATAATGCTTCGGAATCTATATATTGATTTGCTTTCACTTGTGCCATTGAATGCTTTGTAGGTGCATATACATTGCCAACGCGCAAACAGAGTTGACCTTGCGAGGAGTCGGGCTCTCTGGCTGCGAAGCAACCAGCAGTAGCTTTAATGGTTATTACGGAGGCGCCGTCTTTCTCGAATCCGGTGCAACCTTGAATGCAATAAATACAACTATCAAAGAAAGCAAGGCCGTAAATGGTCAAGGGGGTGCTATTTATTCCAGTGGAAGTGCAGTTGTGAATCTCTACGATTCGCACTTATCAACCTCGGAGGCCAATCATGGTGGTGGAATTTTCGCCGAATGGCCAGCTAAACTTTCCATTTATGGCAGTACTATTAGCAGCTGTGTCGCAGTTGAATCTGGTGGTGGTATATATATTGAAGGAGTCACGACCTCTTCGTCAGGAATCACGCAGTCGATCCTGACTATGGCCGAGAGTATTGTTGATTCAGGAATCGCGCGTACGTACTATGGCGGCGGTTTGTATATCGGCAGGTATTCAAAGGTCTCCTTATCAGGGACAGTTGTCTCGTCTAATATTGGCTACCGCCATGGCGCTGGAATATACTTCCATGGCACGACATCATACAAGGACACAAAGTTCTCGATGGCTGATCGGTGCGTCGTACGTAACAACACTATCATTGGAGGGGGCTCTGACGACTCATTTTCTGGCACAAGGACGTACCACGGTGCAGGCGTATGGGTCTCATCGGACATTATCGGAAACATTTCAGAAACTCGTTTTGAGGGCAACACAGGCGCCACTTACGGTGGTGGTAAGCATGACTTGAGTGAAGTCTCATTTTGCATCGTTTGTTCTCTCATGTATGTTATTGATGATATTTTCTACTGGTTCAATTGTGCGTGTGCTTTTGCAAATATTAGGCATTGGCATTTCTACTGGTGCAGCTATCACCTTCAAGGATGTGTCCTTTTTGCACAACGAAGCCAAGTATCGAGGAGGAGGTCACTACCAATGTGAGTGCCTAAATCATAGAGTGTCCGAAGAGGACTAATCAATAATTTGGATAATTTCATACTTGAGGCGTGTATATGAGGTCGACACGAGTTGAAACCAAGATTTCTGTTTGCTGTCAGTTCTTCTCTCGTTTAATCGTGATCCGCAATTCACCTCTTGAACGTCTAATCGTCTGATATAGATGGCGCTTCTTCACACCACTACCGGTCGAGATATATCAACAATTATGCCGGCTCCTATGGTGGCGGGGTAAGTCTGTAAATAAAATCTATTCTTTTTTTTTGTGATTCTTCTAATCTTTGCTCGTAACTCATTCGTTGTGATTACGCACTCACAGGCTTATTTTGGAAATTATGGCGTCGGGCATTACTATAACTGGGAATTTGAGAGTAATACTGCTGGATATGCTGACTACGCCGACGTAATTACGACCACTTACTTCTACAGCCATGGTGGCCGAGTATACTGGAACCGTGTGTGCCCCGAAGGCACTTCTAATTTTGGTCGTAAAATCCTACGGGGTGGCAACAACTTTGCTTACGTATATCCCGCCAATTTGACCGAGGCTGAGTGCGCGTCGCATAATGGCACGTTGATAGCGCATACACAACATGAGCTTGAAGCTGGGGTCTTGAATTCGCAGCGCACTGAGTTGGCCCGTGATATCTACTTAACGCATGAAGTAGCTGTTTTGGCCTTCACAGAACTTACAGGTCTAGTCATTGATGGACGTGGGCACACTGTGGATGGTCGTAGTCAGCATCGCTGCTTTTACCTCGCAAATGCTGGTTTAGAGGTGACTCTTATTGACCTCGTGATTGCCAACTGCTACGCAGATTCTAACAGCTACAGCGGTAGCTACGGCGCTGGGGTATTCGTGGGTTCGGGCATCACGCTCACTTTGCATAGTGTCACTGTAAGCAATTGCTCTACCATATCAGGATACGGTGGTGGTCTCTACCTTGGCACTTCAGTCGCACTTGTTGCGACTAAGAGCACTTTTATGGAGAACGAAGCGCTGGAGGGTGCAGGGATATATTTGGTGGCATCGGGTGCGACCACCGTCTCTTTACAAGACTCTTTCCTGAAAGCCAATCGTGCAGACCGCCAAGGTGCAGGCCTCTATGTAGGAAATGGTATCACCATAAGTCTTGAGCGCTGCACTGTTCACGCCAATGAAATCACGAGCAGCAGCAATAGTGATGGTACCGGTGGGTACCACGCGGCAGGGTGCTATTTTGGAGGCTCCACTAAGGTGAGCATTCTTGACTCATTCATCACGCATAACATTGGGGCTAGCTGGGGTGGTGGCTTCTTGGCATGGACCAACTCTGTCGTCGAGCTTACGAACACAGTCGTGAAGGGCAACATATGTAAGTACCGTGGCTGTGGCGCTTTTAATTACCTCAATTCAGCCTCAGTGATTGGATCAACTTTTGCGGGTAATTCTGGTGGTAATTATGGCGGTGGGTTGTACATGACTAGTTCTACTTCTCTCGAATTGTTGGCATACATGTTCTATGACAACTCCGCAACGGATCAAGCCTCCTCAGACCTTTACGCTGGCGGATCGGAAACAATCGGTAATGGTTGCCCGGTTGATGCACCGAACAACTTTGGCCATGGCATTTTATACTGCTCAGGCTGCAATGACATTTACTACCCTGCGAATTTGAGCTCCAGCGGCTGCGAAGCTAATGCCACTAGCGCATCAGTAAGCTCAGCATTTGAGTTGGAATCTGCGCTGCAGAGTGACCGCGTCATCTCATTGGAAGCGAACGTGTATATAGTTTCGGAAGTAGCAGTGTTGGGCTTTTTACCGCTTACGGGTGTGGTAATGGATGGACAAGGCCGCTATAAGGTCGATGGCCAAGATCAGCACCGATGCTTCTTTGTGGGCAATGCTGCGACTGAGCTCACTTTGCGTGCCTTAAACGTGTCCAATTGCGCTGCTTCGACCAACTACTACGTGGGCACGACTTCAGGGATGACGTTTTACGGTGGAGCTGTCTTTGTGGACAACAATGCAGTATTTGCTATGGTGCAGTCGGCGTTGTTCGGCAGCAGTGCTGCCAGCGGCTACGGCGGTGGGCTCTACGTGGGTACGGATAGTACCTTTGCAGCCATCAACAGTACGGTCGCATTTAATTCTGTTTCCGAGAACGGGTTAGGCGCGGGCTGTTACATTAGCACGGGTGCCTCCTTCGACGCCAACGGCTTTCATGTGCGTTATTGGATTCAGAGTCTTAGATTAAATTTGTCTCCTCTGCATCTGACACGCATCTGTAATAATAGTATCCCTTAATGCTTCATTATTAGCTTCATTTTTTAACTCGATATTCTCGGCTCATTTGCTGCAGGTACATCATAATCATGGCGCCAATAACGGTGGCGGCTGCTATTTCGTCAACTCGTATGATATTAGGGCATCACGCTTCGTCGTGGAAGACAACGCTGCGTCGGGTTACGGCGGTGGCCTAGTCCTTGCGGCTGGCCAAGCTATATTCGAAGATTCGCGGGTTGAGCGCAACACTGCCGCTACTGGCAATGGCGGTGGGATCTGGGTGGGCTCCAGTTCGACTATCCAACTGACGAGGACTCGAGTGTCAGAAAACGTATTGACAGCAGCTGGAAATGGCGCCGGACTCTTTTTGAGCACAAATGTGGACGCTTCTTTGATAAATTGTGAGGTAATGAGCAATGAAATCATGGCTGGAACAGCTTATGGAGGTGGTATTTTTGCGAATTCGTACGTCTTACTGACGGTGAATGGCACGCGTATATCAAATAATGTATTGAAAAGTGCTGGCCACGGTGCAGGAGTCTACACGGCTGCGGCAACTACTCTTAGCATGCACTTCAGCAACGTTTGCGGCAATGCTATTGAGGGCTCAGGGCATGGTGGCGGTATCGGCAGTGCTTCGTACAGTTCTTCGTACATTACCATACTGATCACAAACAGCAATATTACGAACAATGTGCTCACTTTAGGGAACGGCGGGGGAGTATTTGTCAATCACTACATTACTTTTACGATGGAATACACGATAATCGCTCGAAACCGCATTGCGGGAGATGGTAGCGGAGGGGGTGTTTACTTTTCAACTGTCACAGTGAATGAGATGACTGGTTGTGATATTGAAAGAAATATATTGGATGCCTCAGGCGATGGAGGTGGATTATTCGTCTCTTCGAACATTCCGTTGACAATGAGCGGAGCACACATCTCTGGCAACGCTGTTTTGGGCTCTGGTAGTGGTGGTGGTGTCTACATTTCAAGCAGCGCAACCCTAACTTTATCTGGATCTGAATTATCTAATAATGCACTATTTTTGGGCAATGGTGGAGGCTTATACTGTGCGTCGAGTGCGACGATTACGATGAGTGGTGGGTGCGAAATATCGCACAATTTCGGTGCCACTTTCGGAGGCGGCGTTTACCTTAGCACTAGTGTAGTTGCGAACTGGCAAGACGTGATGCTGCGCTACAACAAAGGCACCAGTTTAGCTCGAGGTGGCGGCTTGTATGTATCAACTTCTGTCACTCTAACATTTGTGTATGTGCGCTTCTATGGCAACGTTGTCTCAGTACACGGTGGTGGTCTCTTCCTTTCTGGCAGTGGCGTGTCTGCGTCCCTCACCCGATGCGACTGGCAGCGCAATTCTGCTTCGGCCAACGGTGGTGGTATATATGTGACCTCTGGCGCAGCTGTATCACTATCTGGGTACTCTTTTGGCAACAATACATCCGCTGGTTTGACGCCAAATGAAGGCTACGACCTTTACTTCGTGAACTTTGCTGCGAGCACATTTGGCTTCAGCACTGCCTGCGCTTCGGGGGAAAGCAACACTGGCGCAGGCTTAATGGGATGCTACGGGTGTGCTTTAACGTACCCGGCCAACTTGAGTGCTGCTGCATGCCAGGTGTACAGTACCACCAAGACGGCATATTCACAGGCCCAGCTTGAAGATGCATTGATATCTGACCGCACGGTGACGCTAAGTGCTGATCTATGGTTGACGGGTCCAATTACGGTGCTTGGGTTTCAAACGCTGACAGGGTTAGTGATCGATGGACAAGAAGTGTACACGCTCGACGGTCAAGGATCACACCGTGGAGTGTATGTCAGCAATGCTGGGACGGAAGTTACGCTGCAAGGATTGACGCTTGCGAATTGTCGCGCCACGGATGCCAGCTACGGTGGCAGCTACGGCGGTGCTCTATTTATCGATGCAGGAGTGGAAGTTACACTGACAGAAGTTACGATGCGCAACAGCTTTGCAGTCAACGGCTGGGGTGGAGGTGCTTACATTGGCGCCAACAGCTTATTCACCGTATCGCACGGCTACTTCTTATTCAACTCAATAGACAGTGAAGGCGGTGCCGGAGTCCAGACGCATGGTGCTGGAGCTTATTTGAGCGAGGGTGTAACAGCCACTATATCTGTGGCACATTTCCGGAACAATCGCGGCGCGGGAGACGGAGGTGGCCTTTACGTATCTTCAGGTTGCACTCTTGACTTAGACTTTGGTCATTTCGAATCCAATCACGTGAGCGGCAGCGGTGGTGGTCTGTTTATGAATGGTACCTCAGAGGCGCTTGTCCGAAGCACCAAATGGTTTGGTAATCGTGCCAATGGCGCCCTGGGTGGGGGTGGCCTTTATGTGGCACCAAATGCTGCAGTCGACTGTACGGGGCATGTGTTTTTGAACAACAGTGCCAATGCCGCAGCTGGTGGCTTGGGCGATGACTTGCACCTCGATGGATCGTTCACGGTGCGCTCCAACTGTGCTGGTGGGAGCTACACCTCGGGTGAAGGTATTTTAGCGTGTGAAGGGTGTAGTTACGACAAAAATGGTGATGGAATCATTGATTTGGTGACTTACCCTGCAAATCTCACGGGTGGTTGTACCCTTTGCGAGGACGGATATGGATCTGATACTTTCGACTCGTGCTGCGGCTCCACTTACTGTGAAGACACAACCCCAGTGTGCAGTGACTACCAAATTAGTATATGCCCGGTGCCTACGCCTTTACCGTCGCCGATGCCGTCGCCTCTACCCACACCGTTGCCCACCCCACTTCCGAGCAGTGCGCCAACACCAACGCCAACGTCCATGCCTTCGCCGCTTCCTACGCCTATTCCGTCGTCGGCACCAACTTCTTCTCCTTCACCTCAGCCTACTCCTGTCCCAACGCTGATGCCAACACCTTCACCGTCGCCCGTACCTTCACTAATGCCCACGCCAGTGCCAACTTTGATGCCGACGCCTGCACCAACACCGGTGCCATCGTCAACTCCCACGCCAGTGCCCTCACTCGTGCCGACGCCATTACCAACAATTGTGCCTTCACTGGTGCCCACGCCAGTGCCAACTTTAATGCCTTCGCCGGTAATTATCGTTTTGTGCCTTTAAGCTCTTATATTTATTACCCTTTCTACTCAAGATCAAGCTTCGCCCTTACCCATGACGTTTCTGTGAGTCTTCGTTCCATAACATTTTACCCTATCTCCACTACGATGAATTTTGATGTAGGTCCCTACCATTGAGCCGACCCCGCTTCCGACGATTCTTCCGTCGCCAGCGCCGAGTCGACCAACCAAGTACCCTACGCCGGTGCCGACGCCAGCGCCCACTCCAGTCCCAACTTCTGCACCAACTTCGGTTCCTACACTGGGTCCTACACCGTCTCCAAGTTCGTTTCCGACGTCAACTCCGACCTCCTTGCCTACACTTACTCCCTCGAGTGTGCCAACTTCCACGCCAACTTCAGTGCCCACGCTCTTTCCCACTCCAGCGCCAAGCCGCCCTACAAAATATCCAACCCCAGTTCCGACGCCGTTGCCCACTCCACAGCCCTCTGGAGTCCCTACATTGCTTCCTACCCCACTTCCAACGCCTTCACCTACACCGCTGCCGTCTGAGGTTCCTACTTTACTTCCCACCTCAGCACCAACGCCTTCGCCCACTCCACAGCCCTCTGGAGTCCCAACATCGCAACCGTCCTTTGCTCCAACTGCACGACCATCACCAACGCCGTCAATGAACCCTATATCCGCACCGAGCCCAAGGCCTACTCCAAAGCCATCGCCATTGCCCACCCCAGTTCCTAGTCTGCTGCCCTCACCGCTGCCCACAATTTCACTCTTACCAACTCCTTTGCCTTCTTCGGCGCCTTCTGCGCTTCCTGCACCTGCGCCGACTCCTGAGCCGAGCATATCATCTTTTATAGAGCCAATAGCGGCATCTGAAGACTTCGAAACAGCTGTAGGACGGGCATCTGGCGCAGCTCTCTTGGCTGCTTTGGGCACTCTCACCTTTGGTAGCACAATTGGTTCCAGTGTAACCGGCTCAATTGGCTCATCGGTTATGAACTCAGTTAATGGAGGCGGTGCAGGTGGCGGTTCTCAATTCCAAGGTTCACATAATCACGCTGGCGACCCACTTTCGTTACTCTTCCTCGTGCAAGGTATCGCTGTCACAAGCAAGCTTCGCAGTGCTCCAAAAGCATATCGACGCGACTTCGCAGGCAGCCTGAAGGTCTTCAACCTCCAGGGTATTGAGCCTCCTCGTTGGGCGTATTCGTTGACGAACGTCATATTTAGTGACCGAGCAAGATCCTATTTCATCGACACGCGTCGTCGGCTAACGTGGTACAATCATCAGACCGGGGTGGCTGCTTACGAGTGTCCGTGCACTTTATCTGGTTCTTCCGTGGTGCGCTCGACCTCAACTTCAGTCTCGTGGGTATTTCCCGCCAATCAAAACAAGTATTACTTTTCTACAAATTCTGACTTTGTTCTCCCAAGTGTGTTCACGATAGAGACGTGGATAAAGCCGTACTCAACCTCGAGCGCTTACACCTGGTGCGTTAACCTCATTTGAGTCTATAAATTGCATGTTTACGATCGAAATCAGCATAGACGTAAGCGTACAGTTCACTTTGAAACAAGCAGTATAGAATTCATGGTTAACCTTGATAGGAAGATAATATTTTTTTATTGCAGTCAATGATATAATGTATGTCAGTGATTGAGGTGAATTGTTCGTTATTCCTCAATATGAGATGTCCACTACTAAGCTCGAATTCATTGAGTTAAGCCAAACTGTATCGTTGTGTCCACAGGTTCAGCTGGTCATCAAGTACAAAAAGCAGTTGCATCAGTATTGATGGCAGCACATTTACATCAACTACCGCGTGGCATTACGTTGTGTTGACTTGGGACGGATCCTCAATGGTGCTCTATATTGACGGTGTCGTTACGACGAATGGTGTCAACGCAAATTTCGCAGACTGCCTCCAGTATACGGGCAAATTGATTTTTGGGCAAGATGGTGATTTCACTCCGGGAAAGAATTTAGGTATGGAGCAAAACTCCGTGGCAATGTACAATCGTGCATGGGCCAAGTCTGAGATCTTCCCCGGAAGAAGATATGTTGTCTCCGATGACATTGACCTTCATGCATTGTGGAGGGACGGTAGTGGAATAGATACTACAGACAAAGAATTTGACGCCAAAATCGAGGCATCATCTTTAGGAACCAGCATCACGGAATCTATCAATTTCGATGGGTGGTTGTACCGTTCTACGGTGTCGTCAGTTTCATGGATCTTTCCAGAGTCGCAGTCTACTTATCATTTTTCATCTGCGCATAACTTTGTACTATCCTCGAAGTACACCATTGAAACTTGGATCAAGCCGTACTCCACATCTAAGAATGCGTTCTGGTAAGTCTAATCAAGGGTGCTAATTTTTTTACTTGTTTGATATTGTAATTTTGTTCTTCCACAGGTTCACCTGGTCAGCAGGCTCAAAAAGCAATTGCATCAGCATCGACGGCAGCGCGTTTTTGAACGCCTACTCGTGGCATTACGTAGTGTTAACTTGGGACGGTACTTCAATGGTGCTCTATGTTGACGGTGTTGCCACGACGAATGGTATCAACGCAAACTTTGCAGACTGTCATCAGTACACAGGCAAATTGATCTTTGGACAAGATGGTGAATTCACAGCAGGTAAGAATCTAGGAATGGAGCAAGATACTGTCGCTGTCTATAACCGAGCATTCAACGCATCAGAGATCGTCTCAGGACGACGCTTTGTTGACGGTGACCACTCGAATCTGTATGCGCTATGGAGTGACAGTAACGGCGTAGACGCCACGGGTAATGAGAATCTAGCCACCATCAGTGTAACGTCGACAAACGATGGTGTCGTTGAGATTTTAACTTTCGAAGAACAAGACGAACCCTGGGAATCCAAAGCATCACGAGCAATGCGAAAGCATACATTTTGGGTGATTTTTGCCTTGACCCTCACTCTCGTGTTGCATCTAACATTTCTGAGGATTGCACGGCTATGTGGGTATTCTAGAAACCAAATTCAAGGTGGATACCGCTTTCCGCACATCGAAATCAAAGTGTTTTTGGCCATGTCACTAGGGATGCTCGACACTTCCATTGGAGTGCTGTGCGCTCGAAATGCAGCCATGGGTTGGAAAGTGGTGGCTTTGGTACAGATTACGTTCATCATTGTGTTTATTACCTGGCTCTTTAAGCTAAGTTACGCCTTTCGAAGTAAGTCGTCATGGAAGCCTCTTGCAAACGTGACCCGCCGTGGCCGGCGTCCTCACGATCACATGCTGGGTGAGAACAGCTCCATGGGGGGCTATCTGTCATTTGCCGAGATCATGAAGCTCGCACGCGAGATGGGCATGACGAAGCACGAGGGCCGAGCCCTTTTCAAGGAACTGGATGTCGATGGCATCGGTATCCTAGATTACGATGAGTTTAGCGTTCTTTTCAGCGACGAAAAGGCTCCCCTAGCGATGCAGCGAGCGCTCAATGCTAACGGTAAAATGCCAACAGAGAAGGTTCCTTGGCAGCGCAGTACCCCATTAGAAGGCGCTGCTGCTTTGATCCTCGCAGCTCGATGTGAATCGGGCAAGTGGACTCCTAATGTCAAGGGCAAAGACATCAATAATGCATATGGTCTTCTATTCAGCAAATTTACACCGAAGCATGTCAGCTACTACCCAGCGTCTGTCGTTCGTTTCATTTGTATTGCTTTGATTGTGAACGCTTTGGCTCCATGGGGATTCATTCAAGTTATTGTATTGTGCGTCCTGGAAATATTCACCTTCATCTCGCTCATACTGTACGCACCTTACATCTTCCTGGCGGAGACGCGATCGGAGTGTACGAGCTTTTTGTTTCGGTTTCTGACGCAACTCATTGCACTTCTTGGGTCTCTGGGTGCTTTCCCAGAGGCTACCACCTCAGTGTTTATGGTGAACTCTCAGCTATTTGCCATTGTGCAGAATGCACTCACCCAACTTCTTCCGATGATATTAGTTCTCATAGGGATCGTATCAATGCTTTTCTGTCCAAGTGGAGAGCCAGATTCCAGTAACACGAATGGATCTTTCGACCCTTCAGCATATTTACTAGCGCGGACTGACGTGAAGCTAGACAACAAGCCCTTTGCGTGGGGTGCGACGTCAGGGGCAGCCCTATACGGCGGCACGTATCTCGGTAGTCACAAGATTGTCTCAAAGCGTTTTAATGTAGGCGGCAGAAGTGATTTAGTCGGACATTCGAGATCTGAGGCTGAAGCTGCAGCAGCACTGGAAGTGGCCCGATTGGCCGATCTTGCTCATCCTTGCCTCGTCAAGATATTTGGAACAACGCCTGAATCGATTAAGAACGGTAAAAACCGCAGTAAAGGTAGAAGCAGCAAGAGCAGTGGCAATACTGAGCGCACTGCGGGTGACCTAGATTCCGTAGAGGCGGGGGCAATTGTAGATAACAATGGGGCGCCAGGTCTGTTTATGGTGATGGCGTACTGCAGTGGCGGGACTCTCGCTACGTATTACCCAGAAGAGGGATTCAACAAAAAGGAACTGGTTCGAATTACCAAGGAAGTCTTGAGCGCTTTGTCTTTCCTTCATGAACACGGCGTAGCGCATCGAGACTTGCGCCCAGAACATGTGCTACTCAATGATCCAAAGCAAAGAAGTGTTCGATTGAGCGGCCTGTTTGGTCATGCTCGTCTCGGCAACAGCTCTGGTACTCTCAACCACCACAGTAAAGGCAGCCAACCTGATCAGCCAGATAAAGTAGCGGAAGATGGAGACATGAACTTTGCCAATGGTAGTGCTCCAGTTGACGCCCTGATCTTAGGTCATCCCGCCTACTCAGGCCCAGAGCTCTTTGCGGGTGATGATGAGTTGTTGAAGGTGAAGTACTTGGCGGCAGACGTTTATGCGCTAGGAATCATGCTATGGGAGCTGTGGTTCAAGCGACAGCCACATGAGAACAAGGCCGTCCATGAAATCATTGCGTTTACAATGACTAGACTCCGCCCGGCTATAGTTCCAGGCAAAGGTGGCATACCTCCAAGCCACCCAGAGCCACCGAAGCCGCTAGCGAAGCTTATCAAGGCGTGTTGGGCGCAAGAACCGCTAGAAAGGCCCCCAATGTCCGAGGCAGCTGCGTCGTTTGAGAAAGAGGTGGGGCCTGCAGTGTTAGCATTGGCGGGCGATATCACAGCAGGTAGCGCCCTTGCTGCGAGGCGAGCCAAGATGAAGGCTGCTGCTGCTGAGAAGCGCCCACAAGGTAAGCAACGACAAGGCATTGAAAGCAAATGTGACGATAACAGCGACTCCATCGCACAACTCTCCGCAGATGAAGCCGTGGAATTGCGACAGCACTTTCAAGTAGCGATTGATGGGGCGAACAGTGGCGCAAAATTTGGTGGCCGTTGCGACGGCCTTGGAAAGAAGGCCTTCAAAACTCTTGTTAGAGATATCATGGCAGCAGATCGATTCAGTGAAACTTCGCAATCCACTCGTGGCAATTCTTTTGGCAAACCTTTGGGTACGCCACTTGAATCACCAAAAGATGCTGCCAAGGTTGATGTCTCAGGTCCGACGGATGCTGACTTAAATGTGGCCTTCTTGATCGCCGACGTCGACGGCAATGGCAGTGTAGATGAAGACGAGTTTTTGGCCCTGTACGCACTTGTGAAAGCGGGTAAAGTGAACGGATTAAGTGGCGGCAGCAGTCGTTTCTTTGGGATGTCCATTTGGGGCAAAAAGAGGCAAAGCAGAGGTTCGAAGGCTGATACGTTCCGTGTCGCGCTAGCAGCGACAGCAGCTTGTGAAGGTATGCGCAACGGCAGCAGCGGCGAATCTCAAGCTGCTCTCCGTCGAGCTGCTGAGAAGAACGCAGCCGCTTGGCAAACCGAAGTTAACGCGCTGCGTGTCAAGTTCCGCGAAGCGTGTGCCCTCGCTCTTCAGCCAAACAATGGTGGAAGTCTGGGCAGGAAGAGTAATGCCACTTCAGTTGGCGCAGCGGTGGTTGCATCTGAGCTGGAGAAAACTGACTTCAAAAACCTTGTCAAGAAGCTGGCACTGGAGCGGAAAATCCCACAGCCCTTTGATGTGGACTTAGAGGCAGCATTTGAACTTGCTGACGCTGACAACTCCAATTCTGTGGATGAGGAAGAGTTCGTGAAGCTTTTCACTCTAGTTGCGAACGGTGAAGTGCACGGTCTTGGCGGAGGCGGCGGCGGCGGCAGCAGCGGTGGAGGCCTTGGAGGTATCCTTGGAGGTGTCCTTGGCAGCAAAGGTGCTGGTGCAACACAAGCAGGAGCAGGCAACACTGCCAAGTCAGCACGCGTGCAGGCTTCAATAGTGGGAGGACTCCCTATGCTCACGCCTGAGGAAGTTGACGCGCTTCGGCGTGCCTTTCCC
>Ga0136554_1000473_pt1 | contig 14816 bp, 15 predicted proteins | sample AntRauTorckE5431_FD_104637 | JGI IMG/M metagenome (GOLD analysis project Ga0136554, IMG submission 104637) | Saline lake microbial communities from Rauer Islands, Antarctica - Metagenome Torckler E5 #431 | ecosystem: Environmental > Aquatic > Non-marine Saline and Alkaline > Saline | place...
ATGAGCTCACAAAGGGTTGACTTCAAACTTGCCTTACAAAAAAAACTGCCTGTTAGCCTTCTTATTCTTGCCCTGGCCCTTCGGGGCCTGTGAGGAGTATGCGAGCCAAAGGAAACCACACTCAGCTTAGATTTGACCCAATTCCAACAACCATACCAACAACGCCTAGAACCACGAGAGCTACGTCGCCCACCACAAGGATAATAAGCTGCCAAGTGCTCATCTCGCTCAGCCCTCTTCTATCGAAGCTTGAGGTGTGTTCCTCAGAGTCGAGTGAAGTTCGCGACGACGCTCGAACTTCACGGCCTCCTGCTGCTTTTTCTTCCTGCTTCTCGCCATTACATTGAGCAGAAGCCCAAGCATGCCGCACGATGATGATGTGCATCACTGCTGGAAGAATGAAGCAGATTGTCATGTCGCATATGCACCCGATGAGGGAAAGCACGAGAGCAAAGTTTGGAAACCGAACTGCGATCACTGTCGCGCTTACTACCACGAGGAGCCTTAGAAAGAGCCATGGTTGTGCTTCTTCCGGCTGCTGCGATTCGGTGCCTCCTTCCTCAGTTTGTGCTTTCCCTTCGTGAGACTTATCATCAGCCATAGTGGAATCCGATGCTTTGGAATATCCCTGGGGCGTGACTGGAGTGCAAAAGGCACGGCATTTTGCGATTGTACCCTCGATAGCTGTTTCAAGTAGTTTGCATGAGGGTGCCATAAAAAGCCCAAAGCTGAAGGCAACGTTTAAGCTTATCGCTAGACAGGCCAAGTCTGCGACGCCTCCACTGAGATCTAGCGTGAATTGCTGCGCCACTGCATCACCGTAGGCAAGATAACCAGCGCTACCGATTGCTACGAAGAGCACGAGAACGCACATGAATGCGTGGTCGAGAGCGACGAGAAAGGACCTGAAATGAAAGAATGGGAACAAAAGTCACACATGTAGTAAAACAGTAGCTCAGTTTTAAAACATTCTCACCACTTGTCTTTGGTCGAAGCGTAAATTTCAGGAATGATGCAGTGGCTCGCGAATGAAAATAAGGCTATTCCGCAGCTCGTTCCGAGTCCACTCGGCACATAGAATTCAGTGTGGTCATCTATTAAGTATTGCAGACTGCCCGCTATGCCTAATGTACTTTGGCTCTCATCGTCTTCTGGCATTTGAGCAGTAGCTGCGACCACCGCCCAGGCTGCTTGAAAGATAGCGAGCGTAACCAGACACGCACTGATGAGGCCAAGGGACGAGAAGTTGCTGAGGGCCTCAAATCCCACAAGTAACGATGGAAATAAAGCTGCGGCAGCACCCATTGTAAATTGCGCGGCGCTCAAGGCAGGAAACACTCGATGCAAGTTAGCCCCGATCAAAATAAGGTAACCTACTCCGCATCCATAGAGTTCAACAAACATCACCAACGAAGTGACCCACAGGCCCCATTTTCCTAAGATCTCTTCAGCTAAGGCTTCATACGTAGACACTGGACCAGTCGCAGTTGGCTGAACTTCGTTGACAAGAATGATCAATAAGCGCGCGGTGTAGCAGCAAGAGCACGTAATGACGATGAGGATTGGCACGAAGACCCATCCAGTTGAAGCAAAGGCGTAGGGCAAAGCAAGGATGCAAGCTCCTAGCAGCGACGCAACGATAGAGAATGTAGCTTGCGCCGTTGAGATCCCCTTGATTTGCCGCTGTACTTCCCAAATGCTAGTGGTACGCTCCAGCCGCAACCAACCCTGGGAAGCTGGCGTGCTGCTGGTCTCGGATGATATCGGCCATGTATCGCTACGTGGCCTCCCTTGAGTACGGCCTACACTCAAATAGGCGGCAGGCTCAGTGTCCCGGCGCAAAATAGACTTTTCGAACATGTTGAAGCTGACTTCTCTAGAGACTAGAGCAGCTCTTCACCTCTAGATCAGTGTGCTACGGTGCGCAGAGGTATAGATTAAGGCTATTCTCTAAAGCATCGTACTGTACCTTCAGTTGCAGCGAGAGATACAGTAAAATGACGACTTCAAATACGTTCGTTCCCCCAAAAGAGCGAGCATCCTCATCATACAGGGGGTATCGTCAGTTACCAGATACCGCATTTTTTTGTGTGCATAGCCTAATCTTTTCCCTCGAATTCGCGTAACATTTGCGCTGCTCGAGTATCGCCATTGTTAGCCATCACTTGAAGCTTGGCTTTGGCAGTCACCGACTGCAAACATGTGTATGTGAAACAAGCGCATATCAAAAACGTGGAAGTAGGGGGTAAGTTATTGTCTAGATGCGAGAATGCGACTCTTGCGCTCACGAGGTATAAGCAAGTGCCACAGGCATACTCACTCCACGCTGGTGCTTTATACTCCTTTCTTTCTCTCTCTTCCCTTATTTCCACACACGCCCACACACTAACAAGGAATTATAAAAGCGAAGAAAACGTGCGAAGACACATGCATAGCACACCAACTACTACAGTACTACAAGTGCGCTAACCTTTTGTTTGGCCTCTTCGCCGAGCTGCTGCAGGGCCTCAATTGACGCTTCGTCGCCCTGGATCGCGGCCAGCTGCAAACGGGCAGCCGCCTCCGTGGACCTGCCATGGGGTACCAAAGAGAAAAGGAAAGAAGAAGAAGAAGAAGAAGAAGAGGGAGATAAAATGCTGAGACGTATCAAAAAGGAGCATTAAAAATGTTCATGCTACAGATCTGTAGGCTTTTTCCTTAATTGACCCCAGATTTTTATTGAGTTTCTGAACGCAAACCTCCCTGTTGGCTTCAGCCTAAACGCTCAATTCTTAGCGACACCACCACCATTACATCTTGTTACATTTTTAAACCTTAAATCCATTCCACGAGGCATTGATAAGAGTCCTACTCTCACTCTTACCGGTTGAGCTCGAGGAGAAGAAGGCCAAGGTTGCGAATGGCTGTTATGTCGCCGCCGTCAGCACCGATGATCAGGTAGGCCTCAGCGCGCTCTACGTCGCGAGGCAAGCCGTAAGCCCCCACCTGAGAGGGGGAATGAATAATGGGGGAATGAGGGTGGAGTGATTGATTTGTGATGCGTAGTATTTACTTAGATAGATCAAGAAGTAATGTGCCACTGTAGCACAGCATTCTTAAATACACATGTCTTTACATCTTCCTCATGCACACAACCTTACCGCGTAGGCAGCCCCCACATCCGCAGCGGCCATCACCCGGCGAGGATCATCTAGATCATCAGCGGCGGCGAGCGCTGCGGCCATGAGTGGGGCCTCATTGCTAGCACTACTAGTACTGTCACTGTTAGGAGGTCCAGATGACACAGCAGGTGGTAATGCTGCTGTGGAGGTAGCGGTGCCGGTGCTATTGGGTGAGTGAGGAAGAGGCGCCGCGTTTGCTCCTTGCTTTTTCGCGTCGGCAGTGACTTGAAGACGCAACAGGCCAACCTGATGAAAGAAAAGAGTATAGTCAAAACTTGAGTCAAAAGCTTCTAAAATCATTTTGAACAACAAAAAAAGAATAGAACAAGAGTGCGTACAAATACAGAAAGCAGTGTGTCAAACAGAAATATCCTCTTATCGAAAAATCCAGAATATTCGAGTACTATGCACATAAGTCCTAACCTTGGCTTCAAGGGTTGAAGCGCTGCCAGGCGGCCCGCATGCGAGAAGGCCTCTTTCGACCGCCGCCAGCTGATCCTCCACCGGCGCTTTCAAGGCCTCGAGCGCGTTGAGCACCTACGATGACGGAAGCACAAGGAGCCCATAATACAAGAATGGGCCTCACTAGAATGGTGACGCATGCCAAACCATTCTACATCTTTAATTTTGATGTTAGCCTTAACAAAACTGTACGTTAAGTTATGAGTCACATAACTCATTGTGTACGCACTCCAGCATTGTGTGATTACACGCACCCGAACGTGGGCTTTCTCGTACGCCGGCTCACAGATGGTAGCGGCATAAGCATCTTCGAGAGCAGCAGAGGGATCGTCTCGCTTCAAATGAGCCAGGGCCCGATTCGCGAGGAGCTTGGCAAGCTCACCTTTCTGTGACATTACGCAAACACGCACAGGTTATGCACCGCATGAAGTGGAGTTCGGGCTTCATAAATGACAAGGGCTGGAAAAGGAGAGTGAGGCGGGCGAACGAGAGATATTGCTGATGACACTAGGGTAGTTGTGAAGCTTCTGAATTCTAAAATAACGCGCCCAGGCACGTAAGTAGAAAGAAGGCTCTGTCAAGCAGTGCCTCATTTAGGATTCGCCATAGAGCAAAGTCGTAAGGTGATTGGATGGATGACCCATAGTCATAAGGTAGTAGGATACGGGGTGATGAAGTAGACAGTGATCGCAATTGTTGCAGCGGACCGAATTACTCTACCTGTTCTTGATTTCGCTTCCAAAGGTCAGGGGAAGCCGCGACCCCTTCTTCGTTTCGGGGCAGCCCTTGGGATGCCAAATCAATTCCGAGCGTGTACATGTGTACAGCTAGCGTGAAGTTGTTCTGCCACCAAGAGTTGAAAAGAAGTGCAGTCGAGTCTAAGGGGTTAGCTAAATCAGGAACAAATCAGCCGAGCGCCTGGAAAAAGAAACGCTTTACTTTGTTAATGGCGTCATTTCCAGCTTCCTTGAGCCCCACGGGAGTTGTTGGGAGGTTCGCCTGAGTCTGAATACGCTCCATTACTGTATTGCCACAATCAAGTCAACTACAGAAGTGTGTCCTCCTGTATTCTTGTTATCTAACGATGGTACTGATAAGAGGCTAATCTTTGAAAACTCTATTCGCTTTAGTTAGAGAGTCTTGTTAGCGCCTACAAACCTAGCTAGACCCTAGCTAGACCACGAATAGATCAGTAGAGAACATACTACTATAACTAGATACTGTACCTAGCTACTACAGTACAGGTGCTTTTTTGAGGACTTTAAATCAGTCACAGCGTAATGTTCTTCTGCATCTTAACATTGCTTCGGGTGGGCCGCAGCACTAGACCCCTAAGTTAAGTTTGTAAATTTGTTTCAAGTATACTTAGCAGTTTGTAAGTGTCAGCATGTGTGGTCGCAGCAGCGTGAATGTGTCCGCTGAATATATCGCTATAGAAGCCAATCGTGCTTGCGGAACTGTCGGAAACGTGACCTGGAATGCGAGAACCAGAGATCACTGGGTTCCCCGTTCTAACATACACCCTGGGCAGCTCCTTCCAGTGATCATTCGGGACGCAGAATCTGGCGAGTTGTATCTTGAAGCTGTTCACTGGGGGCTCATACCGTCATTTACTCCATCTGATCTTAAAAAGCCAGACTTCTTCCGAATGTTCAACAGCCGTAGTGAAACGTGCGCGGAATTGCCTTCCTTTCGACGGCTCACGACGAATCAGCGCTGCGTGGTCCTTTTATCAGGTTAGAGCGATGACGAGCTAGACTAGTGTCTTCTATAAGCAGCAAGACTCGCATCACTACATACCCTCTTGAACACTGCGCCGAATAGGTTATTTCGAGTGGAAAAATGATTGGCACGGCGAAAAACAGCCTTATTGCGTGCATGCAGGTACAGAGGGAGAGATGCTGCTTGTTGCAGGCCTGTACGACCAATGGCAACGTTTAGATGTAAGTGCCAATGCGCAACAAAGTGATCTGTTTAAAGGTCTCGCAGCTTATGTGCAATGTAAAAATTGGCTCCGAGTCGGAGTCTCATTTTTGAAACTTATCTTATTCCAACTTGGCATATCATTTCTCGTTTCAGGGCTCAGTATTGACCTCAGTCAGTCTTCTCACTACAAAATCAGCGGACACCCCACTCGACTGGCTGCACCACCGCTGCCTCTGCCTTCTCAAAGGCCCGGCACAAATCGAAGCCTGGCTTGACAATTCGCCGAAGGTGCCACCTCAGAAGGCCTTGGAAATCCTGCACACTCAGAAGGTCTCTGAATCCGCTACTCTTTCTCCTCCTCGCAAAGAAAAAGGTGCCAATGATGAGGTTATGCGCCTGGCATGGCACCCAGTCAGCAAAGCCGTGAATAAGCTCGATTACGTGGATGCCGATTGCACAAAGCGAGTCAGTCTAGAATCGTCGCCGGTGCGCCCCATCACCAAATTCTTCAAAGGAAGCAAAGAGAGCGACACTTTGACTGTTGCACCAACAAATAGCAGCAGCAGCGATGCTACTTTAAAGAGAAGTAACAATAGTTGTGACGACGTGCGGAGCTCGCATGAAGGTGGGAAAGTGAAGAAGGCACCTGCTATTGATTGCGCCAGGAGCAGACCCGCTGATAAAGGATTTTCACCAATGAAAAAGAAGTCTAAAGCTACTCCTCCTCTGCCTCTTCCATCTTCGCAGCGACAGATATCGGCTTTCTTTGGTTCTTCAAAGAGTCCGTGAATAAGTGCCGTCTATTTATCATCCATTTATTGAAGTCTCCTGACTCCTGAATTTAAATTCTTCATGATGTGTTTTTGAGAGCCACCCCGCGCTAATTTGGACTCGTTTCTCGTTTATCCCTCATTTATGGTCTGAGGGCGATATAAACCAAGAAAAAGTTTTGACTATAAGTCAGGATTCATATGGCATTGCTATTGCTATTGGAGTTGCTGGTGAGCTCGAAGCTCGAACTCGGATAGTTCCATTTGGTATTTGCATATATATATTCATTGGCTTTAGCTAAACCTTAGCTTTGCTTTAGCGTTAGTGTCGTTGTGGTTGTGGGAAATTAGAATTATGGCCTGATCTCAAGCTGATTATTAATTATTATGTACTGCTTTTGGCTTACTGCTCACTGGGATGTGCCGGTGCCGTGCGTTCATCCACCTACCGGATTCAAAAAATGTATTCATGATGTCCTAAATCGCCCTTTAACCTCAGAAAATCAACAGGAAAATAAGATCTATGCGCTATGCGTAAAGAAAAAATTCCGGATTCTCATAAGCAAAGTGCACGCTGCCGGCGAAAGTTGCGGTGTGCACTTCCACTCAAGATCCAGCTCCTCGCAGGAATCCTCACGCAGCAACACGGAAGCATCTTCACGACTTGACTTGTGCTAAATTTTGCACATGGCTCGGGCTTCTGGTTCATCCATGTTCGTGCCATCATCATCATCACGATTTCGAGATAAAAAAGGCGTGCTGTACTTTTAAGATATGTCTCAGTGCACTCATACGCTTATTCTATACATCGCTTCGAGGTTGTGACCTTTGAGTTCGATTCTTGAACAAATCTTTTGTGATGCAAAATGGCCAATTCTCAGGTGCATTTACTTCTCATTCCTGCAAAGTATAACTCATGCATTCCACAGTGGGTAATGAACTCAATATATTCCTGCACTCAGGAAAGTAAGTTTCCTCCATCAAACGATGTGACGTCGATGGCAGCAGTTGTACTAATCGATTTGAAGTGCATGAGCGCGTTTCGAAGACAGGTTTTGCTGTAACATACTTCACCTCTGATTTGTTTCCACGAGAGTACGGCGTGCAAATAGACGGTGCTCGATGAAGACCCAAAGAACATACGCTCATCCGCATGGAATGCAAGCATCGCCACTCCATCAAGTTGAAGATAAATCGCAAATTATATTGTATTTCTCGTTCGACAGATACGGTTGTGGGTACCACATCTGTTAAACATCCGAGCAAGTCTCCATATTTTACATCAGCTTCAACACATGATCTAGCACGTACTCTTTCAGTGAGGGATTCGTCAATACCAGCGGTGAGTGCCTCGAATAATAATCCAACATAAATGGCTAGTTGAATGGTATGCTCACAGACTGGTTCGCACGCTTATTTGCTTCCTGACTGCTCATCGCAGATATTTTTATGCAGTTCGACTTGCAGCTGAGTTAACAATGTGGTAGCGCAACCGTTTGCTCCGCCAACTTGATCAAGGTATATGCTGGGAATCGAGCTTGAACATAAGTCTTGGAACTGTTCGCCAAGTTTGCGAAACATGCCGGAATAATTAAAGGGCGCCTTGCCTGAAGGCGTTGTGCCGTCCAAATTTATCGGCACTTCGATTGAAAGTCTGGACTGAGTGCCATCTTCAGCACGAACTGCAAGACTTAATTCCAGAGACCCTGAAAAATGCGGGTATGGAGTCTGTGCGAAACAAGGGAGTGCTATGGAAGCGCTAGCTTTGCTGTCATTCAAATTAGCACCTTCGATTCTGCTCGTGCTCCTAGGGTCGTCTAAGTCAACAATAGGTCTAGAGTCACTCGCATCGATCGAACCCCCTTCTTGCACAGAGATAGATGTATCGATATTCCATGTCGAGCTACTCTTCGCGTAATATTTGTAGGTGAGTCCAACTGGACCGTCCGAAGACCTTTCCTTGCTCACAATAGTACCCTTACCCTTCTCGATTCCAGATTCATTTGCTGTGAACGTCCATACTGCTTTGCTAGCACGATATAACCAGTATGGCCTGTTCCTTCCAGATTGCTGACGATATTTAGGCGCATCGTTTACTATTCCATCCTCACAGTAGGTTCCAGAGGCCGCTGCGGTCGCTTCCCCCGAAGTCGACACAACAACGCATGTCTCCATTGAAACGACTAATTCCACGACAATAAGCAGCAATAATAGTGATTTAACGAGACAGGTTGGACGGTGTTGAACATAGTGTTTGCTGCGAAACATTGTAGGAGAATGTGTCACGAATTCTACCAGGAGGCACTCTTAAGCCTGATTCTATGTCCTACGAGCAATCTCGTCGTAGGGGTGATGTGATCGAGGTTACGGTGCTAAAGGGCCTAGCTAGTAGGCTTTGAAGACAGGTAAGAAGTTAGATTGGGATTCAGTTCTGAGCACCAAAATCTAAGTATTATAAGCAAACTCGTCGTGGCACGGTGCCGCGCACGGGGTCACGCGTAAAAAAGTACCCCGGGGCGTAAGGTTTGAAAAGAGACAACTGAAGAGATGAACTTTTTTGTTGTTTTTTTGTGTTGTTGGCTCTCTTTGTCGTGTCGTTGTCTTTTCGTTCTCGCTCTTGGCAATAATTACATACAGGGAGATTTTCATTTTGTGTGCCGCGAGGCGTCTTCTTTTGTGGCGTCGCGTCTTGGTCTTGGTGGCTTGTTGGTTGGCGTCTTGGCCCTTGTTGTTGGAGTAAAGTACTGAAGTACTGCACAGATCATCGGCATCACATCATCACTTGTATCATCCCCACTTCGAGTGCAAGTGCTAGTAGGGCGGCTACACACGCGTCCTGTTAAGGAAACGTAGGCAAATCGAAAGCTGCAGTTCCCAAAAAGTACGCTTTTCTAGCATCCTATCTTTTCAGCGGCGACTTTGCGCAACCTCAATTTGTTGCTTGCACAGTAAGATCAAGGGTAAACCATTAGCAAGACAAAAGATATGAAGGCTGCCAGTGAAATAGATGACGACGACGATGACGACGGCTTCGACGAGGCGGATTACATCGCTACGCTCAATCAATTGAAGGCGCGTGCTCTGCATGCCAATGACCAGATCGTGAGCTGCACTGTCGCAAGAGGCGCTGCAGGTACTAGGATCGCATTTATGAGGGAAATCAAGGAGAGAGAAAGTGAAGTAGAACGCGCAGGAATAGCAAATGTGAACCTACTTACCTAATCCCACTATCTATGAACAAGTAGCAAGGTGGATTATATTGATTGAGTCTATTATGAACCAACGATTTCGTTCTTACCTGTCTATGCCTTCCCACGCGCGCGCCCACATGTAAAAAGCCGAGGACGTCCATGGCAAGAAGCACCCCACCTACGACGTCACCTTGCTGGGGCGCCAAGGCACGAGCCGCACGCGGTCGTTTCGCTTCAACGTGCTGCGCGCGTTCAAGAAGCGCGTGCACACGGAGGTGGGGCGCCTGCAGGCCCCGTTTCCCGAGAACAAGCTCAACTCCAAATTCTTGGGGCTGAGCGAGGCGGAGCTCGACCAACGGGCCGCGGGCTTGGCGCTGTGGATCAACGAGTTCTTGAGCCGCACGGCGCCGTCGCTGCTCCTGCAGCAAGCCGCCGTGCACCTCTTTCAGGTGGACGAAGGCCAGCTCTTCGGCCAAGTAGGAGTGGGCTCGGCGCCCACTGCGAGGGCTCGCGCGACTAGTCCTGCTCGTAGCAACGTCAGCGATAACCAAGCCAACACTAACCTCTCCGGTGGGAGTGCGACCAGCAGTGAAGGGAAGCCGCGTAGCTCCATGGACCCATCTATGAGTACCGATGGCGAGCTCCCCATCAAAAAGGGTTACCTTTCGAAAGAAGGCCACGTCGTGCGGTCCATCAAAAAGCGATTCTTCGTGCTGTACCCGAACAAGGGCAAAATCTACTACTTCGAAAGCGAACAAGCCCATACGCGATGGACAGCCGCGGGCGGTGCCATGGATGACAGCGACGAACTCGACGATTTGGGCAACAGCATCAGCATCAGTAACCGCTTGAGCCGGCAGCCCTCGGAATCCATCATGCGCAGTTCGCGCGTGGGCGGTTTTGGGTTTGGCATACGTGAGTCCATCAGCGGCCTCGGATCCGACAAGCCAAAAGGCTGCATCGACCTCCTTGGGGTAAGTAATCGAGCATTCTTAGGCTTGTGCTTCTTTTTTTGCCCCTCTGCGTGGTGGTTGTGGTCTGCTAGGCTAGGTGCCCTGTACTTATTTGTACACCGAGTGCAGTGACTTATCGTTGTACGTTTGTCATGTCCTGATCCTTGATGCTACGTAATCTCGTCGTTGTTGTCGACTTCCGGGCGTAAACGTCCATTTTAGGCGACTTTGGCTCCATTTGACATCACGCAGCCGGTCGTGCTCAAGATTCGCACCTCCGACGGGACGGCATTCTTGCTCCGGGCTGCTTCCAAAGAAGAGCGCGAAGAATGGGTAGTCGCCTCCAACGAAGCAGCGCTAGCGTGCGGCCGAGCTGCCACTGTGCGCGCCAGAGACATGGAGCAGCAGCGCTTACGCGCCACTAGCGCGAGTGTTTCTCGCGGCACCACTGGAGGAGGCCGCGGTGGTGGTGACGGTGGTGACGACAGGGATGACCGCGGCCAAAGCGTGTCAACCATCACAAAAGCACCGCCAGCCTCGTCTTCATCCTCGGGCGCCGGCGCGGTAGAGGTGAAGCAAGTGCTCGAGGCCGCAGGGTTAAGCGCGTCCAAGTACGCGCAGCCGCTCCTTGCCCTCGGGGTGCGAAGCCTAGAAGACTTGGCGGACCAAAGCGTGTGCAGCGAGTCGATGCTCCGCCAAGAAGTAGGCATGAACCCCCAGGAAACAGCGGCGTTTCAGAAGGCCATCGCTTCGGCCCTTCCCCAACCTCCGCCATCTTCACCACCGTCGTCGTCGGCTACCCCTGCTACTACTGGTGGTGGCGCAGTGAGCGCTGAAGACGACTTCATGGCCGCGTTGGAAGCGCAAGCAACCGCGCAAGCAGCGGGGCCTCCCAATCCTCCCAGTACTGATACGAATGCTACGTCAAAGTCCAACAGTGGAAGTGCGTCATCCTCGCCCTCGGAGCGGCCGTTTGTAGCGAAAGCGCGAAACGTGCTGCGGAACAACCCTAAAAACCTCACCGCCTGGGCGCTGGTGAAGGACATCGATGGGAGCACTGGAAGCAAATCCAAGAGCAGCAGCCGGAAGGTGGGTGTGTTGTTATTCTTGGTGCTCGCACGCTTGAACTTGGAAGATAGTTCAGTGAAGCCGGTGGATTGGGAAATTTTCAGATTGCGGAAGCACTCGTGCGTTAACCAAAATCTCCAATCATTTTTCTTTCCTTTGATTTTTGCCCAATATGCTCCATCTCTTCCTCTTCCGTCTCTTTCTTCTTCTCCTTCAAGGCGGGCGGCTTCGTGGTGGCTTTAGCGGACACATCCCCGGAAGACTTTGCTCGCCTCTATGCTTGCCTTCGCTCGGGCCTCCTGAGGCCTGAGTCCACCGTTGGCTGCTTTGCGACTGTAGCTTTTGACTACACAGAATTCGGTAACTACAAGTAGAAACACGCGATTGTCTGTTTCCTTGACTTGTCTTCATGTTTTCATCTATTTCATTTTGCGTGCTCATGTGCTTGGTCTATATCAACATCTATGTGCTCTTTCGATATGATTCTGCTTTTTTTAAAAAATATAACCATGACGTTTCTTTTCCCTTCCTTCTCTGCAGCCCCCATTTTCGACCGCATCGTGCGGACTTACCACCGGCGCCCCGAGGGCATACACCCCATGAACCCTGACAATTGGTTCGTGTCTCTCAGCAGTAGTTCATCGAAGCCTCAGAAGGGCGCTACCAAGGCCGAGGACGGCATAGTCGAAGACAGTCAAACGGCGAGTAAAAGCGACGAGGATGATGAAGCAAAACGAAAGCAGCGCCGATTCGGGTGTGCGCTAGACTTACGAAGCGTTGGGTTAAAGCAACCTGTGCGCGCGGTGCTGGTGGCAAGGCGCAACGTGGCGCACTTGCCGTTGCCAGCAGGCTGCCACAGCCCTGCCGAACGACTGGCGATTGAGCTCCAGTGCGCAGGGGCTCTGGCGTGGCTCGCCAGCCAACCCAACGACAGCAACATCAGCAATCCATTCGCAGGAGGCCGCACCATCAGCTTAACGCCAAAACAAGCCTGGGCGGAGCATGCCGCTGCGGCCGCGTCCATTGTGACCACTTCAGCAACGGCTGCCTATGCGGCTGCTATGGCTACCGCAACGGATTCGAACACGCGAAGCAGCGGTGCTTCTGGTGCTGCTTCGTTTTCTGTGAACTCAAGCGCGATGGCGTTGCCGTCGGCGATGGAGGCGGCGTTTGCGGCGGCCAGTTCAGGCTTAGCCCCCCCTGGGGTGGCCTCCATGGGCTACCTGGCCTTCGGCACCACCATGAGAGGCAGCGCGGCGGCTCGCCATGCGGGCTTTGCCAGTTCTTCGTCGTCGTCGTCGGCGGCGGCTCTCGCGGGGACCGATCCTTCCACCGACCCGTTCGTCACCAACCCCGCCCGAGAAGCAGCGGGTTTGTGCCGCGATTGGCCAATGGGCAGGGGGTGCTTCCTGAGCGCGGACCGAGGCGCGAGCTTATGCATCAAGTATGGGTTCCAAGACCACCTGGAAGTGGCAGTGGTGTACGAGGGCTATGACGTGGCAGCCCCTTTCCAACAGATGCACGCAGTTCTGACCACACTGGAGAACGCCCTCAACGGCACTTCGACCACTGGCAGCAGCGCTCCCGCCAGCACAAGTGAATGTGCTGCTCGAGGCTTCGCAGTGCATCCTCAGTTTGGGTTCCTGACATCATGTCCTAGCCACGTCGGCACGGCCCTGAGCGCACAGCTGGCAGGGGTCCCTGTACCGAACTTGCGGAAGCTGTACACCGACCAGCACATCACGGACATGACCTCCAGCTTTGGCCTCTTGGTGGGCCCAACTCAGGCGACGGGTACCATTGGGAGCAGCAAGAACAGCGGCAGCAGCAGTGTGGATGCACCTGGAGACGGTGACGCACCCCCCTTCGGAAGCAGCGGGCGAACCAAGAGCACCAAGATGGACAACGAAGAAGAAGAAACTCAGGATCATGACGGCAAAGACAGTGCTAGTAGCACCACCACTACCACGACCGTGGGACCGAGCGGATGGGTTGACATGGCGCCGTCACGCACGGCTTTTTGCCGGGAAGCCGACTTGGCCTTGAAGCTGTACCACGGCGTGCGGCTGCTGCTGCTCGAAGACACGCGCGCGGGCCAAGCGGCGGCTGCGCGGCTAGCACAGGAAGAAGCAAGCCGAAAAGCTGAACTAGAGGCTGAGGCTGCGGACGAGAAAGACGAAGACCTTAGTGCCACCGCTGCTGACGATGAGCCTGATGCGTCCAGTGTGCTCGAATCCGCTGCGGCGTTGTCCTCCGGTGCTGAAATCGCGCACCTGTCTGAGGCAGAGCGCAAAGCAGTCCTCGGCAATTTTCGAGAAATGTTGGAAAATGGCGTGCGGGTAGTCAAGTTCAACCGTAAGGGGAAGGTCGCGTTCCGGACCCTGGTGCTCTTCGGCGACCACACTTTAACCTGGCGGGCTGACCGCCAGCGCGGTGGGATGCGCGTGGGGAAAGGCTACGGCAGTGGCACCGAGCTGTTTGACCTCCGGGAAATGACTCACGTGCAGCTCGGGGAAGCGCTGGACCATTCCTCAGCGGCTCTTCTTGAGTCCACTCTGTCAGGTGCCTCATTGGGAGCAGCGGCGGCGGAAACAGAGGAGGCGATCTCCAAGGCCTCTTCCTCGTTGTCGTCACCTGAGACAAATCAAGCCCCAGCAGCCCCAGCTGCAGGAGGAGGAGGAGAGGCTTCATTAGTGGGTACGGCCACCTTACGCATGCACGCAGCGGGCAAGGACGGCGCGACCGTGACGGCCATGCGAAGCCGCGGCGAGTGCGCGAGCTTGTGCTTTGACGCGCGCACTATCGACTTCGGGTGCGACTGCAGCGCGCAGCGGGACACCCTGGTGCGCGGGTTTCGTCTCTTGCTCGACAGTTACACGGCGCGCAGTCGAAGCTAAAATTTGAAGTCCGTTGTCTTAGTGCTTAGTATCAAGATCATGTATCAAGTATCAAGTGAGTGATAAGCTGGCGATGAAAAATACACTTCGACATGCCAGGTGAATTCTACACTAGGCCCCTTTCGAGACATCCGCGGGTTTCTTTGGTATTTACCTTGCTAAACATTGCTGCTTGCTGTACTACCTAACTACGCACTAGGTACTACCAAAATTTTAAATTGGTTTAATAATTAATAAACCACCCATATAACGAGCGGTATCTCGCAGACTGGTTCTTCTCTTTTGTAATGCCTATTGATAGTGTTCTGACGAGAACCGAATCGAATAACAGCCGAACGTTTTTGAGACAGGCCCCGAAGGACCGGAATTAGAAGACTAACAGGTAGAG